>JAESGP010000103.1_pt1 | contig 74568 bp, 71 predicted proteins | sample 9269741 | NCBI WGS metagenome assembly JAESGP01 (sample SAMN15720684, study PRJNA650882) | algae metagenome | isolation source: Desmonostoc vinosum HA7617-LM4 and co-occurring heterotrophs from cave wall | place: USA: Waikapalae cave, Hawaii | collected 2011-05-27 | reverse complement strand
GTGCAAACCTGTCGCCGTCAAGGTCGGTCTGTGATTGATTTCTTTGTACAAGCACTACTGGCTGATTCTATTAATTATCAGTCTCGCCCGTCTCTACTTCCTAACTATTAGACCTGAATCCTTACTTTAGAAGTAGCAAACTATGCTCCAGATCCAAACTATCTTTTTTGAATTACCCCTTTGACTTTACCATTAAAGTCCGATTGCTTACCTCACGCTTGCAGCGATCGCTCCAAATGCCCTTTTATTAGTTTTTTTGTACTACTTTGCCCGTGCCTTACCTACCACTTTGTCAATATTTAGATGCGTTCGCCCTGCTTACAGGGCGCTCTGGCTTTATATATGAACTAAGGCCATAACATAAAATTATGCCAAGAAAAGGATGCGGGCTTGGCTTTGACTGCGCCTTAACCCTGTTTGATGAAACGGATGTTTGGAATGGAGGGGTTGCCCCAGGTAGTTCTTGTTAATCCTCATAGTGGAGTTTTCTCGCAAGGTGCAATGTGTCGTCCAACAATTGATAGACAGAAAGTTTCCGCCTAAGATCCGCAGTGGGCGGATAGGGTAGAGTCGATGGAGGGTATTATCCCTCGCACCTCTCTGTTAAATCTGGACGTGTAGTAGGGTAGGTAGCCAGTGAGTTACCATTTGTGGCACTTTTCCAACCACCCCCCTCCAAACTACGCATGACCGTTTCCGTATCACGTAGCTTTCCAGTAACCATTACGTTTTGAGAGCGTCACCATCGTAGCGACGCTCACGTATGATGTTCAGTATCGTTTTGGCTGTTCGCATCTCGCGTACCTCTCGATGTCTGTTACATCCAATTACCTGTGACACTTCGCTCTGTAAACGGTTCTCCCGTTCTCCCTGGTGGGGCGTTACTCCCACAACTACTATGCTCCCCAATCTACGATTCTGTGCGCCTTCAAAGAGAACTGGTATTAGCTACCCAACTATTACCCCACTGTTCCTATCTGTATAATCCGTACTTACAGTCACCTGCTGCCAAGCATCCAAATCCGTTTTAACCCATTCCAGTTTTTCCTGAATTAGGCTCATGGCATCCGTGCCTAACGCCAGTCGCATCGGTGGATGAGGACTTTCCACAGCTTGAATGATGGCTTGCGCTGCTTTCGCTGGATTGCCAAGTTGCTTACCATCCATATCTTTGAACCACTGCAATGAAGCCCCGCTCACCGGAACATAGGCATCAATGGATTGTTCGGCTGCTGCTAGAGAGCGTCCGTTGAAGTCTGTGCGAAATGCCCCAGGTTCAACTAAAGTGACTTTAATTCCAAAAGGTTCGACTTCTTTAGCCAGGGCTAAGGTGTAACACGACGGCGATTTTCGTGATACTTGTGAAAATTGCGGCGCAGAAATTAAACCTGATGCTCATGGCAATGTAGCCAAATTGACCCGTGTACTACCAATGGAAACTGCGATCGCTCGTCGTCGAGAACGGATCACTTGTGACGAGGAAGAACGGCTTAAATACGGCTACAACATTACAACTCACTTCCGTTACGCTAGTCAAAAGCGCAAATTAGCCAATGTTCAAGCGGCTTGTGGTACGCCAATGTTTAACTTAACCTACGGAGCTACAGCTACCATCTGGCGAATTAATCGCGGACTGAAGAAGAATAGAGAAGAACGAGGATTTAAGCTTAATCCAACAACAGGTGTATGGGGTGATAGTAAAAACCCACAAGCTCAACAAACACCTGACAGTCTACATACCGAAGTCAACTTAATGGTTGATGATACTTGCAATATCTTGGTTGTCGAACCATTAAATGTTCCAGCTGATAATAGAGAAGCCTTTATTGCTACCCTGCAATATGTGTTAGAAACAGCAATTCAGGCTGTGTATAAGTTGGAAGCTAATGAACTCGACTCCGAACGTCTAGGTGAAGGTAAGTATTTACTATTTTGGGAAGCAGCAGAAGGCGGTGCAGGTGTATTATCTCAGCTATTAGAAAAACCAGAGGCATTTAGAAAAATTGCTGATGCAGCTTTAGACATCTGCCATTTCAAGGAGCCGAAAGACAGTTGCATCCAAGCTTGTTATGAATGTTTGCTTTCTTACCGCAATCAGTTTGACCATGCGCTGATTAACCGTCACCTCATCAAACCTTGGCTTGATGTGCTACTTGAAAGTAATGCTATTGCTCAAGTTAAAGGGCTTTCTCGTGATGAGCAATATCAAAAACTGCTGGAGCAAACAGACCCTAACTCTAATTTTGAGCGTGTAGTGTTACAGGAGATTTACCAACGGGGTTACAAACTACCTGATGCTGCACAGGAATTGATTGCAGAGGCTAACTGTAAGCCAGATTTTATCTACAAAGAGGAGGCGATCGCTATTTTCTGTGATGGTTCAGTTCATAATAGCCCTGATAAGCGTAGGCAAGATCAGATTGAACGCGATAATCTCCGTTATAAAACTGGTTATACTTTGCTGACATTACGTTATGACGAAGGGTGGCAAGACAAATTAATTTTACTAAGAAGTTTATAAATTATCCCAAGTCAAGAACCAAAAACCAACAATCAAACTCAACAGCTTTTCTTCGTGGGCTTCCTGTCCAACAGAGAGCGTAGTAGGTCAATACCTAAATTGCTTCTCACTTAAGGCATAAACTCTTTTTTGAAAAATCTAACAGACTGTAAGTGAGTCTGGACATATTTTTCAAGAACTTTATTAATTCCTGAGCGTACAGTTTTCCCATTTTGGCATGATGGTTCCAATTTCTTTAGGAGGATGCAGAGTGATTTTTTTCTGTTTATAAATCAGTTATGAGTATAGTTTGATAGATAGATTTCTATGTCTATTGAGCAATTTCAAGAATTCTTCAACATTCATCAGATTAAATACACTTAAATACACAAACATTCATTATCCATTTGCCCATACATTACAGGAACTAACAGACTATGAACATTAATTAACAACAAATTTAATCAACATAGATTAGCCGAAACTAACACATTATGAGTCATTCTACCAATGATTTAGCGGCAGATCGTACCGAAATGGCCAAATACCGCAGTTGGGCAGCAGCAGATCGCACCTTAATGGCTTGGATACGCACCTGTCTGTCGTTAATTGGTTTTGGCTTTGGCATCCCCACCATCGTAAGGACGATTGAAAATACTCACCTGAGTCATAACCTTAACCCAGTGAGATTTTCGGTTATTGTTGGGCTATCTTTTATTGGCACAGGAATGTTAGGGATGGTTTTAGGGTTAAAAGAACATCATCAGCTACTTCAACAAATCCAAAGCGATCGCTATACTTACGAAACCTCTTATAGTGTGAAAATTGTTGGGGTAGCTTTACTAGTGATTGGCTTAGTTAGTTTTATCAGTGTAGTAATTAAATCTTGGAATTTTTAACAAGTTCCGTGGTTTTAAGTCCCCCCGTTCCATAACCGGCAAGTTTTGTAATGGGATTTAACCCCAATACAAAACTGAATTACGTTAGCGCAGCGGTAGCGAGTCCGCGATAGCGTTAGCGTTAGCGAAGCGGTAGCGAGTCCTCGAGCGTCAGCGTAAAGCCTGCGGCATAGCTTCGCTTAGAGCGACACAGGAGCGTCGCGTCATTACGAATTACGAATTACGAATTATTTAATAGGAGTTTAAGTCTATGTCGCTGCGTGAATACAAACCTGGAAATACTTTCCCTGGTGTAATAGAACGGACTGTTGATCGTTCCAGTCCTGCTTGGCCAGAACCTTTACGAGCCAAAGAAGGCACACCAAACGTGCTATTTATCGTCTTCGACGATACGGGTTTTGGTCAATTTGGGAGCTACGGAAGTCCTATTAAAACACCCAATCTAGACGCACTAGCTGCCAATGGCTTGCGCTACAACAATCTACACACAACGGCGTTGTGTTCACCCACCCGCTCTTGCCTTCTAACTGGGCGCAATCACCATTCCAATGCTATGTCCTGTATTACAGAAGTGTCTACCGGTTATCCAGGTAGTAATGGGAATATTCCCTTTGAGAATGGGTTTCTCTCGGAAATACTACTACAGAAGGGTTATAACACCTATGCGATCGGAAAATGGCATTTAACCCCCTCAGACCAGCTCTCTGCTGCCGGCCCCTATGATCGCTGGCCTCTCGGTCGCGGTTTTGAACGTTTTTATGGGTTTCTCGGAGGAGAAACTCACCAGTATTATCCAGATTTGGTTTATGACAACCACACCGTTAAGCCAGAAAAGACCCCCGCACAAGGCTACCATTTGACCGAAGACTTAGTAGACAAGGCAATTAGCTTTATCGCTGATGCCAAGCAGGTTGCCCCAAATAAACCCTTTTTCATGTATTTCTGTCCTGGTGCGATGCACGCCCCTCATCATCTACCGAAAGCATGGGCTGATGACTACGCAGGCAAGTTCGATCATGGTTGGGAGGCATACAGGAAGGAAGTTTTTGCCCGTCAGCAGCAAATGGGGATCGTCCCTGCCGATGCTAAACTCTCCCGCCATGATCCCGATGTTCCCCACTGGGATACTCTCTCAGCAGCAGAAAAGCGTCTCTATGCCCGCATGATGGAAGTCTTTGCAGGTTTTTTAACCCATACTGACCACCACATCGGTCGCTTACTCGACTTCCTTAAAATGATCGGCGAGTTCGACAATACTATAATTATGGTCATCTCAGACAACGGGGCAAGTTCTGAAGGTGGGCCCACTGGTTCGGTTAATGAGAACCTGTTTTTTAACAATGTGCCAGAATCCCTAGAGGAAAATCTCAAAGCACTGGATAAACTAGGCAGCCCAGAGACCTTCAACCATTACGCTTGGGGCTGGACTTGGGCAGGTAATACGCCTTTCCGTCGCTGGAAACGGGAAACTTATCGGGGTGGAATCAGTGACCCCTTGATAGTCCATTGGACTCAAGGCATTGAGGCAAAAGGCAAAATCCTTACTCAGTATGCCCATGCCATTGATCTTGTACCAACAGTACTTGAGCTACTAGAAATTGAACCACCGACAACGATTAAGGGTGTCACTCAATCCCCCATTCAAGGTGTCAGCTTCGCCCATACTTTTAATAATGCTGACGTACCCACTAAGCACCTTACCCAGTATTTCGAGATGATGGGACATCGCTCTCTTTATCATGATGGCTGGCGGGCGGTTTGTCCTTGGCCTGGTGCTTCATTTACAGAAGCAGGTCAGTTTTTTGGTACACCAATCTCAGCTCAAACTTTGACAGACCTAGATACTTATCACTGGGAACTGTATCACGTCGCGTCAGATTTTGCCGAAAATCACGATATTGCTGCTGACAACCGCCCTAAGCTGATTGAGATGATTGCCACTTGGTATGTAGAAGCAGGGAAATATAATGTTTTGCCTGTGGATGGAAGGGGTGTACAACGATTTGCAGAAGAACGTCCTCAGATTGCTCTCAATCGTAGCCGCTATATTTACTATCCTGACACTCAGGCGATTCCAGCCAATAGTGCCGTCAAAGTCTTAAATCGTCCCCATAGTATTACGGCTGACATGGAGATTCCCACGGGTGGCGCACAAGGAGTATTACTTGCTCACGGGGGTAATGATAGTGGCTACTCCTTTTATCTCAAAGATGGTAAACTGCACTGGGTTCATAACTATGTAGCGCGATCGCTTTATCATGTTGAGTCTGGCTCATCAGTCCCAGAAGGTCGTCACCAGTTGCGCTTTGAGTTTAAAGTGACGGGTCAAGCAGATTTAGCCAAGGGGAAGGGAACACCAGGTCGCGCTCAACTGTATATCGATGAGAAATTGGTCGGGCAAGCCGATGTCCCGGTGACGACTCCCTTAGCACTAGGTCTAACCAGTGGCGTCACCTGTGGGATAGCCCCTGGCGCACCGATAACACCCGATTATCAACCGCCCTTCAAGTTTACGGGCAAGATTCATAGTGTGATAGTGGATGTTAGTGGAGATTTGATTCAAGATAGAGAAGCCGAAGTGCGTACTATTATGGCACGACAGTGATTTTCCTAGAATTATTTCTGGGTTATACATCAGCTACTGGGTATATCCCCATCAGGCAAGATGTTATCTATTCTGAGTACCCACGGTATCCCTTTGTCAATTGGAGAACTAACAGTAATCTTAGCTATGTTGGTAAACTGTTTTAACTGATCAGCAAAATGAGGAACAGTTTTCATGATCTGACGATAACTTTCCATATCGTGACAAATCATGATTAATGTCAAAATGCCACTATTGATTTGAAAATACCAATGACAACTAGATAATAAAATACGTGTCATTTTGTCGCACGCCAAGAAAAAGCTTTTTTTAGTTGCTTCTTCAAGTTGCCTAAATAGTATTTCACTCACCCTTCTTGTTTGATGTGAAGGCAAATCATCTGGAGGTAGGCATGGTTGATTCATAAGATTTTAACATGCAGCAAAGTACAAAAGCTGTGGTTAAGAGGACGATTACAACAGAGATGCAATTCTCATAGTTAGCGTTATTGTTCTTGAGTAAGAATCCAAAGTAAGTCTAACCACAAGTGGGGATAAGCCTGTTTGAGATTTGACAAAGGATCGCGCACCAAGTTGTTAGCATTTAAACAAACAACCTCAACTAATCCCACATATTCTGCTACTTCTCTCAGTAGGTTTTTTTCTGCTACTACCGCATTAATCAGTCTGTCAGGACAATAAATTCCAATGTATCTTGCATGTCTATGACGGATACATATTTTGATATTCGCTCTTGTTAAGTAAGGTTTAGGATTAATCACCTTCACATAACATTGGCGTAATAATTTCCATACACGTGGGTGAGTATGTTCAATAATTACGTTAAATTGTTGAGCTAAGTCTTGTTCGGTAATCATTATTCTCTCCATTGCTATAGCGCAAACAACTGTAATTTCATCTGAGGAGTGGCACACCTGGTAGATACCTAATTGTGCAATAGATGTCTGCATATGACTCTAAGTAAAAACAGTATTTTTAGTGAGGTAAATTTTACCTCACAGAGTTATCATTAGTTGGTGGTATATTCGTTACGGCTTGTATAACTCACCTATCAAGCATCAAAGCCCAAATCAATTTCTAAAACTGTATTGAGGGCTACTTTTTACCAATTTAGTTGGTAATAACCAAATATCGCTAAATCCTTTGTTATCGATGATTAGGAAGTTTTGAGTTATGACCAGCAGCGAAAAAACAATCTACAGCAAAAAAAATTGCGATTCGCAAGGAAAATTGCAAAAGGTATGATATTCTTTGAATATAGGGAATCAAAACAGCGAAAGCACACTCATCTAGTCCAAGAGAAATAATATAAACTACTAGACCATGCTTTCGCCTTGGCAGATGCTTTTTTAAATCCGCTACGGCTTTTAGAAACCTAGAGTACATTAGCTCAAGCCAATGAAGCAGGATAACGATCTCCGTAATAACTTGAAGTCAATTAGAACCCGTCTAGGTATGAGCCAACAAGATTTGGCTAATCTAGCTGGTGTTACCCGTCAGACTATTAGTGGTGTAGAGTCGGGACAATACGCTCCCTCAGTAACCATCACACTTCGTTTAGCAAAGGCACTTGGCTGTCAAGTAGAGGATCTATTCTGGTTAGAGCGGGATTTACCTGAAATTGAAGCAGTGCTTGCCAAACCTGTTCCTGCTGGTCAGCAGACGCGAGTTAGTCTGGCCCGCGTGGGAGGACAATGGGTAGCTTATCCCTTAATTGGCAAAGATGCATTTCGCCAAGATATGATTCCGGCCGACGGTGAAGCAGTTGCGGTGAACGGGTTTCCCGGCATAAGCAAACTGCTGTTCCCCGAAGGGTACACGGAGGGAGAGAGTCAGGGTCAAACAGATACAGATAAAGTTCGAGTACGTCTTTTGGACGATAATCTAGACACACTTCACAACACAGTTGTGATTGCTGGCTGTGCACCTGTGATTTCATTATGGGCGAGAGCCACCGAACGTTGGCATCCCCAACTGCGAGTGCAATTTAACTTTGCCAATAGCATGTCTGCATTACACAGTCTATGCCGAGGTGAGGCGCACATTGCTGGGATGCACCTGTATGATCCCCAGACTGGTGAGTATAATACTCCTTTTGTTCGAGATGTTCTGGCTGGAAGGCAAGCAGTTCTGATTACCCTCGGTGTTTGGGAAGAGGGACTTTTAGTAAAGTCTGGTAATCCGATGTCAATCAGAACAGTTACAGATTTAGTGTCACAGGAAGCTACTATTGTCAACCGTGAAACTGGTGCTGGTACTCGTTTACTTTTGGAACAAACACTCCAAAAAGAGCAAATACCGTTCCATGCTGTCCAAGGTTTTGACCATATTGTCACAAGTCACCAAGATGTTGCCCAAGCTGTAGCTCTAGGAATTGCCGATGCAGGTATCAGTATGGCATCTGTAGCTACTGCCTTTGGTCTAGGATTTGTCCCTCTACATCAATCAAGATACGACTTAGTGATTCTCAAAGAATATCTCGAAGTTGCGCCAGTACAGCAGTTGCTTAGTACTTTGGGACATCGGATGGTTCACTCACAATTTGAAATACTCGGCGGCTACGATATCAGCAGAATCGGGGAAGTTGTAGCAACTGTTTAGAGTAGATTGCAATGCGAGGTTGGTTGTCTGGTTTAGGGAAGAATGCGTAAATTTGAATTTCTGCTGCGATCGCTCTCAAGAAATAGTGCTGAGTGCTGAGTTAGGAGTAAAAACACAGAGTATTTCGTTTTTTCATCGAAAGCCGCCCCTAGAAGTGCAGGTAATGGGTAATTGGTAATTGGCCTATTACCAATTACCCATTACCAAGTTTGTTGGTAAGTAAATATCTCGAAATTTGGTAATAATACATAAGGTGTTTTTTTAATATCAATAATGCTTGATACCTACCACCTGACGGATGTTTGGGTAGGTTAGGTGGTTTATTTGCTTGCACCCTTAAAAATTCACTGAATTTGTCTATGAAGTCTTAAATATAACAAGAGTAACTGTAACACGTCTTCTACAGCAGTTTGAGCAAGAGGGAAGCCTGCTACGCCACAAGCGTAAAATCATCTTGTGTGTCAGCAAATAACAGTCTAAAAAATAGTTAAACTTAAACTAACTACTTTGTAGAATTTTTATTACCAAATGAGTTGGTATTTACCAAACAATTTGGTAAATTGTTTATGTACATTTACCATACTAAGGAATAGTAAAAATTTTTGTATTTTCTATCTATAGCCATACATATTAATTTAACTACTTGTTATTATTTATAGGTAAAGAAAAATACCAAAAAGAGTTAGAAAATGCAAGTTAGCGCTCGTAATGCTCTCAAAGGAACTGTGAAAAACGTTATCGTCGGCTCTGTAAATACTGAAGTGACAGTAGAAGTAGCACTAGGGGTAGAGGTAACTGCAATTATCACCAAATCATCGGCAGAAAATTTGAAACTTTCTGAAGGTAAACAAGTCTACGCTATAGTAAAATCATCGGATGTCATGATTGCTGTAGACTAATGTAATTATTGACATTCTTAAGTAAGGGGCAGCTTGCCCCTTTTTAATTTTAGTTTTGCTAAAACTTTTCTACAACTGGGAACAAACCTCGTTAACTATCCCATATTTGAATAAATTATCCTATTTTGACCAATAGTAGCGATTTTTACAATAGTGATAATTTTTTAATAAATAGACAATTCTGTCTATGTTAAACAATCTTTTTTATTAGATATATTAAATATTCCTTAACTTGAATAGATAGACTCTTCTAACTAGATATAAAAAGAGCAATGAGCAGTATTTGCTCGACTAAAAATAACATCAACAACACAATTATTAGCTTTCAGACTTTCTAGTCATTAACTAATTGTAACTACGAATACTGTTTGTAAATTTATTGGCTAGCGCAAGTAAATTGGCCAAATGTATGATATTCTTTATTTATAGGGAATCTAAATCGCTAAAGCACAAAGGATCTCCAAGCATTTGCGCTGTAGTGAAGAAACCAAATCCCATAAGTTAACCAATAGTTAGATGAACTGATGGTCTTGCTCTACAAGTTTCTGGAGGATTGTAGAAGTACTTGATCGGTAGCAGTACTGTGAGTTTAGGGAGACTTTGGTCTGCTTGCAGTTCATCAATTACTATTGGGTTAAACGTTCTCTTATAAAGAATCTAAAGCTTTGGTAAATCAAAAAATAGAATAAGTAATCGATAACAGTGTTTGCAGTTTAGGCAACTGAATAAAGCAAACTCAACTCAACATCTATCTAGATGAAACACCCTGATCTTTACAAGAATCAAAGAGTGGTTAAGGGTGTTTTCTAATTTCCAATTTCTGTTACCTTGACACTGTCAATTCAAAAAGCTAGATAAGTTTGCAGTTTAAACAATTATGAAATTGGGAAAATTTTGATCATTTTTATTGATCAGGCATTTAAGTATTACACATTATTCAAGGATGTAATCTAAATGAATAAACCGAAAACAACCCGTAAATCTGTTCACGATCGCATCCTGAATACGGCATCAGGTTTGTTTTATCGAGAGGGAATTCGTAACGTCGGTATTGACAGAATTATCGCAGAATCCGGCGTTGCAAAAATGTCACTCTACAATCATTTTAAGTCAAAAGATGCATTGATTGAAGCATGGTTGCGACAACAGGATGAACAATGGTGTGAATGGCTCAAAACCACGATTGAACAACGAGCTTCTAACCCATCCCAACAACTATTAGCGATATTTGATGCTTTGAGGGAATGGTTTGAGGGCCCAGATTTCCGAGGTTGTGCATTTATTAATGCATCAGTAGAATTAGCCAATGCTGACCACCCTGGACATCGAGTAGCATTAGAACATCAACAATCGATTTATCACTACATTAAGAGCCTAGCTCAAGCCGCAGAAGTTTCATTACCAGAACAGTTAGCTAGACAACTGCTTCTTTTAGTACAAGGTGCGATCGTGGTTGCGATGATGGAAGGAAGTTGGTCAACTGCTTCACAGGCAAAAAAAGTAGCAGCAACTCTAATCCAGACTGCACCAAAATCCAGTGTTACATAAAATCTATCATGTGATTTAATAGAAGAAATCATACTGCAATTGAGTTCGGAGCAGTCAGGGATGAGAATTCATTACTTACAACACGTACCTTTTGAAGGACTTGCTAGTATTGAACAGTGGGCGACAAAGAAAGATTATATTATCTCTGCAACTAAGTTTTATAACGATGAGATTTTACCATCTGTTAATGACCTAGATTGGTTGATAGTAATGGGTGGGCCGATGAATATTTACGACGATGATAAGTATCCCTGGTTAACTTTAGAAAAAAATTTTATTGCAGAGGCAATCAATCAGAATAAAGTAGTTATTGGTATTTGTCTAGGTTCGCAATTAATTGCTGATGTTTTAGGTGCTAAGGTTTACAAAGGTCAGGAAAAAGAAATAGGTTGGTATCCAATTCAAGTGACAACAGAAGCACAAAACTCTCAAGTTTTTGCTTCATTTCCTGAGTCTTTCACTGTGTTTCATTGGCATGGTGATGTTTTTGACTTGCCTACAGGTGCTATACGACTAGCCTATAGTGAAGTATGTGCAAATCAAGCTTTTATTTATGGAGATAGAGTATTAGGTTTACAATTTCATCTTGAATCAACTCAAGACAGCGTTCGTCAAATTATTGAAAATTGCGCTTCGGAATTAGTTGCAGGTAAATATATTCAGAACCCTAAAGAAATGCTGGCACGGGATGATGATTTTAGTAAGATAAATACTGCGATGTGTAAAATTTTAGATTATTTTGCTACTTTATGAAATAAATTATTATTGAGCAGCAAATTCTAAGCAAGCGCTGATATCTGCTTCTGTCAACTCAGGAAAGTCTTCTAGGATTTCAGAGTGAGACATACCTGCTGCTAGCCAACCCAGAACATCGTAAACAGTAGACTTCTTGCAAAAATACTTGAACCGTCAGAGACTCAAGTCTCTGCATAATAGCAAAAGTCCGTTGAAACGGACTAAAAATACTGTTATTAGTCGGTTTCAACCGACTTGAGTTATCAGCCAGAAAATTTATTTTCTGGCGAGTATCCGACTTTTGCAAGAGGTCTAGTGATTCTCATTCGTCGAATACAGGGTTTACCACCTCGTTTGTCGGGTTCTATAGTAATGATGTCACGATAGCTCATGTTTATTTATAATTTACGTCTGATGTGAATTAGAATACCGTTGATGAATGCAACAATAGCCCTCATCTCCCAACCTCTTCTCCCACACTTGGGAGAAGAGGAGCAATTTCAAAGTCCCTCTCCCAAATTGGGAGAGGGATTTAGGGTGAGGGCAAAGATTTATGACATCAGCAAGACCAATTTTTCCCAACTTAATTCACATTAAACGTAATTTATAAGCTGTATGGTATGTCTCTAAGTCTAGAGTAGCCTAACACTGCGCTGCAACGGTCAAATAAAGTGACTAATCTGACGCGATCGCGCAATTTATTTGATATCAGGAAAAGTGTGGCGTAAAGCTATAATTTGAAGCAGGAAATTAAGGCTATCCGTACTATAATGCGATCGCCAGGCGTGCAAACCATCGTTGTGAGTTTATCTGCGGTGGGTCAGTAACGCTATTTTTTCTACACAAAATGTGCATCTGCAACATTGAATGCTAGCTTAATCGTTTCATGACGATGCAAATTGCCTGATATATGATTTTGAGGCACTCTGGCGATTAAAGTTTGTTCTCCCACTTTCACCCAAATATTATAAGTCCCTATACCATTTAAAACTCGTTCTACTAGCCCTTCAATAATTACTGACCAAGGTTTGTGCTGCATTGCAGAACTTGCATCGCACAGATTGAAAGTATCGCTAGACAAACAACATGCTGTAATTGACTTTTTGATTTCTCCAGGGTAGGAAAATTTGATTCCGTTTGCCAGCTTGATAGAATAACCACGGTTACTCTGTTTTACTTGGCACGGAATAATGTTATCTATACCTACCAGTCTTGCAAGCTGCTCGTTAGCTGGTCGGCGGATGAGGGTTTCTAATTTATCATCTTGTACAATACAGCCGTCGAATAAAGCGATCGCCCTTTCCGCAAAACGTAGTATATCTGTAAAATTATGACTGATTAATATTACCGATGCTCCTGTTACTTCTGCCCATTGTCTAATTTTCTCTATCATCTCGGTACGTATTCCCAGATCCAAAGAGGCAGAAGGCTCATCCAAAAGCAGCAGTTCTGGATCGGTTACTAACGCACGAGCAATACAAACACGTTTCGCCTCCCCACCCGACAATGAATGAACTGAACGATTTGCTAGATGTTCACAGCTAAAATCAGCAAGTGTAGTATGTACTTTGTGCTTAATCTCTTTTGCTGATGTCCCACGAAACATTAATGCTCTAGCTACATTATTAAATACAGTGTCATTTAACAGTAACTTCTCCTGAAATACCAAAGCAGAACGACGACGTAAGAGTGTTTGATTGGCATTGCATACATCCTGTCCAAATAATTGCATTTTGCCTTGATAAGGATGCAATAAATTAATTGTCCTTAACAGCGTGCTTTTGCCAGCACCATTTGGGCCAAGCACCGCTACAAGTTCCCCAGGACGTAGTGCAAAGTTTTCAATATTAAGAATATTTTTACGTGCTTTGCTACCTACGGTAACTTGCTGCATATTTAGGACATATTCGTTCATAGAGACCTCCAAAAACGCACATTTATAAGGAAGCAACTAGAGTTTACTAGACTTGTTATGTTGCAAGATGGTCAGCAACACAATCACGCTGTATGCGACTATCAATAAAATTAATGAAATTGCGATCGCCACATCATAATTACCTTTGCCCACCTCCATCACAATCGCTGTAGTCAAGACTCTAGTCTGTCCTTTGATATTGCCGCCTACCATCATCGATGCGCCAACTTCTGAGATAACACGACCAAAACCGGCAATCACAGCAGCCATTAACCCTAACCGTGCTTCCTTAATCAGCAACAAATTTGCTTGCCAGCTCGTCGCTCCCATTGATAAAAGTTGCCAGCGCAGTTTTGGATCGATACTGAGAATTGCTGCAAAACTTAAGCTAGCTACAATCGGCAGAGCAATAATTGCTTGGGCTACAATCATCGCTATGGGCGTATACATTAACTCAAGGTTTCCCAGTGGCCCATATCGCCATAAACATAGGCTCACCCCTAAACCTACTACCACTGGTGGCAATCCCATACCAAAGTTAACTAAGCTAGTTAACACCTGCTTGAGCGAGAAGTCTTTTAAAGCTAGCCATAATCCTAATGGTATACCCAGTGCCACACTCATAGCTGTAGCAGTTCCAGACACTATGAGCGTCAGCGCCATCACTTGAAAAACATCGCGCTCACCACTAGCTAAGAGTTCAATAGCTTTCATCATTCCTTTTAAAATCCGTAATCTTTTTCGGTCTTACCACCATCAACAAAAAACAGTGGTTGTCCGAACTTGTCTTTTCCATGAGCTGCAATCAGCGCTTGTCCTTCAGAGGACAAAAGGAAATCACTAAAGGCTTTAGCTCCTATAGTGTTGACTCTGGAAAATTTCTGGGGATTGACTTCCATAACATGGTAAAGATTTAGCAGTTTACGGTCTCCTTCCACCAGTACAGGCAAAGACAGGTTTTTCTTTTGAAATATATATGTCGCCCGATCTGCTAAGGTATATCCCAGTTTTTCATTAGCGACTTGCAAGGTTTGCCCCATCCCCGCACCTGTTTGCTGATACCAAGCGCCAGTTGGTGTGATACTAGCTTGTTTCCATAAACTATTCTCCAATTTATGAGTTCCTGAGTCATCGCCCCGTGATACAAATAACGCTTGGTTTTTGGCAATCAGACTGAAGGCTTCTACAGCATCCTTTTTCCCTTGAATCTTTGCCTGATCAGCAGTCGGCCCGACAATAATGAAGTCATTGTGCATCACTAACCGCCGATTAATTACTGCACCGTCCTGCAACACTTTTTGTTCGGCTTTGGGCGAATTTACAAACAGTACATCAACTTCACCTTTTTCAGCCAGAGCCAAAGCCTGTCCAGTACCAACAGAAATGGTTTTCAGCTTGTATCCTGTTTTCTTTTCAATTACAGGAACTAAATCATCCAAGAGGCCGCTATCTTCTATGCTGGTTGTCATCGCCACTATCACATCTTTCTTCGCTGGGGCTTGTCCAGTAGTTGCCTCTAGCTTGACTGGGTTACTACTACAGCCGACATAAAGAAGTACCAACCAACTTACTAAAAATGCACCCATCATCCTCTGAACCATAAAACCTCTCGGTATCTGATGCAACCTTGAAATGTTGTATGTCTAGTGGGTTGAATTTTGAGGAACTAAACTCAGGAATTATTCAACAAACTATTTGCTACGACTGATGTCATAACAGTTGAGAATTTTTAATTGTGTTTACGAAGTGACTCCTATGGAGTATCGCCCTTTACCGCTCCCTTGGGAGCATTACATCATTGACTTCAGGTGATTGCAAATATGCATATCTAGCTTTATAAGGCTGTATTCCTTTACTTGCCAGATTTTTGTTTTTGCAAGAAGTCTAGTAATTTCAGATTTTTATCCCTCTTGCAGCAAGTATACCATACACATTGCCAAAATAATTGCTTAGAATAAAAAGTTTTTCCTTGTATTTTCTGAGAAATAGTGTATTTATATATACAGAAAATTTTCTACTTTTATATAAATGATGAAAGATTTTAGTACTCGTGCCACATATTAATCATTAGATTTTTATTAGCGATCGCAATTGATAGTCTTGAAATAAGTTATCTTTGTAACAACGTATTAGGCTTAGGTATGCCAACCCTAGCTTCCTCAAACCCTCCAAAAGTTCAGCAAAATGAAGCTTTTTACGAAAAGATTTTTAGTGAATTAACTTACAATCGAGACAATCGCAATCCTCCTGATAATCGAAGACGGGCGCAGTTCAAAATTGGATGGGAAAATGTAACTCCACAGCGAAGACTTTATACTAACGAAACCCTGAATGCAGTTCTTACGTGGAACAATTTGGGTTATCGCTTTGGAGCAAAGTTAGGACATGGATCTGAATCAAAAATCAATAAAGTCTATGACTTTCTCGCTCAATGATACTTGATGAAAGGCGCTGAATTAAGTTCTAAAAACACTGCTAGGTTTTTTCCTGATGAAGTAGATTCAACGGTAATATTTTGTGAAGGTACAGTACGCCAAGTTTTGATCGCAATAGAGTAAAAAATGAGTTACCCCGTTTATGATAAAGCCATGCTAACTTGATAATGGGAATGCTGAATATTACCTGCATTTCAATGAGAACATATTTTTCAAAAAAGGTAAATTAAAATGGCATTTAGTAATTATAAAAGTATTAGTGCAGTCATTAAAAAATTTCAAATTAAGTATGTGCAGTCTAATTTTATGTTAGAAGTAAACTTTCCCATTCAACAATCTTTTAAAGAAGAGATAGATTTGCTATTTCTAGATGGAGTTATTGATAATTCTGAAGATGCTATTTGTGAAAATCTTATCTATCCAGTATTGAAAGAAGTATGGAAACATTACCGAAGTAAATTAACACTTTGGAGTCATGAAATATTAGCTTACGATGAAGATTTGTCAGGGATTCCAGATTATACAGTGGCACAAAGAAATCCTCTAGGAACGATTGTTTTTGATAAACCTTATTTTTTAACAGTTGAAGCTAAACAAGACAAATTTGAAGAAGGTTGGGGTCAGTGTTTAGCTGAAATGATTGCAGTACAGCGAATTAACGATGATTTTGTTAGCGATGTTTTTGGAATTGTTTCTAACGGGAAAATATGGCAATTTGGAAAGTTGATTGCTGATGTATTTACTCGGAATAAAAATTTATATGTGATTCAAGACTTAGAGAAATTGTTTGCTGCGGTGAATTATATTTTTCAACAATGTGAATTAAAAATACAAAAGTATTGAAGAAGAATCTGACTATTGAATAAGCGATAATGGTTAGTAACTCAATGGTTGGAGTACTTTTGTGATGACCGAATTACTTGAAAAAGCGATCGCCCAATTGAAAACTTTACCTGCTGACGAGCAGGACGCGTAGGCGTAGCCCGCCGCAGGCATCGCTGCTCGTCTCCTTGCTAAATCGAGGATGAGCAGACATGGAAAGCTCAGTGTAGGGAATTTTAAAGGTTAAGCACAGTCCGTTATACTGCTCGGCTATGGATGCATAAAACCAATGAGTCATTGTGAGATACGAGATTATTTTTTCACCCGAAGCTGAAGAAGATATCGCTGCCCTGAAAGCTAGCGATCGCGCAAAAGCCTTGGATGCAATTGAGACATTTCTGAGATACGAACCAGAAAAAACGAGCAAGAGCCGGATCAAGCGCCTTCAAAAGATGCAAAAACCTCAATATCGGTTGCGGATTGATGACCTGCGAGCCTTCTACGATGTGAGTTACACTGATGATGGAGATGGCGCAGTAGAAGTCCTTCGGATTCGAGAGAAATCGGAGGCAATGAGGTGGTTAGCCGAGTTTGGTAGGAAAGAGGAATGAAGCAAGTCTCAATTGATGAAGTCAAGAATGACCTGTCAGGTTATTTACAAATTGCCGAGAGGGAAAGCGTGATTATTACCCGTGATGGACAACCTGTAGGCATTTTGATTGGGTTAGAGGATGCGGAAGATTGGTGGGAAGAACTAATGCTGTGCAATCCGCGTTTTGAAGCAGAGATTGCTCAAGCTCGTCAAAGTTTGAAAGAGGGAAAAGGCATAAGCATTGAAGAGATAAAGGCTAAATACGCAGTATAACAACCGTGTTCTAAAAAAGCTGATTTCCTACTCACGCTTTTTTAGGGCTAATCTCAAACGCCGATTCAGAATTTTCCTCTGCTAATGCCTTTGCTAAAACATCAGCAGCTTCAAAAGAATCATATAAACCTTGACTAGACACCCTACCTTGAGTGTCTAATGGAACTAAACCCGATTCCTTCAACAATTCAGCTAAGCTGTTCCACATATAACTTGCATAATTAGGGCGGGCAAGATGCCCACACCACAAGAGTTTTATTTAATTTGATTATGTAATTTTAGATGTTTTTTAGCTTACCAGGAAATTTAATAGCAAGAGCTTGTCAGAGTGAGATAATTCTTGAAGCAGAGGTAAAAGTTCAGCTAGAGGCATAAATTATTTGATGAATTTGTGTTGCATCTATATTTAGAGTCTTTTTTAGCATAGTTGCGATCGCCTTCATTTAAAGCCTTCATTTAAAAAGGCTATGAGCCGGATGATAAAGCTTTCAGTAATTGGGTAAGCGATAATGGTTAGTACCTCTTTGGTAGGAGTACTTTTGCAATGACCGAATTACTCGAAAAAGCGATCGCCCAATTGAAAACTTTACCTGCTGACGAGCAGGATGCGATCGCAGTTCGTCTCCTTGGAGAGATGGAGGATGAGCAGACATGGAAAGCTCAGTTTGAATCTACCACGGACGAGCAGTGGGATCGGATAGCCCAGATCGTAAGGCAGGAAATTGCTGCTGGTGATATCACACCTCTAGATGAGGTTTTTCCCTTACTCAAGAAACTTTCGCCAGAGCGATTACAAGTGCTTGCTGATTTTGCGGCTTATTTAGCAAATGCTGAAAGCGAAGCTGCAACCCAAGAACTTTTGGCAATTCCTGGATTGCTAGAGCGAGTTAAGCACTCATCAGCAACCCCTAAAACCCTTTACACACCCTGGAGAAACCTTCGCTCTGATGTATGAAGTTGTTCTCCATCCCGATGCCCAAAAAGTTTATATCAATGCTGACAAAGCTTTAGCAAAAAAATTGCCCGATGTTTGCAGCAGTTAGAGCAAACTCCCCAGTTCCACCCTCATATCAAAGCCCTCAAGGGAGATTATGCAGGGTACTATCGCTACCAAATCGGAGATTACAGGGTCATTTATTCGATAGACGATGAACTAGTGCAGGTATTTGTGATAGCGATCGCACATCGCAGTGAGGCGTATGAACCGTGAGGTTATCTGCGGCAAGGTAAGCGGAACATGTTGTATGTCTTAGCGGGGCGACCGTGGTAATCTTAATGATGATTCAGTTTTGGTGATGTTAACCAGGAACTTGCTACCTCGATATCCGCAGTGTAAGATTGCAATTTTGAATGAGGTGTTGGTTGAGTGGGAGAGTTAGCGATTTTAGTCGCCAAATTAGTGCTGTTGTTAACAGTTTTTGCTTCTTCCACAGCTTCTCGACCTGTAATCAACCTAGAGCGACGACTACGAGTGATATAGTTCCATGCCCATTGAAATACTACTAGTAATTTAGTATCAAACTCGATTAAGAAGTAGATATGAACGACTAACCAAAATATCCAAGCAAGGAAACCTTGGAGTTTGATGAAGCTTAAATCTACAACAGCTAAATTTTTGCCAATCATTGCCAAACTGCCTACGTCATTGTAACGAAATCGTGGTAGCGTTTGACTTTGAAGGCGTTTTTGAATGAGTTTAGCTGCATACTCTCCTTGTTGTTTGGCTACGGGTGCAACACCAGGTAAGGGTTTTCCATCTTGATGAGAGAAGTTGCCTAAATCTCCGATAACAAAGATGTTTTTATAACCCTTAATCGTCAAGTCTGGTTCTACAATCACACGTCCAGAGCGATCGCACTCTACACCTGTGCGGTTTGCTAGAACTTGCCCCATAGAGGAACCTTTCACACCTGCTGCCCATAATATAGTTTTTGAGGCAATTTCTTGAACTTGATCGCCTTGCTTGAAAGTAACGATATCATTTTCAATATTCGTCACCCTGGTATTTGTGTTGACTACCACACCCAACGTTTGCAAGGATACTTTTCCTACTTCTGATAACTGTGGAGCCATATGAGGGAGGATGCGATCGCCCCCTTGCAATAACAAAATCTGAGTTTCTGAGGTGTTGATGTTGCGGAAATCTTCTTTGAGAGTTTTATGTGCCAATTCTGCGATCGCACCCGCTAATTCTACACCTGTAGGGCCACCACCGACGATTACAAAGGTCAACCAAGCACGGCGTAGTTCGGGATCGGTTTCTTTTTCTGCCGCTTCAAATGCCGAAAATATCCGGCGACGCATTTCTACCGCATCTTCAACTGTTTTCAAGCCAGGAGCCAATGGTCTCCAGTTATCCTTACCAAAATAGGAATGGTTAGCACCTGTGGCAATAACTAATGTATCGTAGGGTATTGTTCTATCACCGAGAATAACTTCTTGGGTTTCTGGATCGATATCATTTACTTCTCCCAACAACACTTGAGTATTTTTGCTTTTCCTGAATACAACTCGTAATGGTGAGGAGATATCAGCAGGTGATAGCGTACCTGTCGCAACTTGATATAAAAGCGGCTGAAATAAATGAAAGTTACGTTTATCGATGAGAGTAACATTGACATTCGCTTTGTTGAGAGTCTTTGCTGTATAAAGTCCACCAAAGCCTCCACCAATGATTACAACCTGATGTGGTGCATTCTTCTCTAGTGAAACTACCATAAAAAATATTTCCCTGTGTTAAGAGACTTGTAACTTTTCTTAACAAAGATGTAGCAGAATTATGATCTTCGTTGCTGTTTATTTAGAACAATTGAAAAATACTGAAAGTAGGCTAGTTATACCAATTCTCTAAAATTTGGCATATAGATTATACCAATTCTCTAAAATTCGGCTACACATTCAAAATCCGAAACCCATATTAAATAAGAGTTTCTTAATTACGAACTACGTTAGCGCAGCGGTAGCGAGTCCTCGATAGCGAAGCGTTAGCGACGCAGGAGCGTCGCGTCATTACGAATTACGAACTACGAATTACGAATTAGTATTAGACCTCTTGTATAAATCTTTTGGCAAAGTTTCCCCAGTGGGGGATTGCGTGTGTGGATGGAGCGCTGGTGAAGTGGGATGAGTAGCGATCGCTCCTAAGTAGGACTTGCTGAATTCTGCTTTTTGAATTTTGAATTGTTTTGTTATTAAACACATCTGCAAAAATTGATTGCGTAAATTCACTAATTTACTGAGGTAAGAAAAGTAAGAAAAGTGGGATATTTTATAGTAAACATTGACTATGCTGTTGATATCCTGTAATCTCGTATACTGCAAGTCTCTAAAAGTAACACTTTTTACTTTTATATAAAACAAGAACCGTAAAAGTCCCTAAGAAGTTTAGATTAGCAAAGTATTTATGAGAACTGAGGTGCGATCGCAATTCACATCTCGCTCGCACCTTTGTTTGAGCAGTGGATGTATGAGTTTATGGGCAGACGAAAAAGCCAGCTTATACATAAGTTAACTTGAGGCGATCGCCTTGGACACAAAGCAGGTGAAGTCAAAGAGCGGCAAACTTGGCTTCACCAGTTCTAACCCAGTCTCGAATCAAGAGTTACTTTTTACTACCAAATATTTACCAAAGGAAACCAATCATTATGGCTCTCAGATCTCAAAACAACAGCAATAACCCCTTCAATGGCACTTCATCTGAGAATATTGACATCAGAGCGGAAAACCTGATCGTCATTGACCCAAATGTTGATAACTATCAGCAGCTAATTGCAGGTGCAGTATCAAAAGCAGTAATCTTAGTACTCGACTCATCAAGTGATGGTGTCAGCCAAATTGCCGCAGCATTAGCTAAATGTTCGCACCTAAGCGCTGTTCACATCGTTTGCCACGGCTCACCGGGTAACTTATATCTAGGTAATTCCCACTTGGGACTAGATAATTTAGAACATTATGCCCAGCAGCTAAGAACTTGGTTTTCCTCTACTTTGGGTGTGCATTTGCTCCTCTATGGCTGTAACGTGGCAGCAGGCGATGCGGGAGCAGAATTTATTCAAAGATTGCACGAACTTACAGGCGCAGAAATTATGGCTTCTGCCAAGCTCACGGGTAGCCAACTCAAGGGAGGCGATTGGCAACTAGAAATCGCCACTGGGGAAATGACTAATGCTAGAGCATTTTCCCCCCAAGTCATGGACACTTATACTGGAGTTTTTGCTGAACCAGACGATACTCTGCTCCAAGCAAATGCTACAGGAATCAACGGTGTCGGAACTTTCCTCGGCAGTGGTATCATTGGCGACGATCCTACCGATGTTGATTTATACGAAGTTCAACTCAACGTTGGAGAGCTTCTCAACATCGATATTGATGCACGAGCGATTGGTTCCGGCCTCGATTCATACGTGCGGCTGTTCGATTCAGCAGGAAATGAAATTGTCAAAAATGATGACATAGACAGTCGTGACTCTGGGCTAGACTTCTATGCTCGCACTGCTGGTACTTACTACGTTGGCGTGAGTAGCTCCAAGAACACAAGCTACAATCCATCGGTTGCGGGCAGTGGTAGTGTTACTGAGACTAACACTGGCATTTACAACATCAAGCTTAATGTTAGTCTTCCTAACTTTCGTCCTGAACCGAACGACATCCTCTCCCAAGCAATCGACACGGGAATCAATGGAGGGGGAACCTTTTCCAATCGTGGCTTCATCGGCGATAATTTGAATATTGATGCCAAAAAAGATGTTGACTTATACAAAGTTCAACTCAACGCTGGAGATGTCCTCACAGTTGGGATTGATGCACGATCGATTGATTCTGCTCTAGATTCATACCTACGGGTGTTAGACGCAGCAGGCGAGCGAATCAAACGCAACGATGACTTGTTGGGGAGTGACTCTGGGTTGAGCTTCTTTGCCCGTGCTGCTGGCACTTATTACATTGGCGTGAGCGATTTTAGCAACAATGACTACAGCGCAGAAACCGAGGGTAGCGGCAGTGGTGGCAAAACAGGCATTTACAACGTGAAGTTTGATGTTAAGGCAACTAACTTCGTTGAACCTAATGACATTCTCTCGCAAGCGATCGATACGGGAATCAATGGAGGGGGAAGTTTTTCTAGCAACGGCTTTATCGGCGACAATTTAAACATTGACGCTGGAAAAGATGTGGACTTATATAAAGTCCAACTGAATGCAGGAGACTTTGTTACTTTTAGCATTACTGCCCAGTCAATTGGTTCCGACCTTGATTCTTACCTGCGGCTGTTCGACTCAGCAGGCAATGAAATCAAACGCAACAATGACTTTGATGGGGATGATTCCTTAATTTCCTTTACTCCTACCGCCACTGGCACTTACTACATTGGTGTGAGTGATACTGATAATCAGGACTACGATCCATCGGTTGCCGATAGCGGTAGTGATGGCGACACTGGTGCCTACACTCTGGATATTCAATATAATGTCGGGTTTTCTGCTACCTTGGCCACCGCTCCTGGTGATGGTGGCTTTAAGGTCAAGCTTGACCCCTATGGCAGTTTCGGCTCTACCACTAGTTCAGCTGTTTCTAGTGATGCTACTTACGATCCTGTGGGTGAGCTAAAAGCAGGCGATACTATTTATGCCTCTGCTGTGGCTATTCGCATTGGTGATACAGGCAAACGAGATGCCTTATCTTTTGAAGATGAGATTTTGAATGAGACACCTGCACTCACCAATGCTATTTATACTGCCATCAACCCGACCGACGCTCAGAGTAAGTTTACTTACAAAGGTTTAAACTTCGCTCTCGATCAAAGGGTCAGTGACCAGTTTACTTCTGGCACACGCACAGGTGGTCAACTCATCCAGACTTACACCATCACTAACCCAGGTTCCACAGCCGTTAATTTAGAACTGATTCGCTATCTAGATGGTGACTTGGAGTTTGATGGTAGCGATAATGATGCAGGTGGTCTTTTGAGCCAGGATGGCAAGCAAATTTTATTTGAGACCGATTCTGGGAGTAGCTCAACCACACCCAGCACTTTTGTTGGCATTACAGCACTAGGGGGAAATTCGCTGCCTGGTAGCTATGAAATCAGTAGATTTTCCTTGTTACGTGAGCAAATCTACGAGGGTGAGTCCTTAAGGAACTATATCACTGGTGATAGCGATGGTGACCAATTTGTCGACTCCGCTCCCTACGATATCACCCTAGCTCTAGGCAGAGGTTTTGTGATTAATCCTGGTGCCTCAGTCACCTACACAACCACCACAATTTTCGGCGATGGACAGCCGATACAGGTTTCTACCAACACTGCTCCTGTGGCTGTTAATGACACTGCTACTACTAATCAAAATAGACCTGTAAATATTAATGTCCTCGCTAACGACAGCGATGCTGACGGAAATCCCCTCAGCTTCAGTATTGCTACCAACCCCACTAACGGCACGGCTGTAGTTAACAATAACGGCACTCCTGGAAACTTGAGCGATGATTTCGTTGTTTATACCCCCAATACTAACTACAACGGTACTGATTCCTTCACCTACAACCTTAGTGATGGTCAGGGTGGAACTACCACTGGTACGGTAAATTTGACTATCGAGGCCAACAAACCGCCAACTGTTGCCAATGCGATTCCTGATAAAGTTACCACAGAAAACAGTGTCTTCAACTTCACTTTTGATGCCAACACCTTTAATGATCTCGATGCAGGCGATACATTAACTTACACTGCCACTCTTGACAACGGCAATCCTTTACCCTCATGGCTAACCTTCAACGCCAACACCCGCACCTTCAGTGGCACACCAAAAGCCGCCAATGTCGGTAACATCAACGTCAAAGTTACTGCCAAGGACACAGCTAATGCCAGTGTCAGCGATATCTTTAATTTGAGTATCACTCCCCTTAACTTAACGGGAACTCCCAATGCCGATACTCTAAAAGGCACAGCTAGCAACAATATTATTGATGGCAAAGCTAGTAACGATACCCTTACAGGTGGTGGTGGAAGAGACACCTTTATTATTCGCCCTGGCGATGGCACTGACACCATCACCGACTTTGGCGGTGTTGGCAAAGGTACAAATCCCAATGCAACAGTAATCGCCAATATTGACACGCTGCAATTTACTGGTACTGGCTTAAGTGCTAAAAATCTGCTACTAACTGCAAATGGCAACAATCTAGAAGTCACTTTTGATAATGTTGCCAACACCAAAGTCATAGTGCAAAACTTCAAGCTGGAAAACCTAGATAATCTGCCCGCATCAGGTAGTAGACCGGCTTTAGCCAATATCCTGTTTGATGGACAAACCAGCCCCAGCGACAGTTTTGATGTCTTCGATGCTAACTTTAATGCTAGCGGCATCTTCCAAAAGAATGCGGTGACGTTCCTCAATGACCTGAATAACAACACCTCTGGTTTTGACAATTCCAATGATGTAATTAACGCTCAAGGCGGTAATGACAGAATCGATGGCAAGAGTGGCAACGATCATCTGCGTGGCGAAGCAGGCAATGATACTCTCATCGGTGGTGCGGGGAATGATACTCTCGCTGGTGGTGCTGGGAATGACGTGCTAACAGGTGGAACTGGTGCTGATAGATTCCTTTTCAACACTAATGCTACTTTCACTCAGTCTGGTGTTGGTATCGATAAAATTACTGACTTCAAGCGTTCTGAAGGTGACAAGATTGTTTTGGATAAAACCACTTTCAGTGTCCTTAGTTCTAATCCCGGAAATGGTTTCAGTAGTGCAGGTGATTTTAAGAGTATTGGTTTTGACTTGTTCCAATTGACTATTTTGGAGGGCATTAGCAGTGCCAAGATTGTCTACGATGCTGTGAATGGACGCTTGTTCTATAACGAAAATGGTACTGCGCCTGGTTTTGGCACTGGTGGTCAGTTTGCCACTCTCGATGGCAAGCCAAGTTTAACTGCTAGCGATTTTATGATTCAAGCGTAATTCGCGCGCCAACTATATATTAAATGGCGATCGCTTCAACTGCATCTGTAAAAGGGGCGATCGTTATTTTATATGTGTTACTCGACTCAAATGCAGAGTCAAACACCAATTAAAAAACCAAGAGTTAGAAGGTTAACAAAAGAACAAAAGAAATCTCATCGAGAACTCAATCGATTAAGAATCACTGTTGAACACGTAAATCGTCGTCTAAAAATCTTGAAAATCTGGAATTATAGATGCAGTTAATTAGCGGTGTAGTGGTGGTAGATTGCCGTAGTGGACAACAAATTGGACTTTTTGAATTTACCAGTGGAGTACAGGAACTATGTGAAGTGCAATTTCTCCCCGGAAAAATGCGCCCCACCATTCTCAATACCGAGATGGAAGCAGTGCGCGATGCCTTTACCGCACCGGATGCCTATTGGCTACATCCAGAATCTTTAATGGATGAATTTCAACCTCAAAACTCACTTTGGAGAAACAAACAATGCCAGTAATACCAGTCGGTTCAGAATTCCAAGTCAATAGCTTCACCACTGATAGGCAAGCAGATCACGCAATCACAGTGGACGCCAAGGGCAACTTTGTGATCACTTGGGAGAGTTCCGGTCAGGATGGCAGTAGTGAAGGAATCTACGCCCAACGCTACAACGCGGATGGCACCACAAATGGCGGCGAATTTCAGGTCAATTCTTTCACTACCGGCAGTCAAGATGACGTTACTGTGGCGGTGGACGCCAAGGGCAACTTTGTGATCACTTGGGAGAGTTCCGGTCAGGATGGCAGTGCTGATGGAATCTACGCCCAGCGCTATAACGCGGATGGCACCCCCAATGGCGGCGAATTTCAGGTCAATTCTTTCACTACCGACTTTCAAAGAGACCCTGTTGTGGCAGTGGACGCCAACGGCAACTTTGTGATCGTTTGGGAGAGTATCGGTCAGGATGGCGATCTCAATGGGGTTTACGCCCAGCGCTATAACGCTGATGGCACCACCAATGGGGGCGAATTTCAGGTCAATTCTTTCACTACTAGCACTCAACAAAACCCTACTGTGGCAGTGGACGCCAACGGCAACTTTGTGATCGTTTGGGACAGTTCTGGTCAGGATGGCAGTCTTGAAGGAATCTACGCCCAGCGCTACAATGCCGATGGCACCACCAATGGCGGCGAATTTCAGGTCAATACTTTCACTACTGGCAGTCAAAGTACCCCTGCTGTGGCAGTGGACGCCAACGGCAACTTTGTCATCGCTTGGCAGAGTACTGATCAGGATGGCAGTAGTGATGGGATCTACGCCCAACGCTACAACGCGGATGGCACTACCAATGGGGGCGAATTTCAGGTCAATACTTTCACTACCTCCTCTCAAGCAGACCCTGCTGTGGCGGTGGACGCCAACGGCAACTTTGTCATCGCTTGGGAGAGTAACGGTCAGGATGGCGATCTCAATGGGGTTTACGCCCAGCGCTATAACGCTGATGGTACCCCAGATAGCGGTGAATTCCTGGTTAATACCTACACCACCAACAATCAAGACGATCCCGTTGTGGGAGTGGACGCTAACGGCAACTTTGTCATCGCTTGGGAGAGTACCGATCAGGACGGCAGTAGTGATGGAATCTACGCCCAGCGGTTCGCGTCAGTCAACTTGACAGGCACTCCCAATGCCGATACCCTCACAGGCACATCGATCAACAATATAATTGATGGCAAAGCTAGTAACGATACCCTTACAGGTGGCGGTGGAAGAGACACCTTTATTATTCGCCCTGGCGATGGCACTGACACCGTCACCGACTTTGGCGGTGTTGGCAAAGGTACAAATCCCAATGCAACAGTAATCGCCAATATTGACACGCTGCAATTTACTGGTGCTGGCTTAAGTGCTAAAAATCTGCTACTAACTGCAAATGGCAACAATCTAGAAGTCACTTTTGATAATGTTGCCAACACCAAAGTCATAGTGCAAAACTTCAAGCTGGAAAACCTAGATAATCTGCCCGCATCAGGTAGTAGACCGGCTTTAGCCAATATCCTGTTTGATGGACAAACCAGCCCCAGCGACAGTTTTGATGTCTTCGATGCTAACTTTAATGCTAGCGGCATCTTCCAAAAGAATGCGGTGACGTTCCTCAATGACCTGAATAACAACACCTCTGGTTTTGACAATTCCAATGATGTAATTAACGCTCAAGGCGGTAATGACAGAATCGATGGCAAGAGTGGCAACGATCATCTGCGTGGCGAAGCAGGCAATGATACTCTCATCGGTGGTGCGGGGAATGATACTCTCGCTGGTGGTGCTGGGAATGACGTGCTAACAGGTGGAACTGGTGCTGATAGATTCCTTTTCAACACTAATGCTACTTTCACTCAGTCTGGTGTTGGTATCGATAAAATTACTGACTTCAAGCGTTCTGAAGGTGACAAGATTGTTTTGGATAAAACCACTTTCAGTGTCCTTAGTTCTAATCCCGGAAATGGTTTCAGTAGTGCAGGTGATTTTAAGAGTATTGGTTTTGACTTGTTCCAATTGACTATTTTGGAGGGCATTAGCAGTGCCAAGATTGTCTACGATGCTGTGAATGGGCGCTTGTTCTATAACGAAAATGGTACTGCGCCTGGTTTTGGCACTGGTGGTCAGTTTGCCACTCTCGATGGCAAGCCAAGTTTAACTGCGAACGATTTTATGATTCAAGCGTAATTCGCGCGCCAACTATATATTAAATGGCGATCGCTTTAATTGCATCTGTAAAAGGGGCATCTTCTACAACTCCAACTTTGGATAATGCAGACAACATCAGCAAATTCTACCCCAGCGTTAAAAATTGCCGCTAGTCAACAGTTTTCCTTGTGGCTAGCACAGGAGAATCTAAGTCTTGCTTGCACCACCTACCAAACCAACCGCCTTTTTTTCGTCAGTAGCCAAGCACAAGGACATCTGAAAGTACACGAAAGACTATTCGACAAACCGATGGGACTATATGCAGCAGGCAGTAGCCTCTACATGAGTAGCCGTTACCAACTTTGGCATTTCGAGAATCTTTTAGAGGCAGGAGAAAAGTATGGGGAATGCGATCGCCTCTATGTCCCCCGTACCGCCTACTTTACAGGAGATATCAATGTCCATGATGTTGTCCTGGAAGATGCACATAATCTAATTTTTGTCAATACCGATTTTAGCTGTCTGGCGACGCTCAGTCCCGATTACAGTTTTGTTCCCCTGTGGCAACCGCCGTTTATTTCTAAGCTGGTGGCTGAAGATCGCTGTCATCTCAATGGTTTGGCGTTAGTGGAGGGAAAACCCGCTTATGTCACCGCTTGCAGTAGTACCGATACGGCGGCGGGTTGGCGGCACTGTCGCTCAGATGGAGGAGTGGTTATCGATGTTCCCAATAACGAGATCGTCGTGAGTGGTTTATCGATGCCCCATTCACCCCGTTGGTACAAGGGGAAGTTGTGGCTACTCAATTCCGGAACGGGAGAACTGGGATATATTGAGGGCGGTCAATTTGTCCCCATCGCTTTCTGTCCAGGATTTGTCAGGGGTTTGGCGTTTTGGGGGGATGTGGCACTGGTGGGATTGTCCAAACTCAGAGCGCGGACGTTTAGCGGATTAGTCTTAGAGGAACGGTTAGCCAAGCAGGGAAATGTCCCTCAATGTGGACTAATGGCAATTTCGCTGACGACGGGAGAAGTGCTGCACTGGCTTCAGTTAGAAGGGGTGGTCGAGGAATTATTTGATGTGGTGGTGCTGCCGGGAGTGCGCCGTCCCCAAGCTTTGGGATTGCAAAGTGATGAAATCGAGCGTCTGGTGACGTTTCCCGGTTCGGAGGGCATTGTGATTACCAAACCCACCGCCGAACGCCCCAGTCAGGGAGCTAAAGCACCTGTGGCTGGATTGCCCAAATTGAGGGAGATTACCCCTTCGGCGATTAAATATCAGCGTGTGTACCATCTCAACCCAGGAAATTTGCTGCCTTATGATGCTTTGACCTTTCCCCGTCTGAGCCAACGCTGGCTAACTCAACCGCAACGGGGAGAATTGCTCGGACTTTCCGCATCGCTAGACGGGGAAATCGTCGGTTTTGCTATAGCCGAACTCTTAGATAATGGCGTAGCCGAACTGATTTCGTTTTTAGTGTTGCCGGAGTGCCGAAATCGAGGCATCGGCACCCGCACACTCCAAGCCTTAGAAGTCGAATTGATGAAAAACGGATGCCAGCGAGTACAGGTGAGCTATCCGAAGGACGACTTCACCAATCTTGCCCTCGTGCCATTACTACGCAAGTTGAACTGGCAATGGGAGCAACTCAACCAAGCTGTAGAAACAGCTTTCAAACACATATCTAAAAAAGGAGAAAACCAACCATGACTGACCCAAACTTTTTATCCCCTGTGACTAACCCTTTCGGACTCTCCGATGTGGGGACTATTGCCACGCCCACCCTGGCTGATATCGATGGGGATGGGGATCTCGATGCTTTCGTCGGGAACAGGGACGGCAATACGCGGTTCTACCGCAATACGGGAACGGCGACGGCTCCGGTTTTCAGCCAACAGGCGGGGAACTTCGGACTCACGAATGTGGGGGGTTCTGCCTCGCCCACCTTCGCCGACATCGATGGGGATGGGGATCTCGATGCTTTCGTCGGGGAACGTTTCGGCAATACGCGGTTCTACCGCAATACGGGAACGGCGACGGCTCCGGTTTTCAGCCAACAAGCGGGGAACTTCGGACTCACGGATGTGGGTTTAAATGCCACGCCCACGTTGGCCGACATCGATGGGGATGGGGATCTCGATGCAATAGTCGGGAATAATGACGGCAATCCGGTGTTCTACCGCAATACGGGAACGGCGACGGCTCCGGTTTTCAGCCAAGAGGCGGGGAACTTCGGACTCACGGATGTGGGATATTCTGCCGCGCCCACGTTTGCCGATATCGATGGGGATGGGGATCTCGATGCAATAGTCGGGAATTTTGACGGCAATACGGTGTTCTACCGCAATACGGGAACGGTCACGGCTCCGGTTTTCAGCCAAGAGGCGGGGAACTTCGGACTCACGGATGTGGGATATTCTGCCGCGCCCACGTTTGCCGATATCGATGGCGATGGGGATCTCGATGCTTTCGTCGGGAATAATGACGGCAATATCCTGTTCTTCGAGAACACTCCCGTTGTGTCTAACCAACCCCCCGTTGCCAATGATGACACCGCAACCACGGATGAAGATACCCCGGTTAACATCAGCGTCCTCGCTAACGATAGCGATGCCGATGGCGACCCCTTAAGCATCTCTAGCTTTACCAATGCCAGCAACGGAACCGTTACCCTCAACGATAACGCCACTCCAGCAAATACAACCGATGACTTTTTGGTTTATACTCCCAATGCCAACTTTAACGGCACAGACTCGTTTACTTATACCATTGCTGATGGAAATGGAAACACTAGCACCGCTACCGTCAATCTCACAATTAACCCAGTTAACGATGCACCTGTCGCTGTGAACGACAGTGCCAGCACCAATGAAGATACCCCGGTTAACATCAGCGTCCTCACTAACGATAGCGATGCCGATTCAGACCCCTTAAGCATCGAGAGCTTTACCAATGCCAGCAACGGAACCGTTACCCTCAACGATAACGCCACTCCAGCAAATACAACCGATGACTTTTTGGTTTATACTCCCAATGCCAACTTTAACGGCACAGACTCGTTTACTTATACCATTGCTGATGGAAATGGAGGCACTAGCACCGCCACCGTCAATCTCACAATTAACCCAGTTAACGATGCACCAACCCTAGCCAACGCCCTGCCCGACAAAACTACAACAGAAAATAGTGCCTTCAACTTCACTTTTGCTGCCAACACCTTTGCTGATATCGATGCTGGCGACACTTTAACTTACACTGCCACCCTTGACAACGGCAATCCTTTACCCTCATGGCTAACCTTCAACGCCAACACCCGCACTTTTAGTGGCACACCAAAAGCCGCCAATGTCGGTAGCATCAACGTCAAAGTTACTGCCAAGGACACAGCTAATGCCAGTGTCAGCGATATCTTTAATTTGAGTATCACTCCCCTTAACTTAACGGGAACTCCCAATGCCGATACTCTAAAAGGCACAGCTAGCAACAATATTATTGATGGCAAAGCTAGTAACGATACCCTTACAGGTGGTGGTGGAAGAGACACCTTTATTATTCGCCCTGGCGATGGCACTGACACCATCACCGACTTTGGCGGTGTTGGCAAAGGTACAAATCCCAATGCAACAGTAATCGCCAATATTGACACGCTGCAATTTACTGGTACTGGCTTAAGTGCTAAAAATCTGCTACTAACTGCAAATGGCAACAATCTAGAAGTCACTTTTGATAATGTTGCCAACACCAAAGTCATAGTGCAAAACTTCAAGCTGGAAAACCTAGATAATCTGCCCGCATCAGGTAGTAGACCGGCTTTAGCCAATATCCTGTTTGATGGACAAACCAGCCCCAGCGACAGTTTTGATGTCTTCGATGCTAACTTTAATGCTAGCGGCATCTTCCAAAAGAATGCGGTGACGTTCCTCAATGACCTGAATAACAACACCTCTGGTTTTGACAATTCCAATGATGTAATTAACGCTCAAGGCGGTAATGACAGAATCGATGGCAAGAGTGGCAACGATCATCTGCGTGGCGAAGCAGGCAATGATACTCTCATCGGTGGTGCGGGGAATGATACTCTCGCTGGTGGTGCTGGGAATGACGTGCTAACAGGTGGAACTGGTGCTGATAGATTCCTTTTCAACACTAATGCTACTTTCACTCAGTCTGGTGTTGGTATCGATAAAATTACTGACTTCAAGCGTTCTGAAGGTGACAAGATTGTTTTGGATAAAACCACTTTCAGTGTCCTTAGTTCTAATCCCGGAAATGGTTTCAGTAGTGCAGGTGATTTTAAGAGTATTGGTTTTGACTTGTTCCAATTGACTATTTTGGAGGGCATTAGCAGTGCCAAGATTGTCTACGATGCTGTGAATGGACGCTTGTTCTATAACGAAAATGGTACTGCGCCTGGTTTTGGTAGTGGCGGTCAGTTTGCCACTCTCGATGGCAAGCCAAGTTTAACTGCTAGCGATTTTATGATTCAAGCGTAAATCTCAATCTACTGACTCCTAAAACTGTGTTGTATAAAAACATAGTTTTAGGAGTTGGTAACCCAGATTCCGCAGGTGCGCTCAGAAAATGCTGTATTTTTGAAAATGACCTAGAGTATTCATCAGTTGGTGTACGGTAGCCAGCGTTAACACCAGGAATTGCGATCGCAGCGTCACCAGTAGTCAATAGACAAGCTGCTTTTTTGACGCCTTCGACAATTGTAATCGTTACATAGACAAACTCTGCTGCAACTGATTCTGAGAAAGTGGCATACATCAATGATGAAACTACTCCTAGCTTCAAACGTAGAGTAGCTAGTGCTTTACAAGCTGGCGGTGAAACTGCAATTGAAGAATTTTTAGATAATCCTTATATCAATGTTGGTAAAGCAATTGTTAAAGGTTGGATTAAGCCTGAATAGGGGTGTGAAGATGGCAACGCATAACAATCCTGTTGGAGCGGATAGCTTCAAGATATTAATAGTAATACAAAAGTTACTGGCTACCGCTCAACAGAAACGTTAGACCGCAGAGTTATCCGTTTGGGTACAACCGGGAAGCTGATAATTAGGCGAAATCACTAAAAAAGATATTAAAGTTCTGCTAGATCAACTTTCCGTCGATTATCCAAGTGATAGTCCTAGAGTTCTGGTTGCTAAAGCTGTGGATGAAGTTGAGAAAAGTCCTGAGCTAAAATCCCGAATTCTGCGGGGAATGAAAGCAGGAAGCTTCGCAGCTTTGGAAAAGATGATTGATCACCCTGTCGCTAAATTCTTTATTGAAGGTGCAAAAGAAGTTTTGAAGCCCTAAATGCATCATTGCAGGGTCGCGGTTTAACATAGTCCTTGAGCCAGACAGTTGTAAAATGGGAAGACCTCAAGCCTATTCCATATGAGCGAAACGGTCTACATCGAAACCAGCATCTTGGGCTATCTCACATCCAGATCAACCAAAAACCTAATCTTGGCTGCAAACATGGAGATCACAAAAGACTGGTGGGAATCTCGTCGAAGCGCCTTCACTCTTTATGCTTCTGAGGCTGTTTTAGAGGAAGTGGCACAGGGAGATCCAACGATCGCTGCTCAAAGGCTGGAGATGCTGCGCGATTTTTCATTGTTGTCATTAAACCAGGATGTGCAGAGTCTAGCTGCACAACTTCTGCTCCGAAGCAATTTGCCTTCAAAAGCGAGGGTTGATGCGATTCACATCGCTGCTGCTACCGTCCACGGCATGGATTATCTGCTAACTTGGAATTGTAAGCATATTGCTAACGCTCAAATCCAGGGAAAGCTAGCAGAAATTAGTCTCGACTTCGGCTATGTGCTGCCTGTTCTCTGCACCCCAAACGAACTGATGGGAGATTAGGTCATGTGGCAAGATGAGATTGTAGAAGAGATTCACCAAATTCGCGAAGCATACGCAAAGTCATTGAATTATGACCTGGACGCAATATTTGAAGACTTACGCAAGAAGGAAGCTGAAAGTGGCAAAGAAGTTGTGAGCTTGTCGCGAAAGCACGGTCTAACAACACGTTGGAGCGGACGAGCGAGAGATTTTGGTGAGGATGCAAAGGATACTAGCCGCCGCTCAACTTAGCCGTTAGCCTGCTAGTTTTTGGTGGAGACCTTGCTAGAGCGTTACCTGTGAGGTATTCCAGGTTAAATAGTCCTATAAGATCTGGTTAAGCTGTAAATGTGTACTATAATTTGCTCCTAGACGCTCGTGCGTTAGTAGAGGTCAGCAGGGGTGGTTAGTTCCAATCAAATTCTCAAGACAACCCAATTATCTTTAGAAGTTGTGGCAACGCCACAATTGATGAGACGGCAAGAACTGAAGCCTTTAACAGAAGGATTTCAACTGCAATATGAACATCCTCATGGAAAACTGTATCAGGGTAATTCAATCGACTGGCTCAAATCCCTTGAGGTTCAGAGCGTTGATCTAATTTTTGCTGATCCACCATATAACATTAAAAAAGCTGATTGGGATGATTTTGAGAATCAGGAGCAGTACATTGAATGGTCGCTTCAATGGATTAGTCAATCCTCTCGTATTCTAAAACCAACAGGTTCTCTCTACATTTGTGGTTTTTCCGAAATCCTGGCTGATCTCAAACATCCAGCATCAAGATATTTTAGAAGTTGCCGTTGGCTAATTTGGCATTACAAAAACAAAGCAAATTTAGGTAGTAACTGGGGACGCTCTCATGAAAGCATTATTCATTTTCGCAAATCTGATGGGATCAAATTAAATATTGATGATGTAAGAATTCCTTATGGTGCACATACGTTGAAATATCCTTCACATCCACAAGCAGAAACAAGTGCTTATGGGAAAGGATCATCAAAGAAGCGCGATAACTGGACACCCAATCCAAAAGGTGCAAAGCCTAAAGATGTAATAGAAATTCCTACTACTTGTAATGGCATGGGTGAGACAACACCTCATCCTACACAAAAGCCTGAAGAACTATTGAGGAAATTTGTCCTTGCATCCTCTAAAGAAGGAGATTTGATTGTTGATCCATTTTCAGGCTCAGGAACAACCATAGTAGTTGCAGAACAACTAAATCGACGTTGGATGGGGTGTGACTTCAATATTGAGTACAATGATTGGGCATCCAAACGTATAGAGAATGTTCGTCGCATGACCAAAGAAGAATGGATTGCCTTTGATCGTAGAAACGCGGCAAGAAGAGAATTTATACGATGAGTTTGGCGACTTTAGTTGGTCATGCAGCTGAACATCGTGCAGGTAAGACGCAAGAGTTAGATCCAGAAACATCGTAAAATGTTTGCCGATCTACCACAGCAGTTTCAGGAACAAACTCGTAATATTCTCTTACAATTGATTGTCTTACAATAGACACTAACTTTGAAGTTGCAAAGCAAGCGATGAGTACTATGGATAATTCCCCAATGGATAATAGATCGTCAGCAGATTTAGTATCTGTGACAGAGTTACAGCGCCAGCTTAGTAGGCTCCGATGCTCCGAAAGGAGCCGCCAAGCGCGATCGCAACAAGAAATAGCCAAAGTAGGAATTTTAAAGTGAGCAGAACAGCATTAAAATGAAGGTTTTTAAAAAACTTGCGACCATACAGGAGTTAAAATTTGGGTATTAAGCTCACTTGCGGCAATCCTAGCTATGCTCAGTACAACAGTGACCAATACCGGACAAATTACCCTGCCTGACGAAATTCGGCAGCATCTCAAGCTAGTGAGCGGCAGCCGAATCGAATTTGTGATCGACGAAGACGGTCAAGTCAAACTCTTTCCCCTCAACGTTGCCGTAGAAGACTTATCCGGCATCCTCCATCGCCCTGGCATTCAACGAGCGTCCCTTGAGGATATGGAAACAGCCATCTCTGAGGGTGCGAATGATTGGACTTGATACCAATATGCTCGTTCGATATCTCACCAGAGATGATGAACAGCAATGGCAACAGACTGTTACGGTCATTCAGCAGAATCAGCCTTGCTTTATCACCAATATCGTTCTATGTGAGTTGGTTTGGGTGCTTAGGGGAGCAAACTACGGCTTTCGCAAGGACGAGATCATTAATGTGCTAGAGGCTATGTTGCATAGTGCAGCCTTTGAATTTGAAAACCGATCAACGGTTGACCAGGCTCTACAGCAATACAGGCAGGGTAAAGCTGATTTTTCTGATTACCTGATTGGAGCAGTATCTCGTCAAGCAGGTTGCACAGACACCTGGAGTTTTGATGGTAAGCTGAAGGGTGAAAAGGGGTTTAAATGTCTGGAGTAGTGCCGCCAGCTAACACTGCGTTGGTGCGGACGGAACAGAGGTTATCTGTGAGAGTTCAAGGTTATTTTGCAAAGCTATCTTCCGCACAAAACTTCAAACCACCGAGTGTCATTGCCAGATATAAATCAGGATAAACAAAACAATCCAGATGACATCAACAAAGTGCCAAAAAATAGAAGTGGCATTGACACCAAAATGACCTGTGTCGTAGTTACCAGGAATGAAAGAGCGACCCAAAACAAGTATCTGCAATAAAATACCTGTGAGAACATGCAAACCGTGGAAGCCTGTCAGTAAGTAGAACATCCCACCAAAGACACCTGTGGTAAAGCCAAAAGCAAGATGACTCCACTCGATCGCTTGTCCAACTAAAAAGTAACTTCCCATTGCGATCGTTAACAAAAGAAACTGGCGAAATTTCATCAAATCGTGGCGTGCAAGGGCGCGTTCTGCTAAGTAGATGACAAAGCTACTGGAAACAAGAACTACCGTATTAATTGCCGGATTTATGACTTCCAGCCCGGAAACACCAGCAGGCAACCAGTCGGCAACTGTTGTTTTATAGACAATATATGCAGTAAAAAAACCGAGAAAAATGAAAGTCTCTGAAAGCAAGAACACAATGAAGCCGAACATCTTGCTGCCTTCTTCATCATGGGTATGCTCGTGCGATTCTTCTGAAATCATTGAACTTTGCATTGCTTGAATACTCCTATGTATTTGTCTCACGCAGAGGCGCAAGTTTAAATAAATGCGATCGCATTTATCTCATCTCAAACTCTCCGCGTCCCTCTGCGTTAAAACTAATTCTCGGCTACCAACGGTTCAGATTTCCCATATCCGTAAGGTTCACCCACAACAACTGGAATTTTCTCAAAATTCTCTACAGGAGGTGGTGAAGCAACTAGCCACTCAAGTCCAATTGCTCGCCAAGGATTCTTTGATGCGCGCTGGTCATGTATCCAAGAACCAATCATATTTAGAATAAAAGGCAAAGTAGACACACCTAACAAAAACCCTCCGATACTGGCGATAATATTCCAAAATTCATACTGTGGTGCATAAGAAGAAACTCGACGCAACATTCCTTGCAATCCTAATGGGTGCATTGGGAAGAAGTTGAGGTTAGTACCAATGAACGCCAGCCAGAAGTGCAACTTACCCAAGCCTTCGTAGTACATACGTCCAGTCATCTTAGGGAACCAAAAGTATATAGCAGCAAACATCCCCATCGTGACTGTGCCATATAGAACATAGTGGAAGTGACCCACCACATAGTAGGTATTATTGACGTGGACATCAATAGGAACGGAAGAAAGGGTGATGCCAGTAATACCTGCAAACACAAACAAGATTAATGCACCAAACGCAAATAGCATTGGTGTATCAAACCGTAGTTTGCCACCCCAAATCGTTGCAGTCCAAGCAAACACCTTAATGCCAGTGGGGACAGATACGAACATTGTTGTCAGCATGAAAAACATCCGCATCCAGCCGGAAGTACCACTGACATACAAATGGTGTACCCAGACTATACCGCTCACCCCAGCAATCAAGAGTGATGAAACAGCAACAATCTTATAGCCAAATAGAGGCTTACGAGCAAAAGCCGGGAAGATTTCTGAAAAGACTCCGAAGACTGGCAGAATGATTACGTAAACAGCAGGGTGGGAGTAGAACCAGAAAAAGTGCTGAAATAGAACTGGGTCGCCTCCTTTGGCAGGGTTAAAAAAGCTCGTTCCAACTGTTAAATCGAGTAAAAGCATGACTGCACCTGCTGTTAACACAGGTAGTCCAAATAGTTGGATAATCTGGGCGCTGAATACGTTCCAAACAAAGATGGGCATCCGGAAGAATGTCATCCCAGGTGCGCGCATCTTCACAACCGTGGTGACAAAGTTAATCGCCGCCATAATTGAGGAAACACCTGATACTGCCACTGCCAAAAGCCAGATAACCTCACCATTGATGAAGTTTCCTGTAGGGTTTTGTACGCTGACGGGAGGGTATGACCACCAACCTGCTTGGGCTGGCCCGCCAGGGACAAAGAAACTGACCATCAGTAGAATAGCAGCGACTGGTATCATCCAGAAGGCAACAGCATTGAGTCTGGGAAACGCCATATCTCGCGCCCCAATCATTAAAGGCACGAGATAGTTAGCAAAACCTGTAAGTATGGGGAATGTCCAGCCAAATAACATCACGGTGCCGTGCATGGTGAACATTGCATTGTAGACACTACGGTCGAGGAGGTCTGATTGTGGAGTAATTAATTCTCCACGAATGATCATTGCAAATAGACCACCTACTAAAAAGAGAATGAAGGCGGTAACGATATACTGAATACCGATAACTTTGTGGTCTGTGCTGAAGCTAAAGTATTGCTTCCAGTTTGTTTGAGGTTCGTGGTTAGGTATTTGATTTGTAATGTTAATGTTTTGGGCGGGAATATTTGTCATTTGTTTGCTCTTGCCACGCTTGAAGGATATTTGAAGGTTTGTTCCTCACGCAGAGGCGCAGAGGCGCAGAGAGGAAGGGAGTAAGATAAGTGATTAATTAGTTTGCTGGAGTTGACTATGGGGGCTTTTGCAGGTATTACTGTAGCCCAACCTTTGATTAGTTCTTTTGATTCTTGGGCATATTCGGAAGCTGCTTGATTATTTGCTATGCATGGTCTACGGTTTGCTGCTTCTGCTAGCCATTGTTTGTAATCTTCACGAGACTCGACAATGACATCGGCCTGCATGGTTGCAAAGTAAGTGCCGCTAAATTCGGAATCGGTTAATTGATATTTGCCAATGCGAGTAGGGGTGAATTCAAAGTCAATGTTGCGGTTGGGAATAATGTCTTGCTTGACTCGGAAGGCAGGAATATAAAAGCCGTGGAGAACATCTTCTGAATGCAAAGCTAAACGGATGCGATGATTGATGGGTAAATGTAGTTCGGTGGTACTGATATCTGTTCCTGGATAGCGGAAAACCCAAGCCCATTGTTTAGCATCGACTTCAATATCTTCAACAGGAAGTCCCTTAATATTCCCTGTGTCCTCTTGTCCCCTTTTCCCGGCTTCCTCTTTCCCCGCGTCTCCCTGTCTCCGCGTCCTCGTGTCCTCTTTGACTGGTGCAGCAGATGCAGATTTCATGACTGTTGGAATATGCAGATGCATAGCCTCCATTGGCCCTTGAATCCCCATTTGCTCGTAGATTTGGTAGCTGTAACCAGCAATCCAAAATACTAGTAATACAGGAATTGCAGTCCAGACAATTTCTAGTGTGATATTTCCTTCAATGGGAGGGCCATCGCTTGTATCGTATTTCTCTGCTCGATGGAAAATCGCTGAATAAATCAGTGTTCCTGTAACTCCCAGGAAGATAAATGCTCCCAACGTGATTAAAAAACTAAACAACTTATCGACGAGGTGCGATTCTGCTGCGGCTTGAGGAGGCATCCAAGAATACGTCCACTGTCCTATCTGAAGACTAACAGCAGTTAGGGCGATCGCAACCACACTCAAAATCAAAACATTTCGGATTTTCATGATTACCTCAGTAGTAAGTTGGGGTTTTTGCCCAAGCGCAATAACATGTCAGCAGTATTGTGAACCCCAAACTCAGCAGCTAGGTGCGCTCCTAGCGTACCGTGGATGAACATGATGAATATGATGAACAGTCCAGAATATAAATAAGCCCACTGCACCTGTTTACCGTCATCTCGCTCCCAAATATAGCGCTGCAATCCTCTCCAGATAGCCATCCCAACAATCAGCCCTAAGAGAAAAACACCACCTACACCATGCCAAAGCATTGTTTCCACGGCTTCTAATCCCCAGGCACTTTTTACCCCTGTGAGTGGTTCTGCTAACATGATTTCGTAAAAACCTGCTGCCACTGTAAACAATGTAATCAGTGCCGAAGCTAGCATGTTGTACCAACCAGCCTCAAAGAAGCTAGAACGATTAGCAGGAATTGCTAAAAACTTGAAGATTGGTCTTTGTAGAGGGAACAATGTACCGATGAAATCAAAGGTAATACCAAGGATAAATAAGGCTATAGTCAAATGAACTAGATTTGGGTGAATGGGTATAGGATAGGGCAACCCGTTTGCTCCCAAATGAGTTTTTAATTGCTCAACAACTTCAGGATTCATCGTAGTAAGCCCTCCTTCACGGCTTCAACAACTGGTACAGTGTGCAGTCCATATACCCAAACCAATTCATCTCCAAAATACACTTGTACGCCTACTAATACAGTTAAAAGTAGACTTGCTGCTAAGTAATAAATTGATACCTTTTTTGGATTACGACAATGAATTACATAACGCCAAGCTGTAACAGCTGCAAGAATTCCTGAAAGTGACCAGCCAAGGATAGTGTGTAAATTCAGTACTGGTTGAACGGCATCATAAGGTTGTGCTAAACCTGCTTCAAATTGACCAAAAACAACGGCGATGAAGATGGAAATTGTAGCGAAAAACATATTCCACCAACTCACCTCGAAAAGACGGTAGTTATTAGTAAAGTAGCCAATGACATCACATAAAAAGGCAAACAACACCATCGCAATCACAAAATGGACAATGATCGGATGTATCGTATCAGGATACGGTAGATTATGGTTGTTCAGAAGGCTCTCAAGCATGGTATTCTACTCATGTGTTTAGTGATTAACAATGTTGATTTCTACAACAACTTAGATTGCATTGAAAATCCTTCTAAAAAACAACAGCAATTCTGATTATGGAAATTCTTTCACAGAGTCGCTTAATTTTGATAGGCAAAAGCTCACTGGAATGAATACAGAATTGCAAGTTATTGAAAAAGGTTTTAGTGGTTGGTAAATGCTGACGAATGAGTTAAGTCAAACAAGGTATTAAAGAGAAACACACAGATATTAAATATCACTAATATCACTTGCTGTTTGATGCACTTGAGCAAAATTGAAGATGCTTGGCTGATTTGACTTTACTTCTACGTTGATAAGCTAGGGAGATACAAAAACCAGACTTTTAAGCGAAACTTCGTATAGCTCAAGTTCTACGCGGAAATTGTTGTTTTTAAGTGTGCTTTTGATTCTCCATATATAAAGAATATCATACATCTGGCAATTTTACTTGCGATCGCCAACTAATTTTTAAACAGTATTTATGGTTACAATTCATCAGAAGCTAGAGTATTTTTAGTCAACAATTGCTTTTTTTCTGTTGGTTCTGGGTTAGCAATTTTGACCTGTTCCAAAAACCGAGATATCCAAGGTAAAGCCACAATAATTGCTGTTAAAACTACTAGAAATACAGCTATACCGAAAATTTGGTCGCGGGGAATTTCGAGAACGCCGCGTAAAATTACCTCTCTCAAAGCAGAAACAATAGTAATTTCCACTGCTGCGGTCACGGATGTTCTTTGTTGTTGTAAATGATCGATTAACAAGCGAAACAATTCTACTAAAATCAAAATGAATAAGATATCAGATGTTACTTGTCGTAAATCTAAAGGGTGCAAAAAGGAGAAAAACATATCTCCTAGTCGGATGAGCATCACACAAAATAAACCAAGACACAAAGAAATGATAATAAAATCTTGGAAAAACTCCAGGTTACGTACAATACTATTTCGTTGTAACCAGTTGTTGAAGTTTGAAATTAGCTCTTTTAGCATAATATTTCCTAACAGTCTAGATTCATTTAAGTAGATGAACTCTGACTATAGTGGGCTGTCCAACCCATCCCACAATAACAATTAACCTCTTGTGGGGGAAGCGGGTAATGCCCGACTTGTAGACGCGTAGCGGTGAAGCAGCGACGGGTACGTAGAGGGTTTCCCCCATGAGCGACTGCTGAACCCGGAGAGCTTCCCGCAGGGTAAGAAGTGGCGTTAGGCGTCTCGCCTGCGGTATCTTCACTTTATTTACGTCCTTCCCATAATCAAAATAGTGCTGAGTATCTAGCGTCAATTACTCAGCACTTAGAAATCGGTACTTCCTATGATTGAGCTATGGGGTTCTACTCAGCGCTATTGAACTATTTTGAACCGTTAAGGTTATGTACAGTTTCTACGGTTTTCATCTTGGATGCTGCGGTTGTTAAGTTATTCGCAGCCTTGATGATTTCTTCTAAGGTTTCGTTCACTAGATTCTCATCAAGGGAAGTTTCTGATAAATAAGTCTCGATGAAAATCTCTACTCGATTAACAATTATTTTGCTTTGAGAGCGTAGTCTGTTGAGGTCTTTGGTAGACAAACTATTCATTGTTTGAAGCTCCTTTCTGTTTTAAGTGCGGGTATGATTTATTCACGCAGAGACGCCCCAGACGCAGAGAAGAAGTTTGCAATTTTAGCTACAAATTCAATCTAAAATCCCCAATCCCCATTGCCCCTTATCCCCAGAGGGGGCCCCGAGTTCCCCAGTACCCAATCCCCAGTCCCCTTTACAGCAACTTGAAGCCGAAGTTGTTGAGAGTTTCACGCAAGTACTTGCATCCTTTTAAATAGTCTAAGGTAGCGATTCTCTCGGCTGAGTGTTGCGACCAATCAACAGTAACATTCATCTTTTGTTCGGTGTAGAATTCTTTCATGATGTCGTTGTAGTGAGCGATCGCTTCATCTTGCTCTGCTAATTTATATGTTTCCCGGTGCAGTACGGCTGGTTGAGGTAAACGCGGCTTAATAGCAGGTTGTTGTGCATCAGGATCGGGATAACCGACACACAACCCAAATATGGGAAACACGAAAGGTGGCAAATTTAGTAATGTGGCTACCTCTTGCGTGCTTTTGCGAATTGCACCAATATATACTGTTCCCAAACCGACAGATTCAGCAGCTACAACAGCATTTTGCGCCGCCACTGAAGCATCGACTATTGCTTTCACCAACAGTTCGATGTAATCCAGAGCTATATGAGGTAGTCCGCGACTGTCAGCAATATGAGCCAGACGACCTAAATCTGCTAACCAAACTAAAAATACAGGAGCTTGGTTAATCCATGCTTGGTTATTAGCCAGTTTACATAATTCTGCTTTGCGCTCTGGATCTTCAATGGCTACCACACTCCAGGTTTGCATATTAGCCGAACTAGCAGCAGATTGAGCAGCAGCAACTAGCCATTCCAGGGTTCCTGATGGTAGAGGATTAGATAAATAAGACCGAACTGAACGGTGAGATACGAGTGTTTCTAGAGAGTTGTTCCAGTCAATTTCGTAGTTGAAGGGAATTTCACCATAGCGCGATCGCAATAATTCTGTAGGATTAGTCATAATTTTCTTTGACGGAAGTGACAACAGGAGGATAACGCTCTATCACTTTCAAGTTGATGTATACGGCCAGCAGGACTAACAGAAGCAGAGGCAGGATTTGGATTAGAATGTCCGTAAAATTGTAGAATTCTTTATTCATATCAAGCTTCCATAGAAAAATACTTGACTGCTAGGCAACTAGCTGGGTTTCTCCGAAATCTGAAGTTAAGCGATCGTTCCGAAAAAAAGCAACTCGCAAAGCCAGCCGACACTCAGATATAGGGCAAGTTAGCGGAGTTACCGTATGCCAAGAATTGTCAGAACGCACGATCGCAACAGAGGAATCGTTCAGGGGTAGAATATCTTGGAAGACAGATTCCGGCTGAGAGTCTTTGAGAATTCGCAAACAGCCTCCCCAGTCCATAGACCATTGTTGATTGAAAAATAGCAGATGAGTTAAAACTTTATTTGGCTCATCTGTATGGGGGTGATGCAACTGTCCTAACTTATACCGCCGAAATCCAATATCCATTAAACAGTCTTTTAGCTCCAACCCAGACATTTTAGCCATTGCTGCGCGGTAAGAATCTGTCCATAGTCCTTCTATCAACTGTCGCCAGACATTACTGAGGTATCCCAAGTCACAAGTAAGTCTACCTTGTGCCATCCGCTCTCGCCAGCGGCGATCGCTAGATTTGAGCATCAACGGAATATCCTCGCTACTGGCAAGCATCTTTCCCCAAGAGTATCCATATCCCTCTCCCTCTGACAAGCGAAACTCTTCGTGGGGAAAACTGGCAGCTAGTTCTAAGCTTGCTTCTATTGAGAGCAGGTTCTCGATCAAAGCCCAATTATATGGGACTCTTTGCATTGTTGTGGTACGAATAGACTGAAAATTAAGCATGGTAGAAAAAATACTTTAGTATAGTTAACAAATCCTGACTACCCTGGACATCAATTGGAGCGCCATCAACAATCTATTGACCTCTACAACTAGCTTTATCCCTACTCAAAATAGTTAAACATGTCAAGATCGACCTCTGTAGAATCAAACTGCTTACTCCGCTTTTTGAGTAATTTGGGTTGGAGAGTACGCAATAGAGAACGCAATACATCAGTTTTAGTGCGTTGAGACCGCTTGCAGTACTGCTCCAAAAGTTGCAGTTCTTCTCTTGACGATTGAAAGGTAATCCATCCTTGCTCTTTTCTCGGCATAGTTAATACCAACATAATTGGTAGAATTGTAGCAGTTAGTAGAATGATTGCGATCGCCAACACAGACAAAATTGTTATGCATTCTTAACCAACTTCACTTTATTCTTTCCCTACCTTCATCCTTGGGGAACCAAACTCAGGAGTTCTTCAACCGTGAGACTGCGTTTAACTTGTACTGACTGATGCTTGACAGCATCTAGCACCGATTGAATTTCTGGCTGAGTTAGCGTGATTCCATGTTGTTGCAGCACACTGAGTATCAGATGCCGCCCGGAATGTTTGCCTACAACTAAACGACGTTCCCAACCAACATCTTCCGGCGCAAACGGTTCGTAAGTACCAGGATTTTGCAGCACTCCATGAGCATGAATGCCTGATTCATGTGCAAAGGTATTTTCACCAACGATCGCTTTCCAAGGGGGAACTGGCCAGTTAGCAGCTTTAGCAACTAACCGTGATAGTTCCAGCAGCCGTTTTGTATCAATACCCGTTCGGATACCGTACATATATTTCAGTGCCATGACAATCTCTTCCAACGCCGCATTCCCAGCCCGTTCGCCAATTCCATTGACTGTGGTGTTGACAGATAGCGCTCCTGCTTCAATACCAGCCAATGAGTTCGCCATTGCCAGTCCAAAGTCATTATGTGTGTGCATCTCTATAGGAATAAATAGGTGATGCACAAGGGAACGAACTTTACTGTAAGTAGTTAGAGGGTCGAGAATTCCTACAGTGTCACAGAAGCGAAACCGAAAAGCTCCCCACTCCTGAGCAGCAAATGCTACATCTAATAGAAAGGATGGATCGGCTCTAGAAGAATCTTCGCCGCCAACAGATACAGCTAAACCGCGATCGCAAGCGAAATTAATCGCATCTCGCAAACGATCCAGCATTTTCTGTTGCTTACCGCTAAACTTGGCAGCAATCTGAATTTCCGAGACGGGAACGGAAATATGCACCCGTTGCAAACCACAATCTATAGATGCTTGAATATCAGATAAATTAGCACGGTTCCAGCCAAGTAATTTAGCGTTTAATCCCAAATTGACAATAGTACGAATTGACTCTGCTTCTTCTTGTCCCATTGCCGGAATACCAATTTCTAGTTCTGGAACACCAATAGAATCTAGAAAAGTGGCGATCGCAATTTTTTCTTCAACGTTAAAAGCCACACCTGCCGCCTGTTCGCCATCTCGCAAGGTGGTATCGTTAATTTGAATCGGATGTTTGTTCATAGTGAAGTGGTGATTCATGACCAACTAACCCGTAGTATGATTTTGATTGACTTGTGGAGACGCGATTTATCGCGTCTGTCCCATTAATTACGAATTACGAATTACGAATTATTTAGATATTCGCTACAACTTCCCCAATATGGCTAATGTCAAAGCCGCCGAGAATCTCTAATTGCGATCGCACTAGCCGATGTCCCAAGATACTGAGAAACTGCTGTACTGGTGACTCTTCCAAGTATTCTTTGAGAATTACCAAATCGTATCGCGCTCGATGTAGAGGGATAAATCCCAACCCAAAGGCAGCAGCTATAGATGCTGTACTGATACCTGCATCAGCGATTCCTGAGACTATAGATAAGGCAACATCTTGATGGTTGTGGACGATACAGTCAGATCCTTTAACTTTGTGCAATGGTACTCGTTCTTCTTGAAGTTTCCGTTCTAAGAGCATCCGACTACCAGAACCCATCTCATGGGTAACAATAGTTGCTCCAAATTCTACTAAGTCGGAAACTGTTTTAACTCCCCTTGGGTTTCCTGGTGGGACTAACAATCCTTCTTCCCAAACTCCCAGGGTAATCAAAACCGCACTCTTATCTGTTAAGGCTTCCCGCACAAAGGGAATGTTATGTTCCCCAGTTTGGGGATCATATAAATGCATCCCTGCAATGTGAACTTCACCTCGGCACAGACTACGCAATGCAGCCGTGCTGTGAGCGAAATGATAATGAATTCGTAGTTGCGGATGCCAGCGTTCAGTTGCTCTTGCCAAGAGAGAAAGCACAGGTGTACAACCAGCAATCACAACTGTATTGTGCAGTTTGTCTATATCATCCAGAAGCCGAACCAGAACTTTATTTGTACCGATCTGGTTCTGTGCTTCACCTGCTGGATGATGTTCGTACTTAGCTAAGATTGCGCGATCGCTAAGGCCAATGGCAGTTTGCTGATTCACCGTAACTGCTTCACCCTGCGGGTTAGACAGTTTGCTTATGCCGGGAAACCCTTTCGGTAGTTCTTCTTGGGGAGCCACTACGTTGTTTTGGTTCCCAAAGTTGTCGCAAGTGGCGTGGGAATCTTCAAGATCAGACTGTCTCACCACCACAACTGTTTCACCATCAGCTGGAATCATTTCCATACGAAAAGCATTGTTCCCAACGAGGGGATAAGCTATCCATTGATCCCCAATTCGCGCCAGACTAACTCGTGATTGCCGTTGCTTAGAGGCTGATCCGGCAATAATTGCCTCAACTTCTGGTAAATCTTCCTCGAACCAGAATAAGTCCTCAACTTGGCAACCAAGCGCCTTAGCTAAACGAAGTGACATAGCAACAGAAGGAGCATATTGTCCCGATTCCACACCACCAATACTCTGACGAGTTACGCCAGCAATATTAGCTAATTCCTGCTGACTCATGCCTAAGCGAGTTCTAATTGATTTCAGGTTGTTGCAAAGATTCACATCCAGTTTCATGAGGCTGTATCTCTCCGTTAGAAAAAGCCGCAGCGAACAAACGTAATCTGTTGGGACAATAGCAAGGTTTTCTGGTGCTTGCCACTTTTGCTGTCAGACATGTTAATGTTTTGACAATTTTGCTTATCTGCTGCAAGCATATCATACATTTTGCAAATATACTTGCATCTTTAGATACTATTTCGCCCAATGAATGCAACTTTCAGTTCAAGTATGGTAAGTCCCCATCTAGAGACCTCTTGCAAAAGTCCTTCTTTGCGTTCTCTTCTCTGCGCCTCTGTCTTGAAAAGTTGAGCCACTGCGTTGGACGGGTTCCCCGGCAGCCGCGCAAGTGGCGTTCCTACGGAGGGAAACCCTCCTTCTCCTGACGGAGACGCTACGCGAACAGAACTTTTCGCTGCGCCTCTGCGTGAGATAAAAAAATATTTATGCAAGAGGTCTTAGATATCAACTGCATTTTTTAGTTGGTACTGCCACATAATGAAGTTCCAACCACAGGATGGGGTTTCTTTCCTTTAATGTTGAGGCAGGATCGCGGATAATACGTGTGGCGTTCATACAAACAGCATCCGATGTCCCCAGATCTTTAGCAGTGCCCCTGAGAATATCTTTGTAGCGATTAACAGAAGCAAACAGCAGGTTGGGCGAAAATATAGCAAAATGTTGAATAAGTTGTGAGGGGCAGCCCCAATAGGAGTTTACGAGTTCGACGTGGCAGTACTGGAGCAACTCACCGAGTTGGGGACAGCGCCTCGTAGCTACGCTAATAAATTTTTGGACTAATACCTCTTCAGTCAACATAATAAGTTCTACTCCTTCAATGAGGTAGATAAATTTTGACGTGGTTTGCAACGTCGATTTCTCAAATGTTGGTAAGAAACTTACGCAGTTTTTTCTGCTTTTTCGAGTCAGAGGTTGCCAATTGCTCCAGATACTTTGTATGAAGGATAACCCTTACTGCATTGTCCTAGTCAAACAACCCAAACTTTACCAGCAGTTCCTCAAGCTGATGGTTAGACATAGATTTCGGAATCACAAAATCTGTGTTCTGATCAATTGCTGTTGCTAAGTTGCGATAGTGGTGTGCCTGTTCGCACTCAGGAGCATACTCAATCACCGTCTTGCGGCGGAACTCTGCCCGTTGCACCATGTTGTCTCTGGGTATAGAGTAAATCATTTGAGTTCCCAGTTTCTCAGCTAGAGCCTCGATCAGATCGTTTGCCCCATCAACTTTGCGAGAGTTGTAAATCAATCCTCCCAAACGTATATCGCCTATCAGGGCATACTTCTGAATGCTTCGGCAGATGTTGTTAGCGGTATACATTGCCATAATTTCCCCAGAAGTGACGATGTAAATTTCTTGAGCTTTGCGTTCTCGAATGGGCATCACAAACCCACCGCACACCACGTCACCCAGACCATCATAAAATGTATAATCAAGCCTAACCGCATCATCATAAGCACCTAATTGTTCCAGCAATCCAATCGATGTCAGGATGCCTCGACCTGTACATCCTACACCAGGTTCCGGCCCGCCCGATTCCACACACAGCGTCTTCCCCCATCCTTCCTGACGGAAGTCTTGTAAATTCACATCATCTTCTTCTTTACGCAAGGTGTCGAGTAAAATCTTCTGATGGAATCCCCCTAAGAGGAGCCGGGTAGAGTCTGCTTTTGAATCACACCCTACAACCATCACCTTACGACCCATATCAGTCAGTCCAGCCACAGTATTTTGAGTTGTTGTGGACTTGCCAATTCCTCCTCTTCCATAAATAGCAATCTTCCGCATAAGAACCCCAGTAATGGTGCAGACATGTCGATTTGGTTTCAGAATTATGGTGTAATCAAGCAGAGTGTTGAATTCAATAATAGTTGCAGTTTTTGAGAGAGTTTACTGCTGAAGTTGTAACAGTATCAACTTAGTCAAATAGTCGATATAGGCGTTTTATGCAACATTTTAAACTATCATCGGCTAGCTGCTATAAGTTAACAGTTTCTTGCAAACATAGCAGTAAATATTAGTGGGATGTGAGATACAACAAAGGTACTAAAAATTAGTCGCAATCCTGTTACAAGAGTTTAAAAACTTTCACAGCGATCGCAGGTGAAGGAGAAATTTCTACTTGATCACAGCCAAACAAATACTATGTTTCCTTGGCAGGAAGATACATAAAAATCAGTCCAGCCTACCTTATAGCAACAGCTTCGCCAAACGAAAAACCGATTTTTTGGCGGCTTTGCTCCACTTCGATTAACGTTGTGCCGTCACCAATAACTGATGAGGCTGGTCTGAATATCTGATTAGCAGGTGCTTGAGGAGTTATTGTGCTTTGGCAATTTAGATTCCCTATAAATCAAGAATATCATACATCCAGCAAAATTACTTGCGGTTATCAAATTATTTATAAACAGTATTCGTGGTCACAATTAGTGATCACCTAAAGAGCCTGAAAGTTAATCACTGCCATTTTTCTGTTGTTTTGAGTTGACCAAATATCACTGATTTTTCCCAGTGGCATATCTATAAACAGGACAAAAATTCCATCATTTATCTCTTCATATTTAGTTAGAACAGTCTGTCTATTTCTCTTGATCAAAATCTGATTTATCTTAGATAAGGCAATTTTAAATTTAGACAGAATTGTCTATTTACAAATAGATTAATCCTTAGTTTTTCTACATTTATTTCCATTTTTGTTATCAGATTTACTATTATTAATTAAAGATGTTGTTAGGATTTTGAAATCAAGGAACTCAAAGAAGTTCTCTTCTAAAAATACAAAGTCTTGAAGAATATTTCTTCTTCTTAGCTATTGCACAAGGAGCAATCAGCCATGCCAATGAAGTTGTTTAAGTGCGACCAAACCATTCCCGAACGGGAAAAGCACATATATATAAAAGAAAAGGGAGAAGATACAACCCAGTTTCTTCCCAGTGCTAACGTTGAAACGATTCCTGGCTCATTGTCTGAGCGCGGATGCAGCTATTGTGGCGCTAAGTTAGTAATTGGTGGTGTCCTCAAGGATACTATCCAGTTGATACATGGGCCTGTAGGTTGTTCATACGATACTTGGCACACTAAACGCTATCCTAGTGATAATGGCAACTTCCAACTCAAGTATGCCTGGTCAACGGATATGAAGGAACAGCATATTGTCTTTGGTGGTGAGAAACTGCTCAAGAAGGCTATCAAAGAAGCCTTTGCTGAATTTCCTGACCTCAAGCGGATGATGGTGTACACCACCTGCTCGACAGCTTTGATTGGTGATGACATCAAGCCTGTAGTCAAAGAGGTAGAAAAAGAACTCGGTGATGTTGATATCTTCACTGTAGAGTGTCCGGGTTTTGCTGGGGTGAGTCAATCCAAAGGACACCACGTTTTCAACATGGGCTGGGTGAATGAGAAGGTCGGAACCTTTGAGCCAGAGATTACCAGTCCATATACTATCAATGTGATTGGGGACTATAACATTCAAGGAGATACCTTTGTCCTCGAAAAGTATATGGAAAAAATGGGCATCCAAATCATCGCCCATTTTACAGGTAACGGTACTTATGACTCATTACGTGGGATGCACAGAGCGCAGTTGAATGTGACTAACTGTGCGCGGTCTGCGGGATATATTGCCAATGAGTTGAAGAAAAGATATGGTATTCCTCGTATTGATGTGGATACTTGGGGCTTTGACTATGCCAAGGAAGGGTTACGCAAAATTGGAACTTTCTTTGGAATTGAAGACAGAGCCGAAGCTGTGATTGCCGAAGAGGTAGCTAAATATGAATCTAAGTTAGCTTGGTATAAGGAGCGCTTGACTGGCAAAAAAGTCTGTATTTGGACTGGTGGGCCTCGACTGTGGCACTGGACAAAGGCGCTAGAAGACGATTTAGGCATGAAAGTTGTGGCGATGTCGTCGAAGTTTGGTCACCAAGAGGACTTTGAAAAGGTCATTGCCAGAGGTGAAGAAGGTACTATCTATATTGATGATGGCAATGAACTTGAGTTCTTTGAAGTGCTAGAGATGGTCAAGCCTGATTTGGTTTTGACTGGGCCACGGGTGGGTGCATTGGTGAAGAAGTTGCACTTGCCTTATGTCAACGGTCATGGCTACCACAATGGCCCTTACATGGGTTTTGAAGGTGCGGTGAATATGGCACGCGATATGTACAATGCCATTTACTCGCCTTTGATGAAATTGGCTAAAGATGATATCCGCGAAGATGTTTCTGTTGCTAATGGTAACGGTAAAAGCAATGGCAATGGTAAAGCTGCCAAAGATACCTCTGCGGACATGACTTCATTAATTCAGCAGTCAGCGAATAAAACTACTACCTCAGCAGTTCAAGCGCCAGCTGAAAAAACTACCTCACAAGTTAAATCGCCAGTGAAGGAAACCATTGCACCAGTTCAACAGCCAGCTAAAGAACAGGCAGCTAAGGAAACCACTTCACAAGTTAAATCGCCAGTGAAGGAAGCCATTGCACCAGTTCAACAGCCAGCTAAAGAACAGGCAGCCAAGGAAACCACTTCACAAGTTAAATCGCCAGTGAAGGAAACCATTGCACCAGTTCAACAGCCAGCCAAAGAAATCGCGTCATACATTCAAGAGCGAACTGAGGAAATTACCTCATTAATACAACAACGGTGTTTGTGGCAGTTTCACTCGCGCTCATGGGATCGGGAAGAAAACATCAGTGGCGTTCTCGGTCTGGCTGCGAAAATCTTGACTGGGGAACAGGTGGTTCTGGAAACCCTTATCGATCGCGCTTTTTATGCAGACGCAAAACTTCTTGTGAATGATTTGGAAAACAAGTTCCAATGGTTAACCAAGATGGATAACGTGCAAAAGAAAGCAGTGTTGGAGTCTGTTAAACACAAGCTGATCGATATTGCAATCACCAAGTCCTTAAATGGTGAATTGCACCATTCGCTTTATTAAGCAATTGGATCAGTAATTCCAATCAACGAACAGCGTTGCTCAATTGGAGTATGAATATGAATTAGAGTTTTGTCATCCTGTTAGTGTTTGTGCTGAAATTTGCCTAACGGAGCGATGCCTTTAACCGACGTAGCGCGATCGCCAAACGCATTCCCAAAAAGTAGCGTAGTGTTCTTGCACCGTTTTACAGAGAAGTTCTCGTTTGTTTGCAAGACTTTTCGGAAATTCAATTCTACCTTCTTCTGTAATCGATGCGAGGCGTAACTTACTAGTTCGGTGAGTGCGAAATGCGATCGCTTGTCGCAGGCATCGCTCCACTTTCTTAAACTCAAAATGACAATTCATCTCTTCGTGCAGCAACGCTAAACAAAATCACGCAATTTTTTACCATATAGGAGCCAATAGGATGTCTGTAATTGTCAAACAGAAGGAACGCAGCGGCGTAATCAATCCAATTTTTACCTGTCAACCTGCTGGAGCCGAGTATGCTTCCATCGGAATTAAAGATTGTATCCCTCTGGTGCATGGCGGACAGGGATGTAGTATGTTTGTTCGTCTCCTATTTGCCCAGCATTTGAAGGAAAATTTTGACATTGCTTCTTCTTCACTGCATGAAAATAGCGCTGTTCTTGGAGGCATACCACGGATTGAGGAAGGCGTAAAGACCTTAGTCGCACGATATCCCGATTTACGGATTATTCCAATTATTACAACTTGTTCAACCGAGACGATTGGGGACGACATCGAAGGAACCATTAACAAGCTCAACCGCCAGTTAAAGAAAGACTATCCCGATCGCGAGGTAATACTGGTTGCTGTGCATACTCCCAGTTACAAAGGTTCTCAAGTCACTGGCTATAATGTCGGCGTCCATGCGATCATTTCTACCTTGGCAAAAAAAGGCGAACCAACTGGCAAGTTAAACGTCATTACTGGGTGGGTTAACCCTGGAGATGTCACAGAAGTTAAGCGTATCTTAAAAGAAATGGATGTTCCAGGAAACATCTTAATGGATACAGAAAGCTTCGATGCGCCCACTATGCCCGATAAGACAAGTTTTGCCTTTGGGAATACCACCATCGAAGACATTGCTGATTCTGCTAACGCCATCGGCACTATCGCTTTATGCAAATATGAAGGCGGTAGCGCGGCTGAATTTTTAGACCAGAAGTTTAAGGTTCCTGCGATTGTTGGCCCAACACCAATTGGGATCAAAAACACCGACATCTGGCTGCAAAATATCAGCAAACTAACCGGTAAACCAATACCAGAATCTTTAGTTAAAGAACGGGGTAAAGCCATCGATGCCCTCGCCGACCTCGCTCACATGTTCTTCGCCAACAAGAAGGTAGCCATTTACGGAGATCCCGATTTAGTAATTGGTCTAGCAGAGTTCTGCTTGGAAGTTGAGTTAGAGCCAGTACTGCTGTTGTTAGGCGATGATAATAAAGCTTGTGCAAAAGACCCCAGAATTAAGGCTCTGGAAAACAACTCACCTACTGACATCGAAGTGATCACAAATGCAGACCTCTGGGAACTAGAGCGCCGCATTAAAGATAAATCCCTGAACATTGACTTAATTTTAGGTCATTCCAAAGGTCGGTATATCGGCATCGATAACAATATTCCGATGGTTCGGGTAGGCTTCCCCAGCTTTGACCGCGCCGGTTTGTGGAAATACCCTGTGATTGGCTACAAAGGGGCAGAATGGTTAGCAGATAATATCGCTAATGCTTTGTTTGCAGACATGGAGTACAAACGCGATCGCGAGTGGATCTTAAACGTCTGGTAAGAATGAGTTTTTAACACATAGGCGCTTCTCTACGAGACGCTACGCGTTAAGCGAAGCTATGCCGTAGGCTTTACGCCTTTCCGCAGGGTAGGAACGCCGAGTAAAACGCAAAGGATCGCAGAGTTAAACTTTGCGTTCCCACCGAAGTTATGAACGGCGGAAGCCGCCGCTCATACTTCTCTTTGCGCTAACCTTAGCGTACCTCTGCGTTAAAAAAATCAAAAATTGGAGAACCATAATGACTATAGATCAAAATATCGTATTTTACGGAAATCTGAGCGAACTTTACCAAATGGCAAAAGAGGGTAAGATTAAAACCACTCTACAAGGTAGTCATACTCGCCCTTGTAAATTTTGGACTGCAACAAAGATTTTAAGTGGTATTAAAAATGCGATCGTCATTTCTCACGGGCCGAGTGGCTGTGCTTATGGTGTCAAGCGGGCATACAAGCTGACCAATAGCCGCAATAGTGGTTCTCCTTATGAACCTGTGGTGACGACGAACATGAGTGAGAAGGCGGTAATTTTTGGTGGTGAAAAAGAATTAGCTGGTGCGATTCGAGAAGTAGATCAAAAATACCATCCTGATGCGATCGTTGTTGCTACTAGTTGTGCATCTGGTATTATTGGCGACTGTGTTGATGATGTGGTGAATAAAGCCCGCAAGGAAATCCAGTCTGAGATCATGACGATACATTGTGAAGGATTTGCAGGGGAGTATCGTAGTGGATTTGATATTGTATTTCGGCAAATCGTAGACTTTATGGAGCCGCCAACTCCAGAACGTAAAGCACAATTAGCCGATTCTGTCAATATTGTGGGTGCAAAGATGGGCCCGGAAAGAACGGAAGTTGAGACTGATGTTAAGGAATTAATACGACTCATCGAAGCAATGGGGGCGAGAGTTCACAGTGTCATTGCTGGTGACTGTACTTTAGAAGAACTCAAGCAAGCGCCAAGTGCGGCAGTTAACTGTACTTTATGTTTGGATCTTGGTTATACCATCGGTAAAGCCATGTCAGACAAGTTTGGTACTCCATTAAATTCTACTATACTGCCTTATGGAATCAGCGCTACAGAAAAATGGCTCGAAGGGGCGGCAAAATATTTAGGGATGGAAGAACAGGCGGCTGCATTGATGGAAAGAGAATATGCCGCAATCAAAACTGAATTTGAAGCAGCCAAGAGTTATATAGAAGGGAAATTAGCAATTATCGAAGGACATGACGCTATTAAGTGCTTGTCTATCGCCCACATGTTGGAACGCGATTTTGGGATGCGTGTGGTCATCTATAACTTCCATCCCTGGAGTACGGAAGCACGAGAAACCAGTGTAGATTACCTGTTGGAAACAGGGTTAGACCCGGAAATCCTGATTACGAAAGGAACACTGGCTTTTGGTAAATACGAATCTATGAAACAAACGGAAGATGAATTACTCGATTTTATTGGTGGTCTAGATCCAGACTCAGTTGTATATTTTGGTTCTTCCTTGAGTTTCCCTCATATTCCTGTCGTTGATTTAAACGCTATCTTAAATCGTCCCAGATTCGGTTATCGCGGAGCCTTAAAGGTGGCACAGTGTATTAAAACAGCACTCCAATATGGCTTTAGACCTCGCAGTTCGTTAACCAAGCAAATGGTATTCCCTAAAAATGCTGGGTTGGCATCTGCTCAATCACTAACTGGAAAACTAGCCCAAGACCTGCCTGACTGTACCGTGTATGCAGGAAAGAAGCGGGGAAAATGTTTTAACGAGTAATAAGTAAAAATTGAAACCCAACAAACACAACGTTTTTAGATGTTGGGACTGAACTTAACCTAGACCTACCTATAGTCAATGCAATGCCCTTAAAGAAAGAGGAGGAGAAAATGTCTGCTGGACTAAATTTTGAAAATTGTGACCATAGTAAAGACCCAATTGTTGGCTGTGCCCTTGAAGGTATTGCAACTACGGTTGCTGGTATCAAAGATGTCAGTATTGTGATTCAGTCTCCACAGGGTTGCGCGTCTACAGTCGCGGCTGGGTATGATGCTCATGAGGTTGATTTCACCAAGCGGAAAGTCGGTTGTACTCGTCTTTTTGAGTCAGACATTGTGATGGGAGCAACTGAGAAACTCAAAGGGATGATTAAAGAGGCGGATAAATCTTTTGATGCTAAGGTGATGTTTGTTGTTGGTACTTGTGCGGCGGACATTATTGGTGAAGATATTGCGGGATTGTGCCACCAACTTCAGCCAGAAGTCAAAGCTAAACTCGTTCCTTTACTTGCTGGTGGGTTTCGAGGCAATGCTTATGATGGCTTGGATATGGGTTTAGAGGCTTTACTTCCTTTTATCAAAAAAAGGCAGACTAAGAGAAGGGGTAGAAAGCCAAGGATTGTAAATATCATTGCGCCACAAGCAAATTTGAATCCGACTTGGTGGGCTGATTTGCAATGGGTAAAGCAGACGTTAAAGTCTTTGAGGATTAGAGTACAGACGGTTTTCTCTCATAACACCTCTTTTGAAGAACTGGAGCAAGCTGGTGAGGCAACCGCCAATATTGTTCTCAGTCATGATGTTGGGTATAAGTTTGCTCGGAAAATGCAAAAAACCCATGACATCCCCCTCATCCTTGATGACATACCTTTACCAGTGGGTGTAAACAACACTACTCGATGGTTGAAGGCATTGGCGGCACATTTCAAGCTAGAAGAAAGAGTTGAGCCAATTATCAAACAAGGCGAAGAAATGGTTGTAGATACACTTCGCAAACGAGCATTGATGATTATTCCCCGATATCGTAACTGTAGAATTGCCGTATCTGCGGATGGGACACTTGGCATTGGACTAGTTAGAATGCTTTTTGAAGAATTGGAAATGATTCCGGAAGTCTTATTATTTCGTTCAGCGATGCCTGATTCTCGTTCAATTCTAGAGCGAGAACTACACAGCCTCGGTCTTTCTCCCCGCGTAGTATTTTCGGCAGATGGATATCAAATCAAACATGCCTTACAAGAGGTTGATGTTAATGCCGTTATTGGCTCGGCATGGGAAAAATACATGGCAGAGGAACTAGGAATACAAATTGCTTTTGATGTATTTAGTCCTACTAACAGAGAAACCTATCTTGACAAGCCATATTTTGGCTATGAAGGAATGATCAATATGATGGAGGTGATTGCCAACGATTGGGATAGAGCTTTTCGTTCAAAAGAGATTCATTGGACATAAAGAAGTGTTTTGCTACACGTCTCGGCAACGGCAATCGCCATCAAGGGGAGTTCTCCTGAAGCTAAAAATAAATCTATACCCCCACGCAAAGTTCGTGTAATTGACACTCAAGACGGACAGCACATAGCTGAAATTTTTGTTGATCACATTACAGATATTAGATTTAGCTTTGACAGTAGTCACTTATCTATAGCAATCCTATCTGATTTGTGAAAATTCGCGGTATCCATATCCCGGACTTCTCAAAGAAGTCCGGGATCTTAATTCTCATGAATGATATCATGTCTGGCTAATCACTTATCATAAAAATTTCTCCCTTCCGCGTCTCCCTATCTCCGCGTCAGCCCAATCATAAGTCTTTAAACGGACATGATATGATTTAGGATTGGTATAGTGGATTGGTGAGAGTATTGAAAAATATCAAGTGTTTAAAGCTGACATTAACATTAGCAATTTCCTCGTAGAATTTTATCAATAGGGTGTTTTATAGTATTCATTGGGAATGAAAAATGGGTAATTGTCATTAATAGACTCAAGCCTGCGTAAATCGGTATAGCCCTTGATGAGATGCAATTATGTGTCTGTTGTGGGCGTTGACAGATTCAATTTCCAATTGGCTAGAGTATGGCAGTTATGACCCCTAGTATTACAGATTCAGGTGTCAAGGCAGCGATCGCAGCTGTTGCATTGGAGTCAGCGACAGCAGAAGAAAAAATCCAGATGCTGCTTGAGATGGCACAAGGTTTTCAAAAAAAGCCCAAAGCCGCCCAAGATTTGCGGAATGCAGTTTCTCTGTATTACCGGGCATATGAGATGTGTGGTGAAGAGTATCCTCTACTCAAAGCCCGTGCCCAAGTGGGGATGGCAGGGACATTACAGATAATACCGGATGCAGGAACTGAACTGTTGTTGCAAGCAAAAGCAGGTTATGAGGAAGCGCTGTCAATTTTACAACAGTTAGCTACACCAGAGGAACTAGCAGAGGCACAGATGAACTTTGGGTTGGTGTTGCAGTCCCTTGTACCATTTAATTTGGCGCGAATTACAGACAGCATCCAAGCTTATCACGAGGCTTTGCGGATATTTACCTGGCAAGATTACCCACAAGAGTACGCGATTTTATATAACAATATTGCGGTCGCTTACCTTTCTATGCCCATGGCATCAGAGAGAGAATACTTGCGTCAAGGGTTAGCAGTGCAATCATTTGAAGTGGCACTCAAGCATATTAACTTGATCGATCATCCCAGAGAATATGCGATGTTGCAAAACAATTTGGGTAACGCTTTGCAATATTTAGTGAGTTCTCATCCTGTGGAGAATAATTTGAGAGCGATCGCAGCTTACGATGAAGCGTTAAAAGTGCGTAACTCCAAAGATACACCTTTAGAATATGCTAACACAATTTCTAACAAAGCTAACGCCTTATTCAACTTACCCGATGATCCAGAAAAACCAGAAGTAGGTAATTTGAAAAATCTTTTACAAGCGCGTACTTACTATCAAAAAGCATGGGAAATTTTTGCTTACCATCAACAAATAGAACAAGCAGAAATAGTTAATCAAGCGATACAAGAAATTGAAGTAGAGATAGGGGGGAGGGGATGAGGAAGACGCGGGGACGCGGGGACGCGGAGAATAATCAATTCCCAATTCCCCATCACAAATTACCAACCGGGAGAATATCAAATCATGGATATTTTGCACAGCCCAACTTTGAAACATTTCTTAACCAGTATGGTTACTGGTGAACTTAACTTAACTACAGAATTAGTATGGTTAATTATAGCAACTGCTTTATCAATGATTGGTGGTGCTATTGGTGGAATGATATTAGCTGGGAAAGATATCGGTTATGCTTTCTCAGCAATGTTGGGTGCATTATTTGCACCGGCTGGTACAATTCCTGCCATATTATTAGGGTTTGCTGCACTAACTTTACTCAGTAATTATTAGGAGGCAAAATGTTAGAAATAGGGTGGTTTTCTGCCAAATTATTTTTTAAAGGTAAGCTACTGCGCGACCCGATTTATTTTATCCGACAAACTGCGATCGCTACTAGCATAGGTTTGTTAATATTAGTGTTGCTAGCTCAAGTCGAAATTCCTTTTTGTTTACCAGTAACATTATGTAGCTTAGCAACTGGTATCATGATGCCATTTCTACTTAAGGATTTTAAAATGAAATGATCTGTTAGTTGTTATTTGTCATGCGTTCTTTATGAATAAGCCACGACAAATGACCAATGATTAATTACTAATGACTAATATAACTAATGGCTACCCTTGAAGAACTAATTCAAGAAATTAACCGCTTTGAGGCAATCATATCTGAGTGGGACGAAAATCAACGGTGTGTAGTAGTAGGACTTAAAAGAGCGATTGAAGCTTTACATAAAGCAGCATTAACGAATTTAATTAAAAGCTTGAAGCAAGAATCAATGTCAGCTTTGTGTAGTGCTGTTGACGATGAAGTAGTGTACGCAGTGCTACTTTATCATGAACTCGTCAAACCGCCAACACCTCCTTTAACACAACGTATCGAGACAGCCCTTGATGAAGTTCGTCCAGCTTTAAAAAGCCATAATGGAGATGTAGAATTAGTAGCAATCAAACTACCAGACACAGTAGAAGTAAAATTAATCGGAACTTGTAGTAATTGTGCTGCTTCCACTTTAACCTTGTCTCAAGGAGTTGAACAGATAATTAAAAAATACTGTCCAGAAATTACCCAAGTAATTGCTGTCAATAATCCCATAAGTAGTAACGCTAATTCTGCCCTCAGCAGTCCATTTTCTCTACCGTTAGCCTCTACTTGGATCAAAGTCGCAACTCTTGACCAAATACCAGAATCTGGTATTGTTGTAAAACAAATCGCAGATAATCTACTCATTCTATATCGTCAAGGTGTGAATGTGAGTTGTTACCGTAATGCTTGTACTCACCTGGCATCTCCATTAAATACAGGTAAAGTTGAGAACGGAATTATTACTTGTCCTGCTCACAAATTTCAGTATAGATTAGATACTGGTGAATGTTTAACCACACCTGATATTTATTTACAGTCATATCCAGTAAAAATTAAAGGTGATAAGGTATTTGTGCAAATCAGAAAATAGGAAACCAAAACACATCTAATATAAACTCTTTTCTTACTCTCTGCGACTCTGCGTGAAAAAAAATTCTCACATTCGTGCCAAAACCTATGACATTTTTTATCATTAATACACATCAATATACATCAGCATTTATCTGCGGTTAATGCACATCCCAACTACAGTTAATTTCACCCCACAATTGTCACCAGAAAAAATAATTACACTTCAAAATTTGCCCCTATCACCCCAAGGTGCAGAAGTTATTTTAGGCAATATTATTGAACCACAACAATTAGTCATACCCCTTGCACCCAGTCCCACAAAAATGTTTAGCCCTCGTGGTGCTTGTTTGTTACCAAATGGTCAATTATGGGTATCAGATACAGGGCATCATCGATTATTAGGATGGCAAAATTTACCTACCAAAGATAATCAAAACGCCGATTGGGTAATTGGACAACCAGACTTTTTTAATGAAGGACAAAATGCTAAAGGTACACCAGGCAGAACAACCCTAAGTGTACCAGTAGGAATTTGTGCTTGTAGTGAAGGATTAGCGGTGGCTGATGCTTGGAATCATCGGGTTTTGATTTGGCAAAAGTTCCCAGAAGATAGCAATATTCCGGCAGACTTAGTATTAGGACAGGCTAATTTTACAGATAACGAACCAAATAGAGGAAATCAAGCTGCTGCTGCCAATACGATGCACTGGCCATATGGAGTTTTCTATCACCAAGGACAGCTATTTGTTGCTGATACAGGCAATCGACGGCTATTAGTTTGGCATCAATTACCAACAGAAAATGGTCAACCTGCTGACTTAGTTTTAGGACAACCGGATATGCAATCTCGTAATGAGAACGGCGGTGGTTCTCCAAGTGCGGCTAGTATGCGGTGGTGTCACGATATTGCCTTCTGGGGAGACAATCTTGTAGTCACAGATGCAGGTAATCATCGTGTGATGATATGGCAGGGAATGCCCACTGAAAATAATACCCCTTGTGCAGTTATTTTAGGGCAAAAAAACTTTAATTACGTAGAAATGAATCAAGGAGTTTATTTACCGAATGCTAGTAGTTTGAGTATGCCTTATGGAGTAGGGGTTACTGATGATTGGCTGGTAGTTGCAGATACGGCTAATTCTCGCTTACTAGGATGGAGAAAGCCAGAATCAATTTTATCATTACAAGGTGCTGTGGCAGATGGGCTAGCTGCACAAAATACCTTTCATAGTAAGAGTGAAAATCGGAATTTTGGAATGCCCAAACGAGATAGTTTAAATTGGTGCTATGGAATAAAAATCTATAACAAGACTGCGGTAATAGCTGATTCAGGCAATAATCGAATTTTGCTTTGGCAGTTTAACTATGACAACTGAAAAAATTAGAGTTTGTGGAACTGTTCAAGGAGTAGGATTTCGCCCGACAGTATATCGTCTGGCTAAAGCTTGTGGGTTACTTGGGGATGTTTGTAATGATAGTGAAGGTGTTTTAATTCGAGTCTCTGGTAGTGAAGCAGCTTTAAATGAATTCGTCACCAAATTACAACAAGAATGTCCACCATTAGCAAGAATTCAACAACTAACAAGAACTCGATATCAAACAGAAATTAAATTTGATGATTTTATAATTTCTCCAAGTATTAATAGTGTAATTAAAACAGAAATTGCCCCGGATGCTGCTACCTGTTCACAATGTCAGCAAGAAATTTTTGACCCTTTTAGCCGCTTTTATCGTTACCCTTTTACTAACTGTACTCATTGCGGCCCTCGTCTCAGTATTATTCGCGCCATTCCTTACGACAGATGCAATACCAGTATGTCTGCGTTTGTCATGTGTCCTAAATGTGCAAAAGAATACCACGATGTCGAAAATCGCCGTTTTCATGCCCAACCAATAGCTTGCTATATCTGCGGCCCTCAAATTTGGTTAGAACGTACCGATGGTAAACCTGTTACCGCTTCCATGTTTTCTATGCTAGATGATGTTGATGCCGTTTGTACCTTGTTGCAAAAAGGTGAAATAGTAGCAATTAAAGGGTTAAGCGGAATTCATCTAGCTTGTGACGCAACGCAACAAGTAGCTGTACAAAAACTACGTCAACGCAAACAGCGTTATCACAAGCCATTTGCCTTAATGGCGCGAGACATAGCAGTCATTGAAGAATACTGTATGGTTAACGCTAAAGAAAGGGAATTATTGCTAAGTTCTGCTGCGCCTATTGTTTTGTTGCGGAAGAAGGGACTAGGGATTGGGGAAGGACGCAAAGACGCGGGGATGTGGAGAGAAGATAATCGTATCATTCCCTCTTCTATAGCTTCTGGGGTTGCGCCGGGGCAAAATACTCTTGGGTTTATGTTACCTTATACGCCTTTGCATCATTTAATTCTCAGGCGGATGAAACGTCCAATTGTGTTAACAAGTGGTAATCTTGCTGATGAACCACAATGTATTGATAATGATCAAGCTAAAGAAAAATTAGGTCAAATAGCTGATTATTTTATCCTACATAATCGGGAGATTGTTAACCGAGTAGATGATTCTGTAGTGCGGGTTATTGGTGAACAAGTGCAAACAATTCGTCGTGCTAGAGGATATGCACCTGCACCTATTAATTTACCACCAGGATTTCATCATGTTCCGCAGATTTTAGCGATGGGTAGCGAGTTGAAAAATACCTTTTGTCTATTAAGTGAAGGTAAAGCAATCCTTTCGCAACATTTAGGGGATTTAGAAAATGCTGCGGCATTTAATGCCTATCAAGATACCTTGAATTTATACTTAAATTTATATGAGCATCACCCAAAAGCCATAGCTATCGACAAACATCCTGAATATCTATCTAGCAAACTCGGTAAAGAACTTGCAACCGCTAATCAAATTCCACTTCATCAAATCCAACACCATCACGCCCATATTACTGCTTGTATGGCGGAAAATGGTATTCCTCTTAACTCACCTGCCATTTTAGGCATTGCATTAGATGGGTTAGGTTATGGTGCAAATGATACACTTTGGGGTGGAGAGTTTCTTTTAGCAGATTATGGCAAATTTCAACGACTAGCAACATTTAAACCAGTAGCAATGATTGGTGGTAAACAAGCAATTTGTCAGCCTTGGCGTAACACTTACGCCCAATTAGTAGCAGCTAATATTTGGGATATTTGTCAACAAAAATATACGGAGTTAGAAATTGTCAAATTTTTAAACCAAAAGCCACTCAAGCTACTGAATCAACTAATTGAGAAAGAAATTAACTCTCCAAAAGCTTCATCAGTAGGGCGTTTATTCGATGCAGTAGCAGCTGCAATTGGTATTTGTAGAGAAGAATGTAGCTATGAAGGACAAGCTGCGATCGCAATGGAAGCCCTAATCGATCATTATACCTTAAATAATTATAAAGAAACATCAAAATATCCTTTTAATATTAGCTTTTTAGATAGGATTTATTGTATAGACCCATCCCCAATGTGGACAGCCTTACTCAATGACTTACAGCAGCAAGTTCCACAACCAATTATAGCTGTCAAATTTCATCAAAGTTTAGCCAACATTATCGTAGAAATGGCTAATCGCATTTGTCAAGAAAACCTCATCAATCAGGTTGTTCTTACAGGAGGAGTATTTCAAAATCGTGTTTTATTAGAGCAGGTAACTAAGCATCTACAAGCATTAGAAATAAACGTATTAACTCACAGCTTAGTTCCAACTAACGATGGCGGTATATCATTAGGGCAAGCAATCATTACAGCTGCTCAATTAATTACCAACTAGGGAGTAGGATAAAAAACCTTTTTAATAAAGGAAAAATCACAATGTGCTTAGGAATTCCCGGACAAATTATCGAAATTACAAACATTAATCATAAACTAGCCACAGTCAACATTGCCGGAGTCAAACGCCAAGTAAACATTGCCTGCATCGTTGACGAACAACATCCTCCCGAAGCTTGTATAGGAGATTGGGTATTAGTTCACGTTGGCTTCGCCATGAATCGTATCAACGAACAACAAGCAGCAGAAACATTACAACTACTGGAAGAATTAATTGGGAATCGAGAAGAGGACGCGGGGACACGGGGACACGGGGACACGGGGACGCGGGGACGCGGGGACGCGGGGACGCGGAGAAATTTTTTCCCTCATCCCCCTGACTCACAAGTGTAGGTTTTTCACATTCAATCCGAAAAAGCCTATTTTCCGTTCCGAAATCTTTCTGTGCGTCTCCCCGTCCCCACGTCGATTAAAACGCAAAATATTAAAAACCTACACCTGTCAGCCACTCCCCACTCCCCATGAAATACGTTGACGAATTCCGCGAACCAGAAAAAGCTGAAGCCTTACGCCAGCGAATCGGCAAACTATCGCAACAACTAGAAAAACCCATCAAAATTATGGAGGTATGCGGTGGACATACCCATTCTATTTTTAAGTACGGTATTGAAGAAATACTGCCCGACACAATCGAATTAATTCACGGGCCTGGTTGTCCAGTGTGCGTCATGCCAAAAGGGAGATTAGATGATGCGATCGCCATCTCTCAACATCCTAACGTTATTCTGGCCACCTTTGGCGACGCCATGCGAGTTCCTGGTTCCCAAACTAGCCTCTTGCAAGCCAAAGCCACAGGTGCAGATATTCGCATGGTTTACTCTCCCATAGATAGCCTGCAAATTGCCAGAGACAACCCCAACAAACAAATAGTATTCTTTGCATTAGGCTTTGAAACTACAGCCCCTAGTACAGCCCTCACCATCCTCCAAGCCGCAGCCGAAAAAATCCACAACTTTAGTATGTTTTGTAATCACGTCCTGGTGATTCCTGCCCTACAAGCACTATTAAATAACCCCGACTTACAACTAGATGGATTTATTGGCCCTGGTCATGTCAGCATGGTAATTGGCACAGAACCATATGAATTCATTTCCCAGCAATACCGTAAGCCAATTGTCATCTCAGGATTTGAACCATTAGACATTCTCCAATCAACTTGGATGCTATTGCAGCAACTAATAGAAAATCGTTGCGAAGTCGAAAATCAATATAACAGACTCGTGCAGAAAGCTGGCAATACAATAGCCCTACAAGCTATCAATCAAGTTTTTACAGTGCGAGAAAATTTTGAGTGGCGTGGTTTAAATGATATACCTCATTCCGGCTTAAAAATTCGTCCTGAATACGCCCAATTTGATGCCGAAATTAAATTTACCATTCCTAATCTCAAAGTAGCCGACCATAAAGCCTGTCAATGTGGAGAAATTCTCAAAGGAGTCTTAAAACCTTGGCAGTGCAAAGTATTTGGTACAGCATGTACCCCTGAAACTCCCATTGGTACATGTATGGTATCTTCCGAAGGTGCTTGTGCAGCCTATTACAAATATGGCAGACTCTCCGCCCTTGCCAAAAAAGCAACAATCACCCTCACACAAGAACCCCTCCCCGCCTGCGGAATGTCATTAGATTAACAAATTCTCAGCGTACCTCTGCGTTTAAAAATTAATTTAAATATGAACATTTCCCCCACCAACCCAGCACAAAATCCCCTCTTGCAAACCCACCATCGCCAAGCTAAAGTACGCGATACCCACATCACCCTTGCACATGGCAGTGGTGGTAAAGCCATGCACGATTTAATAGACGACATCTTTGTTAATAATTTTAATAATCCCATTCTTTCTCAACTAGAAGACCAAGCCAGTTTCAATTTAGCTAGCCTTCTACAACAAGGAGACAGACTTGCTTTTACCACCGATTCCTATGTTGTAGACCCCTTATTTTTTCCTGGAAGCGATATTGGAGAATTAGCCATTAACGGCACAATTAATGATTTAGCAGTTAGTGGTGCTAAACCCTTATATCTGACCTGTAGCGTCATTTTAGAAGAAGGACTACCTGTAAAAACCTTACGACAAATTGCTGCAAGTATGCAAGCTGCCGCGAAAAATGCTGGCGTTCAAATCGTTACAGGTGACACAAAAGTTGTACATCGTGGTGCAGCTGATAAACTATTTATTAATACAACTGGTATTGGTGTAATTCCCACAGGAATTAATATTTCATCTCACAATATTCAACCTGGAGATGCAGTAATTATCAATGGTGAGTTAGGCAATCATGGTGCAGCCATTTTAATCGCCCGTGGCGAACTAGCATTAGAGACTAATATTATAAGTGACTGTCAGCCCTTACATAGTTTAGTAGAAACCATCCTCAATCAGTGTCCTCAAATTCATGCCATGCGGGATGCGACACGCGGCGGTTTAGCCACAGTTTTAAATGAATTTGCCCTCAGTTCTCACGTGGGTATACGCCTAGACGAACAATCTATTCCCGTAGACGAAAAAGTCAAAAGTGTGTGTGAAATTCTTGGTTTAGATCCATTGTATTTAGCAAATGAAGGTAAGTTAGTAGTAGTAGTAGGACGTGAACATGCGGACACCGTTTTATCAGCAATGAAATCTCATCCAGCAGGTAAAAACGCTTGTGTAATTGGCGAAGTCATAACTTCACCTCCAGGCATAGTATTGTTAAAAACAACTTTTGGCACTGAACGTATCGTTGATATGTTAATAAGCGAACAATTGCCACGTATTTGTTAATTTGTAATAGTTTTTTATGCATGAACTAGGAATTACTCAAAACATTGTGGCAATTGTCACCGAACATGCTCAAGGTGCAAAAGTACAAAAAGTTGTACTAGAAATCGGTAAACTTTCAGCCATTATGCCTGACGCCATACAATTTTGTTTTGACATTTGCACCCAACACACCCTTTTAGAAGGAGCAAAACTAGAAATTTTAGAAATTCCCGGCTTAGCAAAATGCCGCCAATGTAGTGCAGAAATCCCTTTACAACAACCCTTCGGTATTTGTAATTGTGGTAGTACACAATTAACCTTAATCACTGGAGAAGAACTTAAAATCAAACAAATAGAAATATAATATTAATTACGAATTAATATATTTATCAAATCACCTTCACAAAACATACCTCTTAAAATACTCTTCAACTCTCCGCGCCTCTGCGCCTCTGCGTGAAAATCTTAACCTATTTATCACAACCAAAATACTATTACTGTAGATAAAACATGTGTGTAACCTGCGGTTGTTCTGACAATTCCGAAACCAAAATCACCAATCTAGAAACCGATGACCTTGCTCACCATCATACTCACACCTTACCTGATGGAACAGTAATCACTCACTTTCACACTCATAAAACTCATATCGAAGCATCTCATATCCATGCTCAAATACACAACACAACTATATCTTTAGAGCAGGATATTCTAGCAAAAAATAATCTCATAGCAGCTCAAAACCGAGGCTGGTTTAAAGGTAGAAATATCATAGCCTTAAATTTAATGAGTTCCCCAGGTGCAGGAAAAACCACTCTTTTAACTCGCACCATCAACGACTTGAAGCATCAGTTATTTATGAGTGTGATTGAAGGCGACCAAGAAACAACTAACGACGCCCAAAAAATTAAACAAACAGGCTGTAAAGTCGTCCAGATTAATACTAATACAGGCTGTCATCTAGATGCGTCAATGATAGATAAAAGCTTACAAAAACTGAATCCGCCACTCAATTCAGTTGTGATGATTGAAAATGTCGGTAATTTAGTTTGTCCTGCGTTATTTGATTTGGGAGAACAGGCAAAAGTAGTAATTCTTTCAGTAACAGAAGGAGAAGACAAACCAATCAAATATCCGCACATGTTTCGCGCTAGTGATATAATGATTATCACCAAAATTGATTTACTACCTTACGTACAATTTGATGTGCAAAAATGCATAGAATATGCTCAGCAAGTTAATCCCCAAATTCAGATTTTTCAGGTATCTGCAACTCAAGGAACTGGATTAGATAGTTGGTATAAATGGCTAACGGAAAAAGTAGCAAAATTTGTATAATTAAATACAGCTTTTAAAGATACGCGGGGATGTGGTTCGACTTTGCTCACCAACCGGGGGATGAGGGAGACGCGGGGACGCAAAGAATAATCAATTCCCAATTCCCCATTCCCCAAAACGTTTAACTAGCGATATATTTTGAGAATCTATATCGCCTAAATTCACTGTTGTTTATTGAATCTATGAAGTCTTATTTAGCCGCCGCTATTCAATTGACCAGTGTGCCCGACTTACACAAAAACTTGGCACAAGCAGAAGAATTAATTGATCTTGCTGTACGTCGGGGTGCTGAACTGGTAAGTTTGCCAGAAAACTTTTCTTATATGGGAGAAGAAAAAGACAAACTCTCTCAAGCAGAAGCGATCGCCCACGAAACCGAAAACTTTCTTAAAAAAATGGCGCAACGCTTTCAAGTTACTATCTTGGGCGGCAGTTTTCCAGTCAAAGTAGAAAACACAGGCAAATTCTATAACACTACCATACTCATCGACCCCAACGGTCAAGAAGTCGCCCGCTACTATAAAGTACACCTGTTTGATGTTAACGTCCCCGACGGCAACACCTATCAAGAATCTAGTACTGTCATGGCTGGTAAGCATCTACCCCCAGTCTATCTTTCTGAAAAACTTGGTAAACTAGGACTCTCTATTTGCTACGATGTCCGCTTCCCTGAACTATACAGACATCTCTCAGACAAAGGAGCCGATGTCATATTTGTTCCTGCTGCTTTCACCGCCTTTACTGGCAAAGACCACTGGCAAGTATTACTACAAGCAAGAGCAATTGAAAATACCTGCTATGTGATTGCACCTGCCCAAACTGGTACTCACTACGCCCGCCGTCAAACCCACGGACACGCCATGATTATCGACCCTTGGGGTGTAATTTTAGCCGATGCTGGTGAACAGCCAGGAATTGCGATCGCTGAAATCAAACCTTCCCGCCTCGAACAAGTCCGTCGTCAAATGCCTTCTTTACAGCATCGGGTGTTTTAGGGATTGGGCAGATGAGGGGGACGCGGGGAGGTGGGGACGCGGAGAATAATCAACTCCCAATTCCCCATTCCCTGACGCTAAAAAGACTCAAACAGCTATACTGCTTGAGCCTATACTAAATTATTTTATTTTAATTTAGTAACGGTTACGGAAGCCACTGTTTCCTCGGTTTCCACCGAAAGAACCTCTATTTTCTTTGGGCTTAGCTTTATTTACTTTTAAGTCACGACCCATCCATTCAGCGCCATCGAGAGCATCGATAGCAGCTGATTCTTCAGCATCTGTACTCATTTCAACAAAACCAAAACCACGGGGACGACCTGTTTCTCGGTCAGTAGGTAACTGAACACGCTTAACAGTGCCATACTCAGCAAACACAGCAGTCAGAGCCTCTTGTGTAACTTCGTAAGAGAGGTTGCCTACGTAAACTGACATAAATCATCTCCAAAATCATCAACTGTGTAGAGATTTAGATTTCGGAGAGAGTCTGTAAATACCAAAAGGAAAAAGCCAATCAATACTAAAAACAAACGCTATCGCCGAATTCATCTCACTTATTATGATGACATACCAGCCAACTATCAGAGAGGGTACTAGAAAAATTTTCTATAGAATCCATTTGGGAATGGGCTTCTCCTGTCGGAGACGCTGCGCGTAGCAAGATCCCGTAGGGTACGACTCCGCTCAGTCCACGGGGAATTGGGAATAGAGGGTTGATTATTCTCCGCGTCCCCGCGTCTCCCTCATCTCCCCAGTCCCCAGTCCCCAGCCCCCAATCCCCAATCCCCACTAAAAAGGCAAGAACTGAAGTAAGACTGAACCCAGACTGCCTACGAAGTCGAAAAAACTCGGTTTACCAGTGCTAACTTTCTCGTTATGGGGTGTTTGTAGTTCTAGAATAAAAGCCTGGGCTGTTTGCGTACCAGGGCTATTGTTTTGCGATATGAATAGTTTTTCAGCGATTTGGGCATCTTGAAATGCACCTTGCCGATCAAAAATTTGGTAGCGAGCAACGCCACGGGCCAGAAAAGCACCTGCATATTCGGGTTTAATGGCGATCGCTTGATTAAAATAATTGATAGCTTGCTGTTGATTACCTTTTTGTGCTTCTGCTACACCCCAAGCATAAAAGTCTTCTGGTGTCGCAATTTGCGATGGTATGCCAACTGCACCTTGAAAGTTAGCACCATTTAAGTAAGCACTATTAAATTCAGCATTCGCAAGATGGGTATTTCTCAAATCAGCACCCGCTAGATTCGCTCCACTCAGTTTGGCTTCGCTGAGATTAACACCAAACAAACTAGCGCCACTCAAGTTTGCACTCCTCAAATCAGCACTACTCAAGTTTGCACGGCTCAAGTTTGCACTAGTGAGATTAGCACCACTCAAATTAGCTCCCGCTAAGTCAGCCATAACTAAACCTGCACCACTCAAATCACAGTTTTGACATTGTTTAGTTGCCAACAACTGTCTTACATGTTCGGAATTCGCTGCCTGAGCCGTTGCTGAAAAAGTGATTGTGGTTATAAATGTCACAGTAGCTAAAATTTGATTTTTCATACTTTTTACTCAATACCAATGAATATCCGAGATAAATTTATACCCCAGCATATGATATGAGCAATCTCAGCATTTTGCCCTCTGTATTCATTCAGATTGACATCAGGGGCTAGAGTACACCTCATATAGTTGGAAACTGCCAAAAACTTAAATGTTGCATATGAATTGTCATTAAGTATCTTCTTGGCATAACATAAATGCAAATCTTCATTCTTTGATGATAGGGAGTGGGGAGTGGGGAGTGGGGAAGAAATATTTTTATATTTCCTTGTCAAGATAGCTCATTGAGTTTTTGGTAAAAGTTCTATTGTTGTTAATTATTAATCTTTTATTTTTGAGTATTTTTAAAGTTTTGTTAATGCACAAAAAAAACTTTTTAACTAATCAATTTTCCTAAGAGAAATTTGAGAAAAATGTATTATTTAAGACGTAGTTTTATAGGTTAAAAGCTAGCCATTTAAAGTCTTTTGATTTTAATACACGGAAGCTTCCAAAAATATTTAATTCAAATTATTTTTAATTTTGCACTTTATTTTTTAGCCTGATTCAATTAATAGTTGTGATCAATCATTTGGTAGAGACGTTGCGATACAATGTCTCTAAAATCTCTAATCTGTAAAATTATTCCATATATTTTTTTACTTATTTAGCTAATTACACTTATATCTAATGATAGAGATAAAAATTACGCCGGCCGATTGAGGAAAAATTAATCTATAAATGCATAAATAAAACTATTGGTATTACCAAATTAGTGAAACAAAGTAATTTTAATTTTGGGAGAAAAAGCATGGTTGTAGGTGTGCGTAGACGTGCTGTAGGAGTGTTCCCTCATCGTCGAGATGCAGAACAAGCATTACATGAATTGAGAGATTCTGGTTTTCCAATGGACAGAGTTTCCGTAATTGCGAGAGATGCAGACCGCAACGACGATATTGCTGGTACCCAAGTGCGTGAAAAGGTGGGTGATAAAGCAGATGAAGGTGCTAAGGTCGGGGCAATTTCTGGTGGTGCTTTAGGCGGTTTGACTGGCTTACTAGTCGGTCTTGGTACTTTAGCGATTCCGGGAATTGGGCCGATTATGCTCGCTGGGGCTACAGCAACTACCTTAGCTACAACCTTGGCAGGTGCAGGTATTGGTGCGGCAGCTGGTAGTTTGATTGGGGCCTTGATTGGCTTAGGAATTCCTGAAGAACGAGCCAGAGTTTACAACGAGCGAGTAGAACGAGGACAGTATCTGGTGATCATCGAAGGTACAGATACTGAAATCAGCAGAGCAGAGGCAATTTTACATCGTCGGGGTATTGAAGAGTTTGGTGTTTATGATCATCCAAATGGTCAACATGTAACTACAGATCATGCCGTTGCGACGCCTGGTGTAGCTCATACGAATGTTGGTCGCATTAAGCGGGCCATTGGTGCATTTCCTCATTATCGGGACGCAGAAACTGCACTTACAGAATTGCGAAATTCTGGTTTCCCAATGAGTAGAGTTTCGCTGATTGCTAAAGATGCCAGTAATCAAGGAATTGCTGGTATGGATAGAAACGTTAGTACAGGCAACAAAGCAGACGAGGGAGCTAAAGCTGGAGCTGCTACAGGTGGTGTTTTAGGCGGATTAGGTGGATTATTAGTTGGTATTGGTGCTTTAGCTATTCCTGGTATTGGCCCTGTAATTGCAGGTGGTGCAGCAGCGACGGCTATAGCAACAACTTTAACTGGTGGTGCAATTGGTGCAGCTGCTGGAGGCATTGGTGGTGGACTTGTTGGTTTAGGAATTCCCGAAAATCGGGCACGAGTTTATGGCGATCGCTTCCAGCGCGGTGAATATATAGTAATAGTAGATGGTACAGAAGCTGAAATTCACCATGCTGAGTCAATTCTCAGACACCGAGGCATTGAAGAATTCGCCATTTATGATGCCAGTGATTTAAATACCGAACATCACTCTGGTTTCGACAGAACTCGTCATCAAGAAACACCAGTTACTGGCTACCCAACCGAGCATGGTAGCGGAGATCCATCTGTAGTAATTGTTGATCGTCGGGATGACATAGTTTAATCCCATTGCTTTGAGACCTTGCAAGGGTCGGGTGTAGGGGTGTGGGAGTGTAGAGAAAAGTATTGATTTTCTCGCTCGTATTTCAAGCGCGAAGTGCCTCTATGTACATATGAGTCTTTTGGCACACTTGAGAACCCAGTCCTCTTGCTGATCTTTTTTCCCTACACCCCGAATTTTTGCTCCAATAACTATCACTCTTCAATCCACAATTAAACATATGAAAAAACTAACTCCTTTCTTAATTGGTTGCTTTTTGGTTTTTGGTGCTGTTGCTTGTCAAGATACTTCCAGAACTAGCCAAGAAGCACCTGAGAATGTTAACACTAGTCCAGAAACACCAAACGCACAAACAACAGAGGCTTCTCAACAAGATGCACAGAGCAATGTCCGCAGAAGGCAATTAAATTCTGACATTCGCGCTCGTGAAGAGCGCAGTAATGTTACTGGTGGTGACACAGATAGAGCAGTAAAAGACCTCAAAAGTGAAGTTAGCTCAAAGTTAGAGGCTAATATACCCAATGGTTTACTTACTGTTGATGCCACAAAAGATGGGACTGTAACAGTTGCTGGAACTGTAAACAACAAGGATCAGCTGGCTAAAATTGAACCTTTAGCTAAAGAAATTAAAGGCGTTAAAAATGTAGTTGTCAAAGCAATTGTTGCCCCCCCCAAAAACTAATTAGGCTACAAACAAATGTCAGGGAGAATATTTTCTCCCTCCCCAGTACCCAGTTCTATGACATAAAGCATTAGTTTCAGAGCGGCGGAATGAACGCCGCTCTCCCTCTACATTTCATTTAGTAAGTGATATGGAAACTGATCAACAAATGGAATCTATCAATCCTACTTCCTCTCAAGAGATGCTAGCAATTGAAGGTGCAAATACTGAAAATTTGCCAAAGCTACCATCTGCTACTCAACCAGCATCTCAATGGGAGCAAACTAGTAAACAAATTTCTCAATCTTTAGAGCAACTGCCCGAATACTTAAATAGCTTTTTTAAAACCTATAGAACTCCTATTTGATTTTTGAAAAAGAGTACGAGATAATACGGTTGAGTGTAAAAGTGTAAAAGCAGACTATGATAAACCAGCATCTACAAACTGCAACACTAAAGACGGAAGTGGCAACTG
>JAESGP010000101.1_pt1 | contig 75921 bp, 87 predicted proteins | sample 9269741 | NCBI WGS metagenome assembly JAESGP01 (sample SAMN15720684, study PRJNA650882) | algae metagenome | isolation source: Desmonostoc vinosum HA7617-LM4 and co-occurring heterotrophs from cave wall | place: USA: Waikapalae cave, Hawaii | collected 2011-05-27 | reverse complement strand
GTCACCGTCCCGGAAGCCTCTGTCTTAGTTTGGCGACTGATAGAGAATCACTTCCGCGAATCGCAGTCAAGTGTCTCGTGCGAGACGGCGCCGTTTTGGCGAGCAGATTTCCTTTGCCCGAACGAGGCAAAGACATGGAACCTTATCAATCAACGACGCCCTTCGGGCGGCGATCGCTGACGCTCGCCCATGTGGCAACACAGATCGTCGCGTCATCCCGGCCGCCTGAGAAGGTCGTGCACAAGTGGAAGATTTTCCACGCCATCTGCAGGGCACGGCCGAGCCTCGGCGTGACAGAGCGAGCGCTGTCGGTCTTGAACGCGCTCCTCACCTTCCATCCCGAGACGGCGCTGACGGGCGAGGACGACCTTGTCGTTTTCCCCTCGAACCAGCTCCTGTCACTGCGCGCGCACGGCATGCCGGCGTCAACGTTGCGACGCCATCTCGCGGTCCTGGTCGACGCGGGCCTCGTCATCCGCCGCGACAGTCCCAACGGCAAGCGCTACGCGCGCAAAGGTGCGTCCGGCGAGATCGAGCTGGCGTTCGGATTCGACCTCTCGCCGCTTGTTGTCCGCTCGGAGGAATTCGAAAGCCTGGCAGCCGCCGTGGAGGCCGAAGCGCGCGCCGTTAAGCTCGCGCGGGAACGCATCACGCTGTGCCGGCGCGATATCGCCAAGATGATCGCGACCGGCATCGAGGAGGGCGTGCCGACACGCAGGGGAGGGCAGGGACCCGCGGACTGGGCGCAGATCCACGCCGGCTTCCGCTCGATCGTCGAGGGGATTCCGCGCACCGCGACGCGCGCGCAGCTGGAAGCGGCGGCCGAGGAGCTATCACAACTGGCCGACGACGTCCTCAACCTCCTGGAAAGCCACATCAAAACACACGATATGAGCGCCAATGAGTCCCGAAATGAGCGCCATATACAGAATTCAAATCCAGACCCCTTAATTGATCTTGAACCTGGCTTTCGAGGAAGCCGGGCGGCGAGGGCGGTGCCAGAACCCCAAACGCCGAGGATTGCGGAAACGGCCTATCCGCTTGGAATGGTATTAAACGCTTGCCCGGACATCTCCGACTACGCCAAAGGCGGAATTTCGAACTGGCGCGACCTGCTGGCGACCACGGCCGTTGTGCGCTCGATGCTTGGGATCAGTCCCAGCGCCTGGGAGGAGGCGCAAGCCGTCATGGGCGAAATGCAGGCCGCGGTGGTTGTCGCGTGCATCCTGCAGCGCGGCGCGGCAATCCGCTCCGCCGGCGGCTATCTGCGCGGTCTGACTGAACGGGCCAAGGTCGGTGAATTCTCGCTCGGCCCGATCCTGATGTCGCAAATCAACGCACAACTGCGCACGAAGCGAACCGCATGATGGCGCGGGCGATGTCCGAAAAGGCATGCCATCTCCGATGGTTCGATGGTTCGATGGGACGTGGGCGTCCCGCGCCGGTGAGGTCGCAGCCGCGGGGCGGAGCTCGGGTTTCGCGCACCCGGCGTTGGTGCGACGGTCCTGCCGTCGAAGCCGTCGCAGGGCGGTTCGCCGCTGCCGCTCGATCCGGCCATGGCTGATTTCCATGGTCGACCCCGATCCGTGCGGCGCTTCCTCGCTGACCCACGATCCTGGATGGGCAGGCATCGACTCGCGGTTTTCCATAACTCGAAATGGGGCCGGCGCGTGGTCCAGGTAGCACGACGACGATTGCTCCTCTCTACAGGTCGGGCGGCGCTCCCGGTTGCATGGCTGGATTCCTATGGCCGTCGCCGGCACGGCGGGCCCTACGCCCGAGAATTTTCCCCTGCCGGATCACCCCGCGAGCGGGGCCCCCAACCGGCATTCCTCGCGCACGCGCCTGCGGCGCCAAAATTCACGGCCTGACGGGACGCAGCGCTGCGCTCGCCCTTCGCCCGCGTCTCGCGGGCTTCGGCTCTGTGCCGTCTTCCCGGCCATGACGGATCGCCATCGCAACGGGGCGCCGCCCCACAAGATGGAGAGAGACTATGCGCAACATCGCCGAATTCACCCTCATCGGCCACGTCGGGACCATCAAGCAGGTCGGCAAGACAGTCCGTGTCACCGTCTGCGCCAACTATCCCTTCAAGGATAAGGGCGGCGAGTGGAACGACGACCAGCACTGGAACGAGGTCACGATCTTCACCAAGTCGATCCAGGGCTACGTGAACGAGCACGTCAGCAAGGGCGACCTCGTCCACGCGCGGGGCCGCCTGCGGCAGAACAGCTACGAGCGCGACGGCAAGCGGACCTACACCGTCGACCTGATCGCCCTGGAATTTGGCCGCCTCGCCCAGGCCGTTGAGCGCTCAGCCGCATGACCGATCCAGTGGGGAGGCGAAAGCCTCCCCACCTCTTCCATCGATCTTGAGCAGTTGGTCGCCGCATCGATCGCCGGCGCCGTCAGGAAGGAAGCTTTCGCGATCGCGTCTGACGCGCCAAGGCGCGATCGGCGCGATTTTTCTTGCTGATCGCCGACGTCAACTCGTCGTAATCGACACCGCTCTTCTTGAGCGCGCGCCGTGCGTCCGACACATCGAAGCCGAGCAACTCAAACACGCTCATGTTGAGGCTCGAAGCGATCCTTTCGATCGTACGCAAAGTTGGATTCCCGATGCCGCGGACGATCGTATAGTAGGTCCCGCGTGCCAGTCCGGTCTTCGGCAGGAATGCTTCCATGCCGCCATTTTCGATCTCGAGCTGCTGCAGACGGATGGCCAGCATCTCATTCAGCACCGAATGATCGACTGGCTGAGGCTTGCGAACAGGCGACATGGCGAAAGGGCTTTCGGACAAAACTCCGCATCCGATTCACCATACATTACGTCTGAAGTCTAGTATATTGGACGTTGTCAATCCTACCGTAAATTCTTTGAATATGCGCTTCCCTTCATCGAGCCGATTGAGTCGCCCTCGTGCCGACGGTCCGAGGTCCGCTTCCGCAACAAGGTCAGAGGGTCGACGCCCGCTCGTTCCGCGATGAGTTCAATGTAACTAAGGCTTGGATTCGCTGCTGTCGTCATCAGGTGGAAGTAGCTTGATCTCGGGATCCCTAGGCTTTTCGCGAACTCTCCACGGGTTAGCTGTGCTTCGAGACGCAGTGCTTCGAGCCCCGACTGAAACGCTCCTATGAGCAAACATCCCTTCGCTGCGTGATCTGCTTTGCGTCGGCATGACTTCTCAGCCATGAGCCTTCCCTCCGAACCATGATCCGAACGATACCCATGCGGCCGCAGCCTACATATTGGACGGCCGACTAACATTCAATATAATGTACTGATCTGATTCAACCAGGAGAAGTGCGTTCAGACAAAGAAAAACCCGGCAGAGCCGGGTCTCTCAAGAGGGTCAGCGGGCTGGCGACGGCAATCGCCAGCGAGGCCTCCAAACGCAAAGGCATCTTAGCTCGCGCGATCCGACAGTTCAAGAGACTCAGCGTTTTCACGCCACGGTCTTTGTTTGCCACGCGCTCTCGCAACGAGAGGACGCGAATGCAGATGCTTGGCTTCAATCCTATCGCCCCTTTTGGATGCGGCGCGCTGTCCCCGGCCGCGCTTCGGATTCAACGCGACGTTCGGCAGTGCCAACCCGGCAAGGCCTGCCACAAATGGAAGACGTTTCGCCACGCATGCGAAGCGAAGGCCGCCCTTGCCCTTTCCGACCGCGCGCTGACCGTCCTGAATGCGCTGCTGAGCTTCCACCCGGACACGGTGCTCACGCTCGGGTCCACTGATCTCGTCGTGTTTCCATCAAATCGCGAGCTCTCGCTACGCGCCCACGGCATCCCTGCGTCGACCTTACGTAGGCATATTGCCGCTCTTGTGAAATCGGGTCTTATCCAGCGTCGGGATAGCCCAAATGGCAAACGCTACGCTCGGCGCGCAGCAGGCGGCGACATCGAGCTGGCATTCGGGTTCGATCTCAGCCCGCTCGTGGCGGCTGTCGACGACCTTGCGGAACTCGCCGCTCGCGCTGTCGAGGAGCGACATGTTCTCGATGCGCTGCGCGAGCAGGTCACGCTCGCGCGCCGCGACATCGCAAAGATGCTCGCGCTGGGTGTCGAACGGGGCGTCGATGCCGACTGGCCAGCACTGCACCACGAATTCCTGGGGCTGATCGACGGCCGACCACGCACGCCGTGCCGCGCTGCCCTCGAGCCGCTCGCCGCGGCGCTGGTCGAGCTGTCGGGGCGGATCCTCGAAATTCTTGAGAGTCATATCGAACCCACAAGGCCAATACGCGAACCGTCCGCAAATGCGTCCATAGCAACGAACCCGACGCCGAAAGCCGGCGCCGAAAGCGCCGGCAATGCATTCCAGCCCGACATCGAGCGCGATGTCGCATCAGCAGTCCCTGTCCGGCTCGTCGCCGAGACGTGTCCTGATTTTGTGGACTACGCCCGCCACGGGCTACGAACGATACGGGACGTGGTGGACGCCGCCGTCATCGTGCGCCCGCTTCTCGGCGTCAGCCCAAGCGCGTGGGAAGAGGCCTGTGCTGCAATGGGGCAGGGGCCGGCGAGCGTCACCTTGGCGCTGATCCTCCAGCGCGGCAACGGCATCAAAAATCCCGGCGGCTACCTCAGGACGCTCGCCCGACGTGCGGCAGCCGGCCAATTCTCTATCTGGCCTATGCTGATGGCTCTCCGCGGCGCGCAACGTGGAAAGGATCCAGCAGAGATGAAGACACCTGCAGGACCTTCCTTCCCGGACGACAGCGCGTAGCAGCGATTCGTGCTTCGTGACGCCTCTTTCACAATGGCGACTACGAGTCGTCGGCGGGCGGCAATCGACCGAGCCGCTTGAAAAGATCATAGAGGGCGCGGTCGACAATGCGCAGCGGCTGCGTGCGTTGCTCGGCGGCAAGCTGGCGGAGCACCAGGTCGATTGGATCGGGAAGGCGAAGCGCGTAGGGCCGCGACGAGGCGCGTTCGCCATAAGCCTCGAACGGATTGCGCTCGCGATTTCGTGGTGGCCGCTCCCCTCGCTTGGATGAGATAGAATTGGCGGCTTGCGATGGCGATCTGCCTGGCGCCGGCGCCGGCGTAACGGGATCGTCGTAGGCAGGAGTGACGACCACGGGCTGAAGGACAGGTTTTTGAGAGGCCGGCGCGACTGCGCGCTGGGCGCGGAACGCATCGCGGGGAAGGGGAGGCCGGTCAGACTTCTCGCTGGGAGCTCCGTCGCTCATGCGACCGGCTCGCCGGTCGCCGCGCCCTGGCTCGCTGCGAGCAACTCGCGGACGACCTGATCGGCATTGTAGCGGGCCTTGCGCACCGACTCGTCCCTGTCGCTCATCTGGTAAAGTGTTCCGAAGCCGCTTGTCATCGTGCGGTAGGTCACACGCCGGTAGAGCGCCGTCGAGCAGACCGGCACGTGCTCGGAGTCGAGGTAGGCCACGACCTCGCGGAGGGGTCGCGTGTTGCGGTCGAGGCTGTCGTATTCATTGAATAGAACCCGATGCTGGCTCATCGGCAGCTGTGCCGCGGCGGCGTGCTGCTCGAGATTGCGAAGGGTCCGCACGACCTGCGACGCATCGAACGTATGTACCTTGCACGGCAACACGACGAGGTCGGCCCGGAGCGCCGACTGGATCAGTACCTCGCCGTAATAGCCGGGCGTGTCGATCACCACAACGTCGTAACCGGCCAGGCGTTCGACGGCTTGAACCAATGCGGATTCGTCGGGGGCGCGGACCAGATCGACGCCCTGCGGGCTCAACCCCCGCGCGACGGAGGAAGCATGCCACTGGTATGAAGAGCCCTGCGGATCGGCGTCGACGATCGCGGCGGAGTAGCCATGCTTCGCGAACTCACCAGCGAGAATGATCGCAACCGTGGTCTTGCCGCTCCCGCCTTTTGGGTTCGCCACTGCGAATATACTCGGCACCGTCAAGCCCTCCGTCGCTCGCTCTAACAGCAATCAACATACATTATAATATACATATGGCTGTGCTGCAATTCGTCATTCCGGAAGTACCGGAAAGCCTTGATGCGGTGTTCAGGTAATGCGTTGATACGGCATTGTCGTTCTAGCGAGTTGCCGTAGTACGTGATGTCGCCAATGCGGTGCTGGCGGGAGCGCATTCGTGCGGTAGTGCATTATTGTCGGAGCAATGCGTTGCAGTATTGCGCCGTTACGGTAATTCGTCATTGCGGTCTTAACGGGGCGCTGTGCGCCAAGCGGGCCTTCGGGTTCAAGGGACGGCTGTCCAGACGCGAGCGCTCTTCATGCGCGAAGTCTTACATACGGTTTAATAGATATTGGTTGACAAGATACCGGTTTGTGGGCCAAACCGGGGGGCGGCTGCTGGACGCAGCCGAAGGGCGCTGGCGCGCCTTCGTGGTCATCGGAGCGATGCCCACGCCTTGGCTCCGGCCTGACGGCGAGCCTCGAGACGGGAAGGGAAGGGGGAGCGCCGATGGCCCGCTCCGCGAAGACACCACGACGCAAGCCAAGGCTCCGGACCGAACTGTCGGAGCTCGATGAGCAGCGGCTCCAGGAAGCCGTCGCGCTGTTCGGATTGCCCAAGGCCGAGGTCGTGCGCCGGTTGATCCGCGCATCGGTGCAGGCGGGTCCTGCCCTGTCGGCCGAGAATACGCGCGCCGTCGTCCAGCTCGCGAGCCAGGTCCGCATGGTCGGCCGAAACCTCTCGCAGGTCCTGCGCGCCATCCACCGCGGTCAGGCGGTGCGCATCGAGGACACCGAGCCGGTCTGGCGTGGCCTGCACGAGATCGTCTCGGCGATCAACGACGAGCTCACCGAAATGACCGTCGCCTATGGGTCCAAGCTGCGGCGTGAGGTCAGGCTGACGTTGCCGGCCGAGCTCTTTGGTCAGGAGCCGCGATGAACCGGGATGCGCAGATCGCCTGGTGGGTCGAGCAGGTCGAGGCCGCGCGTCGCGCGGTCATTGATGCCGGCGAGACGCGGCGCCGGCGATCCCCCGGTCTCGATGACGAGGTGCGCGCCCGTCGCGGTCGCGTGGCGCCGCTTCCCAAGGCGCCGACCGCGCAGGAGATCATCCGCGGGACGACGATCACCGGCGGCCGGGATGAAGAGCGGACGCGGTTCCTGCCGACCGCGGCAGGCGGCGGCGGAGGAGGAGGAGGGGCGTCTGCACCGTCGGGCTCGAAACCCGATCAGGTCGCAGGAGGCGGCGGTCCTGGCGGAGGAGGCGCGCGCGCGGCGGGGCAGGGCGAGGCGGTCGGCCGGGCTCGTCAGCTGGCGGCCGGCTACCAGCCCGCTGTGATCAAGGTGGTGTCCTATGCCCGTGGCGTTGCCCGCGCGACGGCGACCGGCCAATATGTGCAGCGCGAGGATGTCGCGCTCGAAACGTATGATGGGCGGATCCTCGCCGATCGCGAAGCCGTCGCCGACGAGATCAAGGCCTGGTCGAGCAACTTCGCCAAGCGCGCCGAGAGCCACGACGTCGGCGCCGTGCGCTTGTCCCTGAACGGTGTCGCCGACACGCCCGAGGGCAGGGAAACCTACGAGAAGGCGATCGCGGCGGGATTCGAAGGCCACCGGTATGCTTATCGCCTCGACGTCGCGCAGAAGGGCGAGCTCGAAGCGCGCATCGTCACCGCAATGGCTGGAGCGGGCAAGGAGCGCTTCCGGGTTCGGGGAGAGCGCGTCGGAGAAGAGGGCAGGGGCTTCACCCAGAAGCGGCTCGATCTCGCATCCGAGGCGCGTGCAAAGGAGCGTATCGTGGCGGCTACCGGCCTGGCGCCGGACGCAATCGCCATCGCTCCGGGCGCCACGAGCCATGGCCGCGACGGCGTGACCTATCGGCTGAACAAGCTGATCGAGAAGGGGCCCGCGATCGACGATCGTGGCCGGGCGATCACCAATGTCGCCGAGACTAGGACCGCGGCGCGAGAATGGGGACCGACGCTACGCTCGCAATCCTCGCGCGATACCATGCATCTGATCGTGTCGGCGAAGGCCGGGACGGACGTTGACGCACTGAGGCGGTCTGCCCGCGCGTTCCTGCACGATCGTTTTGCCGATCACAAGTTCATGTTCGGCGTCCACACCGACAAGGAGGCCGACGGCCATGTCCACGTCCACGCCGTCGTCGCCGTCAAAAGCGAGTCCGGGCAGAAGCTGCATCCGGGTCGAGAGACCTTCAGCGAGTGGCGCCAGTTCTATGCCCAGCATGCGCAGGCGGAAGGTCTCAAGATCGTCGCGACATCCGCACGCGAGCGCGCGTCGTCGCAAAGCTACGGCCCGAAGGACAAGGCGATCGTCGAGGCGGCGGATCGTCCGCGGCCGACACGCGAGGCACGCGATCGCGCCTATGCCGCGGATCCAGCCAATCGGCGGCTCATCGACAATGCCCGGCAGCGGATCGCGGTCGCGCGGACAAATCCAATTCGCCTGCCCGTGACGGCGCAGGACCTGAAGCTCGTGAACGAGGGCGTTCAGGCCTGGCGGACGGTTGCGGCCGAGCAGCCGGCGAACCCGCAAGCAAAGGACATGCTCGAGCGCCTGCTCATGGCCCAGACGGTCGGGTCTATCGTGCAGACGATCGGGAAACGCGTGGAGCAGCTGACGAAGGAGAACTCGACCATGGCAGTGACATCGGAGCAGATGGCAAAGGATCTGCGCCTCATGAACGACGCGGTGTCGCGAACGAGCGACCTGCTGGACGGCGAGACGAAACAGCAATTTCGCGAGGCCTCATCGCGATATCTCGAGACGCTCGCAAACCGCGTCGACCTGCAGCGAGCTTCAGAACACGGCATCCAGCAGATGACGCGCGCCGAAGTCGAGGCGATCGCCGGTGCCAATGCCGACAGGCTCATCGAGCGGGCGAGCGGAATTCAGCAGCGTGAAGAGCGTGAGGCCGCTGCGGCCGCGAGATTGGCAGATCGCGCGATTGCCGCTGAGCGTCGGGAGGAAGCCACGGTCGGCATCGACCCGACGACCCAGCGCGAGCTCCGCGCCGAGCGGGCGATCGTCGCCGGCGCGCAGAAGTCAGCAGCGCAGGAGACACGGGAAGCGGCGGCGGCGCGCGAGGCAGCAGCATCGCTCGCGCAACATCCGGCCGACCGCCTGTCGCCGACGCTGCTTCAGACCGATGCGCTCGCGCAGCTGCGTGCCGAACAAGAGCAAATCATTCGTGAGATCGAAGCCAGCGAGGGGGCCCAGGCTCAGTCGACGAAACCGCAGCGGATGACGTAGTTGTCCAGAAACGTCGAACGTCACCGGGCCTATGGTGTTCTCGCGCCTGGCGCCGCGGCAAGGTCCAAAATTGGCGACGAGACCTGCGAGACGTTCAGCTCGGGCCAAAACACGGGATTGTTCGGACTGAGCCGCGAGACGATCGCAAAGATGTGCCGGTCCTCGATCCGGCTGGCTGCTCGCGCTCGAAGCCGGTCGAGAAGCCGGCTGCTGGTGGGGGTGCCGGACGAGATGAGACGGGAGACTATGGAAGCTCCGCCCCGTAGAAAGCCTCGCCCTGGATCTGCTCGCCGAGCTCGTCGAAGATCATGAGTTCGCAGGGCCGGCGACGCTGTCCGTTCAGATCGGCCTCGTAGATCACGTTGAGCTCTCGTCGGACAGGATCCCATGTCGCGCGGTCGAGTGTGAACGCAAGCGTGGTCAGCTTGTCAAGTGCCGAACGCCAATAGGCGGCGAGGGCGGTTTTCCCCTCAATGCGAGACGAGCCGACATATTTGGCTGCGACCGGACTGACGAAGACGGCATCGTCGCGGAAATGACTCAGTACCGCTTCAACGTCGCGTCCGTTCCATGCGGCGATCCAGCCCTCGGCGAAAGCCATCATGGCGGCTCGCGTCATCACCACGTGGTGCCGTATAGGCGCCACAGCTTCTGGCTCGTCTCGTTCGCTCATGCGCTACGCCTCGCGATCCAGGAGCCCCAGAACAGGCTCGAGAAGAAGAGACGCGGCTGCTCGAAGCCGGTCTCCGCGAGAAGGCTTTCGACCGCAGCATCCGACCCGGGCGGATCAGCGCCTTGCAGAATCTTGCCGCGCTTCACCTCGACCTCTTCCGGTGAAGCGCCCGCCATCCGCCACCGCTCGCCCCAGGCCTTCAGGAAGAGCAGGTTTTCGGCATAGGCGCCGCGATTGCAGGCGAGAATGAGCATACCGCCGGGGTGAAGCCGCGCCGCGACCGCGCGCAGCAGAGCAAGCTTCGCCTCGCGTCCGCGAAGATGATGGAGAACGCCGATAACGGTCACAGCATCGAAGCGGTTGTTTACCGGCAGTTCGTCGACATAGCCGGAGTGCCAGGTCGTCAGATGGCTAAGACCGGCGGCCTCGACGGATGCAATGGCCCCGGCCAGCATCGGCGGGGAGGGATCGACCGCAAGGAAGCGCCAGCTCGGCCGAAGCTTGCCGGCGACGAGGATCTCCTGCGCCGTTCCGCCCGCGCCGACGACCAGGATCCGTCGGTCCAGGCTCTCGCCGAGATCCGCCGACAGGAGACAGGCGGCAAGCTCATGGCAGGCGTCGTAGCCGGCGAGCGCGATGCGGCTCTGCTCAGCATATTCGCCGGCGCGCGTGGCGTCGAATTTGGCGGCGGATGCGGTCATGATCGTCAGGCTGCCGCGGCTTCGATCAGCGTGATGTCGAGCAGGAACGAGCCGTCCGGCTCGATCGCAAAATGCGCTCGCGTCTCGGCGGATGCCGCCGCTTGAAGCGCCCGGATTGCCTTGACGTTGTCGGCAGGTGTCCGCATCCGCGCCGTCCAGACCGGGAAGTCCATCCGCAATTGCCAGCTTCGGGACGAAGTAACGGCGAAACCGACGCGATGCAGCGCCGCCATCCATTCGCTCACGCTGTAGTCGCGCACATGCGAGGTGTCGCGCAGCAATTCGACGGCCTGCAGATGGGTATCGAAGAGCGCCGGCCCGGGCGAGCAGGCGTCGATGAAGACGCCCGGCGCGCCGGGCTTCAGCACGCGGCGAGCCTGCCGCAGGCCGCCGTCGAAATCCTGCCAGTGATGTGCCGAGTAGCGGCAGGCCAGGAAGTCGAACGTGGCATCCGGAAAGGGCAGGCGCTCAGCCGGCGCCTCGACGGTCTCGATGTTGGAAAGCCCCTTCTCGCGCGACGTGGCCGTCACGGCCGCCAGCATCTCGCCCGAGAGGTCCGCGGCGGTGACCCGCGCCGCGTGGCGCGCCATCAGATAGGAGACATGGCCGCCACCCGTGCCGAGATCGAGGGCATGGTCCGACCGACGCTTGGCCACAATGGCTTCGAGCGCCTCGAGGTCTGCGCCCTGCGCATGCACGGCGCTCTCGACATAGGCCTTAGCGCGTGGCCCGAACTGGGCCTCGACGACGCTGTCATGATGGTTTGCCATGGACGTTTCCTGCGACGATTGCCCCTCAGGATGCCAACGCTTTAAAACTGTTACAATATAGAGCTTTATCCTATTATCATTCCCGCCATGCTCGGATCCGACCAACGCCGCCTTCTCGGCGATTTCGTACGCGCCCATCGTGAGCGCGTCAGACCTGCCGTTGCGGCCGGCCGCCGCCGGACACCGGGCTTGCGGCGCGAGGAGCTTGCAGCTCTCGCAGGCATCAGCATCACTTGGTGCGCCTGGATCGAGCAGGGACGTCCGGTACAGGCCTCGCCCGAGACGCTGGGGCGGTTGGCCGAGGCCTTGTCGCTGACGCGGGCGGAGCGCGCCTATCTGTTCGAGCTCGCCGACCGGCTTGATCCCGATGATTCTGCCGGTCTCGCCGAGGCGGCGCCGGCGTCGCTGGTCGCTGCGGTCCAGACCTTCGCGCATCCGGCCTATGGTCTCGATCGCCTGTGGAACGCCTGTTGCTGGAACAAGGCCGCCGCCAGCCTGTTCTGCGGCTGGCTCGATGGTGACCATCAGCGCAACCTGCTGCGCTTCGTCTTCATTGAGGACAAAGCCCGCTCGCTGATTCCGCAATTGCAGGATCGCGCGCGCCGGCTTCTGGCGGAATTTCGCGCCGATTTTGGCCACACTTTTCGCGATCCCCGAGTCAAGCAGTTCATCGACGGGCTCAGGGAGGAGAGTCCGCTCTTTGCGCGGCTGTGGAATGATCAGGACGTTCAGCATCGGATCGGCGGCATGCGCACCTTCGATCATCCAAAGCGCGGGCGGCTCAGCTTCGATCAGCACAGCTTCAGCCCAACGGAACGTCAGGACTTCAAGCTGGTGCTGCTGGTGCCGCACGCATCGCCAAGCCGACGATCGCGATCGCTTTCGAGCCCTCGATGATCGCGGTCGGCCGGCCTCATCAGTGGCGCCGATCCGCCACCGCCTCGATCACGCGATCGCGGCGACTTCGCTCGCCGGGTAGTCGATGTATCCCTTGTTCTTGCTGCCGAGCTTGCCCATGCCTCTGGCGATTATGCGTGCGCCTTCGATCGATATGAGGCGCGGATGCGTCCCTTTGTCGATCTCAACCAGGCATTGGCTTTGCGGGACCCATGGAGACCCGCGGCGGACCATATGTTCGACTTGGCGAAGAATGCCATCGAACTTCGGCCGGATACATGATCCGCTGAGGGCTGCTGCTTGCGCGTCGCCGGCGATCGGGATGAGAGTTGCGCAGTCATGCGCGCTCAACTCCTCTTGCCATCCCAGCACTTGTGTTCGCCCAAATCTCCGGGCAGATTGAGTTCGATGGGAATGGAGTTCTCCCGAAACCGCCCGTGAGGGCTGATGACTCCTACCGCGGAAACCGCGGTAGGAGTCCGTCTGGATCCTGCCGCTAAGGCGAGCCAGTTGCTCGCCTCAGAGAGGATCGAGCATGTCTTTCACAAACTGTCTTCTGATCATGATCGGCGGCGCTATCGGAACGCTCGCGCGGTATGTCGTGTCGGTTTTGGCGCTTCCCGTCAGCAGCCAACTGCCTTGGGGTACCATCTTCATCAACGTCAGCGGTTCGCTGGTTATCGGGTTTTTCGGCACGCTGACGCTGGCTAGCGGCCGCTACCCACTCTCCGAAAGCCTGCGCCTATTCGTGATGATTGGCCTTTGCGGCGGTTACACAACATTCTCCTCCTTCAGCTTGCAGACGCTCGACCTCATGCGATCGGGCGGCATGATGCGAGCGGCAGTAAACGTCGTGGCGTCCGTCGTCCTTTGCATCGGCGCGGTGGCGGTGGGCCATCTAATCGCTTCGCACCTCAACAGCGGGGCGCGCCAAATCGCGCAGATCGCCATCGAAGAGGAAGCCTGACCCGGAAATCCTAAGACGGCAGGGGTTTCGCACAGCCTAGGCTCCCCGCGCATAATCGGATGGATCGAGGGCAAGGGGCGGGCCGAGGTCATCCCTCCATTCGGTGAAAATTGCCCATATAGGGCTTTGGGTTTCACCTAATATGACCTCGACAACGCTGTGATGTGTCGCGAGCTTCTAGAATAATGCGCCCCGTATCCTAGCAATCACTGTTTGTTTATCGTCGCTTCCACGCGTCTAGAGCCTGCGGCAGCGTTGCGACCCTGCTTACGAGGAGTGACACCACACCACTTCCATCGGAACGGCGCTTTCGCAATGTTTTGTGAAATGCTGATCGGACGAGCGTCGAACTGAGGAAAACGTTGATGACTGACAAAATGAAACTCGACCTGTCGGTCATCCTGCCCGGTATTCCGGACGCGGCGGATGCCTGCGTCTCACGGCTGTTGGAGCGACTTCGCGGCCGCGACGGCGTCGATGACGCGCATATCTTGCCGGCAATCGATGATCAGTCGCCACAACTCTGTATCCATTATGACCCCGACCGCCTGTCACTGGCCAGGATAAGGGAGCTCGCAACCGGCGCCGGGGCTCAGATCGGCGCGCGATATGGCCATGCGGTCCTCGACCTTGGTGGCCCGGTCCATCAACGGCGCGCGCGCACGCTCGGCGACCGCCTGCTCTCAATTCCCGGTGTCCTTGAAGCCGATGTGAGCGCAGGAGGCTTGGCGCGCATCGAGTATGATCGGGAGGAGGCCGATGAGGCCGCCATTCGGGCAGCCCTTGACAGGAAGGATGCACGTCCGAACCCGCCTGAGGCCGACCACGCCGGACATGATCACGGACCAGGAGAGCATGGCGACCACGAGGAGGGCCACGCTCATGAGCACGGTGGCATCTTCGGCGCAAACACGGAGATTATCTTTGCGCTCGCCTGCGGCCTGTTCCTTGCGGTCGGCTTTGCAATAGACAAGCTGATCGCTGATCGTCCGGACTGGCTGCCGCTCGCCCTCTATGTCGCCGCCTATGGATGCGGCGGCTACTTCACGCTGCGCGAGGCGATCGACAATCTGCGCCTGAAGCGCTTCGAGATCGACACGCTCATGCTGGTCGCGGCCGGCGGGGCTGCGGCACTGGGCGCCTGGGCCGAGGGCGCGCTGCTCCTGTTTCTGTTCAGCATGGGCCATTCGCTCGAGCATTATGCGATGGGACGGGCCAAGCGGGCGATCGAAGCGCTCGCCGAGCTGGCCCCCCAGACCGCGCTCGTGCGGCGCGACGGTCAAACCGTCGAAATCCCGGTCGAGCAGCTTGCGGTCGGCGACGTCGCGATCGTCAAGCCGAACGAGCGCCTGCCCGCCGACGGGTTCGTGCTGGTCGGCGAATCGAGCGTCAACCAAGCTCCCGTCACCGGCGAAAGCATCCCAGTGGATAAGCGGCCTGTCGACGATCCGCAGGCCGCGGCGAGCCAGCCCGACAAGGTCGCCGCTGCGCATCGCATCTACGCGGGCACGATCAACGGCGCGGGGGCGATCGAGGTGCAGGTGACGCGTCTGTCCAAGGACACCACGCTCGCCAAGGTCGTTCAAATGGTCGGCGAGGCCGAGGCACAGAAGTCGCCGACGCAGCGCTTCACCGATCGCTTCGAGCGGATCTTCGTACCCGCCGTGTTGGGGCTCGTCGTGCTGCTCCTGTTCGCCTGGGTGGTGATCGACGAACCGTTCCGCGACAGCTTCTATCGTGCGATGGCGGTGCTGGTGGCGGCCAGTCCCTGCGCGCTCGCCATCGCCACGCCGAGCGCCGTGCTGTCGGGCATCGCGCGTGCCGCACGGGGCGGCGTGCTCGTCAAGGGCGGGGGACCGCTCGAAAACCTCGGCACGCTGCGCGCCATCGCCTTCGACAAGACGGGTACGCTGACGGAGGGAAAGCCAACCATCAGCGATATCGTTCCAGCCGACGGCGCTGACGAAAAGGAGCTGTTGCGCATTTCGGTCGCGGTCGAGAGCATGAGCGACCACCCGCTCGCAACGGCGATCGCAGCCGGAGGGCGAGAGCGGCTTGCCGATACCGCGATCCCCACCGCCACCGACCTACGCAGCATCACCGGGCGCGGCGTCCAGGCGACCGTGGAGGGCGAACTGGTCCACATCGGCAGCCCGAAGCTGTTCGGCGAAGCCGAAGGCGAGCCAATGCCGCAGGCGCTGCGCGATGACGCCACGCGCCTGGAGGAGGCAGGCCGGACGACGATGGTGATCAGGAAGGGAGCCCGATATCTCGGTGTGATCGGGGTGATGGACACGCCGCGTCCGGCGGCAAGCGCGACGCTTGCCCGTCTGCGCAACCTTGGCATCACGCGCATGGTCATGATCTCCGGTGACAATCAGCGTGTTGCCGATGCGATTGCGAGGGAGGTTGGACTGGACGAGGCGTGGGGTGACCTCATGCCTGAGGACAAGGTGACGGCCATCAGGAAGTTGAAGGCCGAGGACAAGGTCGCGATGGTCGGCGACGGCGTCAACGATGCGCCGGCGATGGCAAATGCGACCGTTGGCATCGCCATGGGCGCCGCCGGCTCGGATGTCGCGCTCGAGACGGCCGACGTGGCGCTGATGGCCGACGACCTGGCGCATCTCCCCTTCGCGGTCGGCCTCAGCCGGCAGACGAGCCGGATCATTCGCCAGAACCTCTATATGAGCTTGGGCGTCGTCGCCGTGTTGCTGCCCGCGACTATATTCGGTCTCGGCATTGGGCCGGCAGTGCTGGCGCATGAAGGATCGACGCTTGTGGTCGTATTCAACGCCTTGCGGCTGCTCGCCTTCAAAGACGTAGTTCGCGGGATCGGTTGAGCGGGACAGCATCAGACCGGGCTCAGCGGGCGCCGCGGCCTTGCATCGCCGACTCCTGTCAGTCTGAACGCGCTGCCGTCACGCGTCGAGCAGCCTGGGCGGGCGGCATGTCGCCAAGCGGAACAAGGGCCGCAGCTCGCGCCAGCGTTCGCACGAACATCGCGTCTCCGAAACGCATCCCGTGTCCTCTCAACTGCGGCAATGACCTTACTGGTTCGGGCGTCATGTCGATGGCCGCGCGGACCAGGAGGCGCTGAAGCCAGCGCAGCGGCGCGGGCAGGATGGGCGCGTTGCCCATGATAGTAATGAACTCGGCAAGGTTGTCCGATCCCTCGAGCCCCGGCGCCGTAGTCGCGAGCAGGGCTTCCCACTCGGCCCACGATCTCGGCGCGCCGGTTGCGCCATAGAGCTTCGCGGCGGGCTCAGCCTCGCTGAAGGCGGCGGACTTCTCGCTGGGCGACAGCGCCCGAACATAGCGGTGATAGGCCTCGGTAAACCCGAACGTCGCAGTTGCCTGGACCCAGTCGAGCAAGCGGGGATCGTTGGCGCGGTAGGCCACGCCGCCCGGGGTCGTGCCTCGAACCTTGTCGTGCAGCCGAACGACATGCGCGATCATCTCCTGCGCCGCCGAGCGGGGGCCATAGACCGTCACCATCGCGGCGAAGCCAGTCCGGTGCAGCCGCAAGCCGGGATCGCGCCGAAAGCCGCTGTGGTCCCAGACGCCTGACCGCACGGACGGCTCGGCCAGTTCGAGAAGCACTGCGGCGACACCGCCGACATACAGCGCAATGGGGTTAGCGAACACGCGCCAGGATACACCATCTGCCGGCGCAAGCGCCGGCTCGCCCGATGGGCGACGGAAATCAAAGTCCATCCCAGCAGGCGGGCGCATAAATTTCTTGATCGCGCCCAGCATCACCGCGCCTCCTCAACGATCGTCGCAAGCCCGCGCATATTCCGCACCATCAGCGGCGGAGCATGCTCGTCTTGCAGTGTGCCGCTTGACATGGCGCATCTCCATTTATGATAAGTCACTACTCATAAATAAGGAGTGCGCATGCCAGGATCAACCGGCGAGAAGCGCGAAGACGCCCGTGTGGCGCGGTCCCGGGCGGCGATGCGACAGGCATTGCTTGCCCTGTTGGAGCGGATGCCGCTCGAAGACATTACCGGCGCGATGATCGCAAAGCAGGCGAAGGTCGGCTACGCGACCTTCTTCCGGCATTACGTCGACATGCGCGCGCTGCTGGTCGACACCGTGGCCGTGCTGACCGACGAGCTTGCGCAAGGCATGATGCCTGCCCTGCTGGCGGCCGACAGCGGGGGTGCAGCATCGGTGCTGATCCACGCGGTACAAGCGCGGCGGACAGTGTTCCGCGCCTTGCTGTCTGGGGCCGGCGCGACGCTGCGCGCAGAATTGGCTCGTCAAGTAATCGAACGTGTCGCGATCCTGCCCGATTTTTCGCAATCGTGGCTGCCCCGTCGTCTGGCACTGCGGATCGCGGTGACAGGCACGATTGAACTGCTTGATTGGTGGCTGAGAGAGGAGCCGGATCGCGATCCGCCGGATGTCGCAGTTCTGTTGGATCGACTGGTGATCTCGCCGCTCGCCGACAGGACGGAAAAGTGAGGATCGTCACGGCCGTCTGGACGCGAGCAAGACAGTCTTCTGCGATCGGTGGGACGTCGCTGAGTTTCGCACAGCCTGCCCTTCAGCCGGCCTGTCTGGATCCTAACGGCAGCTACAAACAAGAGGCACTTGAACGCTAGCCAGCGGAAACTACGTTTTCGTGGGCCCATAATCGGGACCAACATGGAGATACAGGACACCAGCGTAGGGTAAGAGCGAGATGTCTTCCGCCAACGATATCACCCCTGCTTCAGGTTCAATTCGCGACACCTCGGAAGAATGTGCAGCGTCCGCTGTGTCCCTGTGGCAAGCAAGCCTGCACGGTGATCGGGACGCTTTTCAGCAACTACTTAATCCGCACCTTGAGGAACTGCTCGCTGCCGCGCGGCGCGATCTTCGGTATCATTTTGCAATCGGCGACATTAGGCAAGACGAGATCTCCGCCGAGGAGTTGGTGGGCGAAACGCTTCTTCGCGCGTGGCGCGATCGCAGTCGTCGGCCGCATTCGCTCGATATTCGGCCCTGGCTGCTCGGTCTCCAATTCCGCGTTCTGACGCGCATCGTTAAGCAGGAGCTCCTACGGCGCGACTTGGTCTCCGTCTCGCTCGAAGCGCCGGCTCCCGCAGAGCCGATCTACGACGATGACGAGTCATTCTGGGAGTGGTATCAGCCGGACGAGACGTTACGATGGGAGGATATCGTAGCCGTCGACGCCACCGCCGGAGTGGAAGAACCAGAACTGTTCGATCGCGCCGTGTCAGGGCTTTCGCCGCTTGCGAGGCAAGTGCTGATCTTCCGTCATGTTCATCGCTTCACAGTCGGGGAGGTCGCATCCAGCCTCGGGCTACCCTCCCGCCGGGTTTCCGAGCTTTGGCTTGAGGGTCACGCTGTCCTGGTAGGCACAAAAAGGGACGACCGCGGCGCGAACTCGGATTGACTGGACTCCGCGCGCGTCAACCCCGAAATTACGAGATCGTGTCACCGATGCGGCGCGCGTGATGGCCGAGGACCGGAGCATTCCCAGGCCTGGCCGATGCATCGTGGTCCTTGCTCTCGAGCCTTTCGCATCGGGTGCTGAAAATGTCCGAGAGCGCGCAAGCGGCGGTTTCGACGAGCGGTACCGGGGCGCCGATCACTCGGATGAAGCTACGCAGTCCACCCGGTCTTCGATCTCGAAGGCATGCGTCTCGACCCACCGATCGAGTTCACGGATGACGCTGCTCAGCGAGAAACCTAAAGGCGTGAGCGAATATTCAACCCGAGGGGGCACCTCCGAGTAGCTGGTGCGCTCTACCAGGCCGTACTGCTGGAGACGGCGTAGCGCCTGAACGAGCATCTTTTCTGAAATACCGCCGATGCGCCGGCGCAGTTCTGCGGTGCGGTAGGTGCGTTCGCTGAGCGCGTGCACGACCAGCAGCGTCCATTTTTCCGCTAGCAAAGTAAGCACCTTCCTTGCCGGACAATCGGCAAGGAACACATCGCAGCGGAGTTCACGGAAAGCAGAGATTTTTTCCATACTTACCTCTAGGTACGTACTTCTTCGGAAGGAGGTATGGCCACATGTCTTCGCGCGCAAGATGCCGCGCCACTTGGGTTCGGCGTCTGACGATAAAAGGAGATGCGAGATGAAGTTACTTTCGATCTTGATGGCAGCTGTCGCGGCTTCCCTGCTGCCCCTAGCCGCTCCAGCCCAGGAACGGCCTGTCGCCATAGAGGAGCAGTCGGTCACGCAGGCACCCGCGTTCTACCGAGTGATGCTCGGCGATTTCAAAGTTACGGTTCTCAACGATGGCACCACCGCGGTGCCGTTCGGCGACCTACTGCATGGCGCAGATCGGGCCAAGCTGTCAGAGATGTTCCGGCGAGCCGGCGAGCCGATTGATCGCGAGACCTCGATCAACAGCTATCTGATCGATACCGGCGACCGTCGCATCTTGATCGAAGCGGGCGCGGGGCGTCTCTTCGGCGACTGCTGCGGCCGCCTCCCCGCGACGCTGAGGGCGGCCGGCTACGGGCCGGAGGTGATCGACGCCGTTCTGCTCACGCATGTCCATGGAGATCATTCAGGGGGCCTCACGCTGGATGGTCGCCGGGTCTTCCCAAATGCCGACATCTATCTGGCGAAGAGCGAACTCGACTACTGGCTGAGCGATGCTGCAAAGGCCCGCGCAAAGGCAAGCCATCAGAAAATGTTTGAGGAGGGCCGTGCGGCGCTGACTCCGTATCAGGCAGCTGGCCGCCTCCGGACCTTCACCGCGCCGACTACTTTGTTTCCGGGCATCCGCGCCATAGCCGCGCCCGGTCATACCCCGGGCCATAGCTTCTATGAGATCGAGAGCCGCGGGCAGCGTATGCGGGTGATTGGTGACATCATCCACGTGGCCGAGATCCAGCTGCGCCGACCCGATATCACTATCGACTTCGACGCGGACGAGAAACTGGCGGCGAAGACCAGAGCGGCTACCCTGGGTGAGCTCGCCAGCACGCACGAATTAATTGCAGGCCCGCACATCTCCTTCCCCGGACTAGGGCATATGGTCCATTCCGGGGCTGGCTATGCGTGGATGCCGATCCCCTATTCCACAGCCGTTCGCCAAGTCGGGCAATGACATTTGACGCTTCTCCGCGTCGTCGCCACGCGGCCAGCGGCGGCGCGGCATTCTCATCGGACGGTGCCCTCGAGCACGGCGCGGTCGGTGACCGCGCCGGAGATCAAATGTCGGCGTCCACTCCCACCTTACATCACCGCGCCGGCGGCGGTAGCATAAGCGGTTCCGTGAGTTTGACGATTTGCTTTTGCCCCTCGTCGTCAACGACCTCCACGCTTGTAAGGCCGGTCGGCCCCTCGTCAACGGTCACACTGCGCGGCTTACGGATGAGGTGATCGAGGCCCTCGACGGCGACTTCGAGAATGTCGTCTTTAGGGTCGTAGGTAATACCAAAGATTGGCACCCATTTTGTCGCGATCTGGTCACCGAGCGTCAATGCGGCGACCTCGATCTGCGCACGCTTTCCCTCCAATCCCTTTGACACGCGATTGCAGTACGACTGCCATTCGCTTTTCGAAAGTTGATGCACGGCCATTCAAGATCTCCTGTTTTCAGCGGCAACCCTTGCCAAGAACGCTAAAGTCACGACACGAGCGCCGGTGTGCAACGGGCACGGCTCGGCGCCCCGGATCCCAAAGCATGACCTGGAATTCTTCGGCGCAATGCAGGGGCTGCGATCCATAGCGACGATGATGTCGCTGGGATGCGCAAGTCCGAGTAGACAGCTCTCCCTCTGAATTCCCGAGCATTCTCCGAAAGCGGGGTGTGCTTTCAATATTGTGCCGCGTTTAATTCCGCGATGAACTGACGACCGTCATTGCCTCGGCCGTGTGAATCGGCGAGGCGGGATCTTCGGAAGCAGCCATCGCCACATCACCTGGTCGGGGACCGGTCTCGCGTTAATCGCTAGGCCACTTATATCCTAAGGCGATATTCAGACCTGACTGACGCTTCATGGAGTGTTGGATTGAACGAAGATCCGTACAGAGTGCTGGGTGTCGGGAAGAACGCCAGCCAGGACGAGATCCAAAAGGCTTATCGCAAGCTCGCGAAGAAGCTTCATCCGGATCTCAATCCCGGCAACAAGCAGGCCGAGGAGCAGTTCAAGGCAGCATCTGCTGCCTACGACCTCCTGAGTGATCCCGAGAAGCGTGCGCGTTTCGATCGCGGCGAGATCGATGCCTCCGGCCAGGAACGTCCGCGGCAGCGCTACTATCGCGATTATGCGGGGGCGGCCGCCGGGGACCATCCTTACGCGACGGCGGAGGGCTTCTCCGATTTCAGCGACGATAGCGACGTTTTCTCCACCATCTTCGGTCGGGGTGGACGGTTTAACCTGAAAATGCGTGGCGAGGACGCGCGCTATCGCCTTCCAGTGGAATTCCTTGAAGCGGTCAACGGAACGGTCCGCCGTGTCACTCTAGCAGATGGCTCAACTATCGATGTGAGCGTTCCGCCAGGCGCCCGGGAAGGTCAAATGCTAAGGCTCGCGGGCAAAGGGAACCCTGGTGTCGGCGGGGGGCCGCCCGGCGACGCCTTCATCGAGATCCTCGTCAAGCCCCATCCCTTCTTCACGCGACACGGAGACGACATCCACTTGGAGCTCCCGATTTCGCTAACCGAGGCCGTGCTAGGCGGAAAAATCTCGGTCCCGACCGCTACTGGAGCCGTGACAATGAGCGTCCCGAAGGGCTCCAATACGGGCACCATCTTGCGCTTACGCGGGAAGGGCGTTTCGCGCCACGACGGCTCGCGCGGCGACGAATATGTCAAACTCAAAGTCGTACTGCCCGACAAGCCGGACGCAGAGCTCGAGCAGTTCGTGCGGGGATGGGCCGTCGGCAAGGCCCAGGACCCGCGAAACGGGATGGGAGGATGAATGCTGGAGTTCAATGAGTTTCTGGTGCGGGTGCAACTTAGTCAGGACGTAGTCGAAGCGTGGGTCGCAGAAGGATGGTTGCGCCCCCGACGGACGGGGACAGGACCGGCTTTCTCTGAGATCGATGTTTCGCGTGCTCAGCTGATACAGGACCTTCGGGGCGACCTTGGCGTAAATGAAGAAGGCGTCGCGATCATACTTGACCTGATCGACCAGATGCATGGGTTGCGAAAGACGTTGCGCGAATTATGCGGAGCAATTGGGATACAGCAGGCTGATCTGCAGCACCGCATCCTTTCAGAGATGCGCAGCCAGCGCCCGATTCAGCTTAAGGGGCCAGAGCGATCAATAAGGAACGAGCCGCGTCGCGAGGCTTCCGATTGAACGCCTGATCTACATCAAACCTATGGCACGGGATAAGCTATGAAACTGCTTGAAAGGTTCGATATAAATACCGCGGGATGGCGCTTAGCGAGCACCTACGAGAGATTCGAGCAAGTCGTCGTCTTGATCCTGACCGGGTTGATCATTGTCGTGATCGCTTCGGCAGTTTGGCATCTCGCGGCGAAAGTGCTGTTCAGCCTCATTTTATCGAGTTTTGATCCGACCGATCCCACCGTTTTCCAAACCGTCTTCGGAATGATTCTGACGGTTATCATCGCGCTGGAGTTCAAACACTCGATCTTAATAATGGTCCGACGCCAGCAGGGCGTGGTCCAGGTCCGTACCGTAGTCCTGATCGCGATGCTGGCCGTCATTCGGAAGTTTATCATAATCGATATTTCCGCGACCACGGCGGCCCACGTGTTTTCTCTGGCTGCAGCGATCGTCGCGCTTGGTTCCGTGTATTGGCTTGTTCGCGATCAGGATCGGAAAGATGAAGTCGACAAGCAGGAAGGCAGTCCAACATGATCGGGTCTCCGCCCCCCGGTCCGGAGGGACATTGCTCTTTGTAACGGGGATCCCCCAGAAGCACGCAGGCGTGTGAGAATTGACGGTCGTCAGGGCGGCGCCCTTTCGTCACGGCCAAACTACCGGAGCGGCGGCCGGCAGAGGATGGGACCGCCGCGCAGGTCCAAGAGAGGTGCATCGGGAGGTAGCATGTCATCGCCACATAGCAAGGAAGATGAGCTTGTCGCCACTGACGCTATAGACGCTGCAACGTTGCTAGCTGAGAACGCCGCACTTCGAGATCGATTGCTGCGAGCACTAGCAGAAGCTGAAAACGTTCGGCGACGCGCTGACCGAGAGGCTGAGGAGACGCGCAAGTTTGCGGTCGCCGAGTTTGCGCGAGAGCTGCTGCCTGTCGTCGACAATCTCCAACGCGTAATCGATGCTAAGACGGCCACACCAAGCCAGCCCGGCGATGCGTTGACGGAGGGCGTGGCCTCTACGTTACGGCTCTTTCTCCAAACGCTCGAGCGCTTTGGAATCAAAAAGATTTCGGCTCTCGGGACGCGTTTCGATCCAACCATTCATGAAGCCCTTATGGAATCGGCCGATCAGTCGCATCCGCCAGGAACGGTAACGGAGGTCTTGGAGGACGGTTTTACTATCGGCGGACGTCTTCTCCGACCGGCGCGGGTATCGGTGGCTAAGGAGAAGGCCGATGGCTGATGTCGAGAGCGAAGAGATTTCTGCTGGATCACCAGCGCGATCTGGCACCGCCGGAGTCGCTCATCCCACGTCCGGAAAGACATTGCGTTGCGCCCCCAGGTCGGCCCTGCCCCAGATCGCCTCTGGGCTCAAGAAAGACCTCCGAAGCAAAACGCTCTGCAGAGCAAACCACGGAAATGCTGTGGCAACGCTCATATGCGAGATGAAAACGATGTTTAGAACTGTCTGCGTCAACATGAGGCGTCGGTACCGTATCCTGTGCAAAGAGAACAATTACCTGCGTGTTGGGTACGAGATCTTACACGAAGTCACGTCGGCGCGTTTCGACAGACGTCGCGCCACCTGCTGGTGAAGTATCATGCTGTCTGTGCTCCAAGGAGCCGCCGTGTCGCTTGTCGTCCTGACGGGAGGGCCCGTACCGAATTATAGCGCCGAGCGCTTCTGTCGCGGGATCGCGGAGCTTCTTCAAGAACCTGACTACCGGCAGCCATGCATCGAACGCGAGCGTGAGGCACTCAACAGCCTGAAGGCATCATGGTCGAAGTTCGACGCGCGGGATCGCTCCCGTTGCGTCAGCCTTAGCTCGCTGGGTGCCACGCCCAGCTATGTGGAACTGCTCGCCTGTCTTGAGACCGCACAGGAGATCCGGGAACGCGAGGCGCGGGAGCACCTGAAGCAGCGCGGTCGTCGTCCTTGACGCCCCGTGGCGCCCGCAACGTCTGTTTCGAGCCGATGGCGACAGATCGCTGGCTCCGCCTTCGTTTCGATTCACGCACCGCCACTGCGATGTGCGCAACGCCCGGCCCGAGCAGCCGAGACTTTGATCTCGGCTGCCGATCTGCTTGATAGAACGCCGATCAACGGTAGCCGGCACGGCTCAAGGCCCAATCCAGTTCACGCAACGATGGTTGGACGAGGACCTGGCCCCCGATCGTGACCGTCGGGCTTCCGATCCGGCCACCCGCGATCCATTCGAGCTGACTTCGTGCTTCTGGATGGGCCTCCCAGTCGATGAATCGATAGGGTACCCCGGCGCGATCGAGATGCCGGCGCACCATCATGGTAATGCCGCACCATCTGCTGCCGTAAACCGCTACATCTGCGGTCTGTGGCCGCCTAAGAACAGGAGAGTACGTCGACGCATACATGGTGCATCCTCCTCAAGCTGCCTTGGGGGTCGCCAGCCGATCCAGCGCGTCGAACAGATCGTAGATGTCCGGCACGTGCTGGAGTTTGGGTGACACTTGAGAGTGGCGAATGACCCCATTCTCATCGATGACGTATAGGGCTCGTTCAGAGAATCCGTCAGCCTCGCGCCAGACCTTATAACGCCGGGCAACATCCCCTTTCGGATTGAAGTCGGCCAGCAGCGGGAAGGTCAAGCCCCGCACAGCCGCCCAGGCACCGTGGCTGTACAGGCTATCGACGGAAATCCCGACCACGTCGGCGCCACGTTTGCCGAACTCATCGAGCTCGTGCTGATAGAGATCAAGCTGGCGACTGCAGCCTGGGCTCCAGTCGAGCGGATAGAAGGCGAGAACGACGCGACGCCCTCTATAATCAGACAAGCGCACGGTCCGACCATTTGCATCAGGGAGCGCGAAGTCGGGCGCTTGTTCTCCCACGGCAAGCGGGGTGTTGAGCGCGTCACCTTCCATCGCGGGTGCGTGCTCATGGAGGTCGACAATGTCCTCGATGGTAGGTCCCGACCGGGAGTGGTTCCCGCTGCCTAACGTCTGGACCCGCCAGAGCTCCTGAACCATGCCGTGGAGCAGCGAAAGCGCCTTCCTTTCGGCGCCGTCGGGTAGCTTCGGTGCGAGTGCGGCGAAATCGGCTTCGAGCTGCTCAATACGGCTCGGCCGGACATTCAACTGACCAGTGTGGCTGTCCATAGCTAAACCTCTTCAATTAGATCCTTTCCGTTGGTTGACGAAGTGCCGTGGTTGTCCGCCGGCACCACGACATCGATATAAGTGCGGTCCACGGCACATGCCAATAAAGCTGCCCGAGGAAACAACGCATTTTCTGACCAAGTGTGAAGGCAAGACGTCTTGTGCAAGGAGACCAAAGATGACGGAGAAACGCCGGGTCGTATGCCCGAACTGCGACAGTATCAACGCCGTGCCGACCGATCGGCCGGCCGAGGCCGCAAAGTGTGGGCGTTGCCACGCTAAGTTGTTCCAGGGCCTTCCAATCGATCTAACTTCCGAGCGATTGGAGAGGCACGTCGCGAATTCAGACATTCCCATTGTGGTGGATTTCTGGGCTCCCTGGTGCGGCCCTTGTCGTGCGATGGCGCCGGTCTACGCCCAGACTACGAAATCGATTGAGCCGCGCGTTCGGTTCGCCAAGGTAAATGTTGACGAAAATCCCCAGGCTGCAAGGCGCTATGGCATCCAGGGAATTCCTGCTTTGCTGGCCTTCCGGGAGGGCAAGGTGGTGGCGCGGCAGGCCGGGTTGACGGACGCGCCAGCGCTACGCGGGTGGGTCGAGCGCCTCGCAGCATGAGCGGGGGCAAATCAGGACAGTGCACCCCTTGAACCCGTAACAGGCTGAACTAAATCACCAAACGCCGGTCGCCACTATCGGGGCCGGTTGGGATCGAGGGGCCGAAGTCGCCTCGATCCGGAACTGAACTTGTATCCATGTTGCTCAAAGGAGAATGTGGCTATGAGCACCGCGTTTGATCTGTCTCCCCTCTTTCGGTCGAGCGTCGGCTTTGACCGAATGCTTAATACCCTTGAAAATGCCAGTCGCGTCGCGACTCTCGATGGTTGGCCGCCCTACGACATCGTCAAGGCGGGTGACGACGATTACCGCATCGAGATGGCGGTGGCTGGATTCACCGAAGACGAACTGACCATCACGCAGGAGCGGAATATGCTCACGGTGGCGGGACAGAAGTCCGGCGAGGACCAGAGTGCGCAGTACCTGCATCGCGGTATTGCCGCAAGGACCTTCCAGCGCCGCTTTGAGCTCGCTGACTACGTGAAGGTCGTAGACGCCAGCCTCGTCAACGGTCTGCTGACCATTAACCTGCAGCGCGAAATTCCAGACGAGATGAAGCCGCGCCGCATCGCCATCGCGACCAGCGACAATATGGCGAGGGTTAACGTCGGGCAGGCTGAGCCCGAGCGACTGGCCGCCTAAAGCGTCCGCCAGTGTGGTGACTCCGTGGCGTCGGCCAGCGCGGCCGGCGTCCGCGGGAGGATTTTGCCAACTAATGAACAGAAAGGAGAAGAACCATGAGTGTCCGTGACTTGATCCCTTGGGGCCGCAACAATAGTCAGACCCCTTCCGTTTATCGCGACGATGATCGCAATCCGTTCCTGTCCCTCCATCGCGAGGTGAACCGACTGTTCGACGACGTTTTTCGCGGCTTTGACAGCCGGTTGCCGGCGCTTGGTTCGTTGTCGTCTTTCGCCGGTGCTTGGCCGAGCGTCGAAATCTCCGAAACTGACAAGGAGATCAAGGTGACCGCCGAGATCCCTGGCCTTGAGGAGAAGGACGTCGAGGTTCTGATCGATGACGGCGTGCTGACACTGAAAGGCGAGAAGCGTTCCGAGACCGAGGACAAGGAGAAACAGTTCTCCGAACGCTTTTATGGACGTTTCGAGCGCCGCATCCCCCTCGGGGTTGAGGTCGAGGAGGACAAGATCGACGCGCGCTTCAAGAGCGGTGTGCTGAGCATCGTCCTCCCCAAGAGCGCCAAGGCCCAGTCGCAGGTGAAGCGTATCGCGATCAAGAGCTAACGCATATCGCGTAGGTGGTGGGCCAGCAGGCCGCCACCGACGCGATCCTTCGCCAAATTGGGAGGGATAGCAATGACGGAGAATATCAGACACACCCTGAATGCTGGATCTGTTGGACCGACGCGGTCACAGTTCTCTAACGACAACCGCACGTCGCCACCATCGATGGGGCGCTCGTTGTTCCCTGAAGACGCGGTTGCGCACATCTACAAGCCGTCCCGCTCGGTGATGACGTCGGGAACGGCTCGCACGAGAGGCTGGAAGCTGCGCTTCGAGCCGCGGAGCGCGCCTTTCATCGAGCCCCTCATGGGCTGGACCGGCAGTGACGATACACTGACGCAGGTCGAGCTCAGCTTTCCAACTCTGAAATCTGCGGTTCATTACGCGGAGCGGGAAGGCTTGTCATACGTCATCGAGAGAGGGCGGCAGGCCCCCCGGCATACGAGCACGCCAGGGGCGCACATAAACCATCCCTTCTCCGACGCGACGCTGGCGAAGCTTGGGTTGTCGCACCTGCAGCGAAAGTACGGACAGGCTCTGGAGGGCGCCGCGAATCGGAACGATCCTGCAGGTCCGGAAACATGGGCGTCGCCAATGGATGTCTTGGCTGACGCCGCGCTGTCGCTAGAGGCCAAACGATCGATTCTGATGAACTGGGCCTACACCGAGTACTTGATCGATCTGGCGACCAACGAGGGTATGCCCGAGAACAATCGCCCGACGCGGCTTGATGAGGTCGAACAGGCGTTGCTTGCGCTCGAACGTCGGGTCGCTGCGAACGATGCTCGCGCGACACGAAAGGTGGCGTGAGGTGCGACCATGGACCCATTCGTCGTCTTCGATTGCGAGAAGGTCTTGCGGAATCGCTTCGCGCTGACGGTCGTCGCCGCAGCGCGGAGCAGGGCGCTCAAGACGGGGAGCGACCCTCGGCTCGAGCGGCCCACCACGGACATCGTCGACCTCGCACTGCAAGAGATCGCGGCCGGCGTCTTCACGAGGGACGAGCTTGACCTCTGCCAGCTTGACCGCGACGCCGCGCGGTCGCTGCCGTCGCCGGCCCGACACCAGCTCCCTGCCCGCGCGGCCACTGCAGCGGTCTCTCGTGGCTGGAACGTTCATTGATGATCGTCATCGCGGGATCACTTTTCGGTGGGGCATTTAACGATCTGCGCATGATGGATCCAACCAACAAGGAGGAATAACCAATGGTGAAATCGGTGTCTTTAAAAGGCCCGCGGGCCTTCGATATCATTAGTCTCGTTGCCGGTCTCGGTCTTCTGCTGTCGCCCTGGTATCTAGGCTTCACCTCTGATGCCTATGCCGCCTGGAATGCCTGGGTCATCGGCGCAGCAATCTCGGTGATCGCGGTTTCAGCCCTTTTTGCGTTCCACGAGGCCGAGGAGTGGATCAACGGGGTGGCTGGCCTGTGGGCACTCGTGGCGCCATGGGCCCTTGGGTTCTCGGCCCTGACGCCCGCCATGTGGGCCCACGTAATCGCAGGCGTCGTGGTGGCGTTGGTTTCGGGCGCCTGCATCTGGTTTGCCCACAACCGTACTTGGTCCGCTGTATGACGAATTGCCAAGCTCGGCCGGGTTCATTCCGGGCCGAGCTTCAGGCGTCCCGTCTGACCGTAAGCGGAAAGGACGAAATCGGTCGTTGAGCTATCATGGGGGAATTCATGAGCAAGAGAGTCACAATCGTACATCGGTCGATCATTGTTCTCTTTACGATCTTCGTAGCCGCGGTGGGCATTCCCCCTAGCGCCTTTGGACAGGTCGTTCCCGGATTGGCAGGGCAACTCCCTACGCTCGCGCCGTTGCTAGAACGCGTTACCCCGGCGGTGGTCAATATCTCCGTCATCTCGGAAACGCCGACCGCCTCCAACCCACTCTACAACGATCCATTCTTTCGACGGTACTTTGACCTTCCGGATCAGCCGCCGGCCCAGCAGCGCATGAGCGCAGGGTCGGGCGTGATCGTGGACGCCAGCAAGGGTTATGTCATCACCAATCACCACGTGGTGGATAATGCTGGCCAAATCACGGTGACGCTCAAGGATGGCCGCCGACTCCGTGCCGAGCTTGTCGGATCCGATCAGGCCACGGACATTGCCCTTCTCAAGGTGGAGAGCCGAAACCTCGTATCCTTGGAGATAGCCGACTCCGATCGTCTCAAAGTCGGCGATTACGTTGTCGCCATTGGTAATCCGTTTGGCCTCGGTCAGACGGTGACGTCCGGCATCGTCAGCGCCCTTGGGCGCAGTGGGATTAACAATGAGGGCTATGAGGATTTCATCCAGACGGACGCTTCGATCAATCCGGGAAACTCGGGAGGTGCGCTAATTACGCTCGACGGCAAGCTCGCCGGAATCAACACAGCAATCCTGAGTCCCGCCGGTGGCAACGTTGGCATAGGTTTCGCCGTGCCAAGCAACATGGCGCTGGCTGTGATGAACCAGCTGATCGACCATGGCGAGGTCCGTCGCGGTAGGATAGGCATCGGCATTCAGGATGTAACCCCCGATCTCGCGGAGGCGCTTGGCCTCGGGGACCTGCGCGGAGCGGTGATCAGCAATATTGAGGCGGGGTCGCCGGCCGAACATGCCGGTTTGAAGGTTGGGGATGTCGTGACCGCTGTAGACGGCCGTGCCCTTCACAGCTCCACAGACTTGCGTAACCGGATCGGCCTCACACCTGCCGGCTCGAACGTCAGGCTGTCGGTCGTGCGAAATGACGGTAGGCACGACATCAGTGTGCGGATCGAAGGAGCGCAGCGGGCCTCGTCGCAATTGACTGGAACGCCTTTTGATGGGGCAAACTTGCGAAACGCCTCCGCCGAGGAGGCGCGGGACGTTGGCGCAGGAGGGGTTGTCGTGGAGAGCGTCGCTCCGGGAAGCCGGGCCGCGCGCGCTGGTCTGATGCGCGGAGACATGATTTTGGCGATCAATCGCACGCCGGTGACATCGATCAATGATGTCCGTCGCTGGACCGCCGATCGGAAGAGCACCCTCGCCGTTGAACTTGTACGCAACGGCGCGCGTATGCTTCTGATCATCAGGTAATTGGAGCGCACTGAATGGAGATGGACAGGAAGACGCAGTTCAATATTTGGTACTGGATCGGCGCGTTCTTTTTACTGATGGCGTTTCAGTACCTTTACGCGACCGCCACTCAAGTTGCTCAAATTCCCTACAGTCAATTTGAGACTTATGTTCGCGATGGTAGGATCGCAGAGGTGGCAGTATCGGACCGGTTTATCCAAGGGCGTTTCAAGGAGCCCGTCGAGGGCCGATCCTTCTTCATCACGACGCGCGTCGAGCCCGACCTTGCCCGCGACCTTCAGCAGCACGGTACCGTCGTCAGCGGCCAGATCGAGAGCACGTTCCTGCGAGACCTCCTGTCCTGGGTTGTCCCGGTCGTAATCTTTCTTGGCATCTGGATGTTCATGCTCAAACGGGTGGGTGGCGGCATCGGTGGTGGGCTGATGCAGATCGGCAAGTCCAGAGCAAAAATCTATGTCGAGAAGGACACCGGCGTCACCTTCGAGGACGTCGCCGGCGTCGATGAGGCCAAAGATGAACTCAAGGAGATCATCGACTTCCTAAGAGATCCCCGCGGGTACGGCCGGCTTGGCGGACGCATGCCGAAGGGCGTGCTGCTTGTCGGTCCGCCTGGAACGGGTAAAACGCTGCTGGCTAAGGCCGTGGCCGGCGAGGCCGGCGTGCCCTTCTTCTCCATCTCAGGTTCTGAGTTCGTCGAGATGTTCGTCGGCGTAGGCGCAGCGCGGGTGCGCGATCTGTTCGAGCAGGCGCGTGCCAAGGCGCCCGCGATCATCTTTATCGATGAACTCGACGCGCTCGGCCGCGCGCGGGGTCTCGGACCGCTTGTGGGTGGCCACGACGAGAAAGAACAGACGCTTAACCAGTTGCTGGTCGAGCTCGACGGTTTCGACTCGTCGACCGGTCTCGTTCTTTTGGCAGCGACCAACCGCCCGGAAATCCTTGACCCTGCTCTGCTGCGCGCCGGCCGCTTTGACCGCCAGGTCTTGGTGGACCGGCCTGACAAGGCCGGCCGTATCCAGATCCTGAACGTGCACCTGAAGAAAGCCAAGCTCGCGCCCGACGTTGACGCGGATAAGATCGCCGCGCTCTCGCCCGGTTTCACCGGAGCCGATCTGGCCAACCTCGTAAATGAGGCGACGCTGCTGGCAACCCGGCGCAAAGCCGATGCAGTGAGCATGGAAGACTTCAACAACGCCGTCGAACGCATCGTTGCAGGGTTAGAGAAGCGCAACCGGCTCCTCAACCCGAGAGAACGCGAGATCGTCGCCTATCACGAGACAGGCCACGCGCTGGTCGCCATGGCGCTGGCTGGGGTCGATCCGGTGCACAAGGTCTCGATAATTCCACGAGGGGTGGGCGCCCTTGGGTACACGATACAGCGCCCGACCGAGGATCGCTTCTTGATGACCCGCGAAGAGTTGGAGAACAAGATGGCGGTATTGCTCGGCGGACGGGCTGCCGAGCACATCATCTACGGCCACCTTTCAACGGGTGCCGCCGACGATCTGGCCAAGGTCACTGATATCGCGCGCGCCATCGTCACGCGATATGGCATGACCGAAAGACTCGGCCACGTGGCTCTTGAAAAGGACCGCCGCTCATTTATTGGAACCGATCAGCCCTACTACGGTCCGGAGGAACGCTCCTACTCTGAGAAGACGGCCGCCGAAATTGACGAAGAGGTGAAGCGCATCGTGGAAGAAGCCTTCGCAAGGAGCGTCAGCCTGTTGCAGCAGCGACGCGAGTCATTGGACCGGGTGGCCCGGACGCTGCTCGAAAAAGAGACTCTCGAAGAAAGCGAACTCACCGAGCTAGCGGAACAGACGTCCCCTGGAGAAGGCACTCAGGTACGCACAGGTGCATGCTAAGCGGCGGTCGCACGCGCGAAGCGAGAAGGACCGCGCAGTGAGGCCGGCAAGATCATTCGTGACGGAGGTGGCGTCATAGGGTCGGTTCGGTATCGGCCTATAAAATGGAGAACTTCGTCGATGACCTCCGGCCCCCATGGCTTCTCAATGGCGCCCAATGCGCACGCAAAATCCCCCGGGAGGGCCTCCGGATTGGCGGTCACAAAATCACAGGCGTTTTCGTCTCCCTAACAACCGCCGCTGAAATACTCGCACCCGAAGGTCCGTCACGAAAATTGACATCAACGAGCGCCAAGTCGGGCGAAGTTCGCAGCGCCGCTGCGAGGGCCTCGGTTGCGTCTGCGGCCGTCCCTACAACCTCGCGCCCGCGTCGCTCGAGCATATGCTTGAGATCCAACGCGACAAGCCAGTCGTCTTCGACAACCAGGATGCGCAACGGTTTCATTGCACGTCCTCCACTCGGCACGGTCATGGGTCTAAATCACCGACATAGTAGTCCTAGCCATTTCGGCTATTTATCGGTCGTCATTTCTACTTGGTTCCCCCCGTCCCAGAGACGCGGACGCTTTTGCGATGCCGCGACGCCGGCCCCCCGCGGGGGGCCAAGGTGGGCCGCAAGGGACACCTGATGAAGCAAGCCACCGCTTGAGCACCTACGCGAGGGATTGCGACGCTTCGGGCGCGGAGAGCGATGTCTGATGGCTGGTCACCCGGCCAGCCCCTGACCCGGCTGCGGGCGAGTTTAGAGGGCAAGGTTGATGGCGCCGGCAGCCTCTAAATGTCGTGACTCACGAGGGCCGAGATCAATCAGGAAGCCGCGAGCGGGCGATAACGCTGTCGATCGTCAGTGCAGTCTCGTGCGAGAATGCTTATCTTTTTTTCGTTGCCAACCGACCTCGACCGGAACCATGCCGCAGCACCAAACAGAACTTATCACAATGCTGGCGCTCGGAGTCGTGCTTGCCTTCGGCTTCGGGCTGGCCGCGCGATTCTTGCGCCTGCCGGCTCTAATCGGCTATTTGCTTGCCGGAGTCGCGATTGGTCCGAATACACCCGGCATTGTGGGCAATGTCGAGTTGGCGCGCCAGATGTCTGAACTGGGCGTCATCCTGCTGATGTTCGGCGTGGGGCTGCATTTCTCCCTCAACGATCTCCTCGTCGTGCGTCGGATCGCTGTGCCAGGCGCGATGATCCAGATCGTGACCGCAACTCTCATTGGAACCCTCGTATCGAGGGCATGGGGCTGGAATTGGAGTGCGGGCCTGGTGTTTGGCCTCGCCCTTTCAGTGGCAAGCACGGTGGTTCTGCTGCGCGCGCTGGATGAAGTAAGTCTGCTGGACTCCCCCAACGGCAGGATCGCCGTCGGTTGGCTGGTAGTCGAGGACATTGCCATGGTGTTGGCCTTGGTAGTGCTCCCCGCGTTCGCGGCACCGATCGGCGCCGACGCCCCGGCAGCGCCGATCGGCGCCGGGACGGCAGGTGTTGGGCTCGCGCTTGGACTCACGCTGATCAAGGTCGGCGCCTTCGTTGCGGTCGTGTTGGTCTTCGGGAGGCGTGCCGTACCGTGGCTGCTCAGGCAGGCAGCGCGCTCAGGATCGAGGGAACTCTTTACGTTGGCGGTGCTGGCGATAGCACTGGGGATCGCGTACGGGTCGGCGGCGCTGTTCGGCGTCTCTTTTGCACTTGGCGCATTCTTCGCGGGGGTGGTGCTCAGCGAGTCCGAGCTCAGTCACCGGGCCGCTACCGAGTCGCTGCCGCTGCAAGATGCGTTCGCGGTGCTATTCTTCGTTTCGGTCGGGATGCTCTTTGACCCCTCAATCCTTGTGAATGATACGCTGTCGGTGATCGCAGTCGTCCTAGTGATTGTGCTCGGCAAAGCTCTTACCGCTACAGGGATCGTGCTCGCACTAGGCTATCCGATGTCGACCGCTTTGGTCGTATCCGCGGCGCTAGCCCAGATTGGGGAATTTTCTTTTATACTCGCCGATTTCGGGGTGTCCCTAGGGCTTATGCCGATGGAGGGCCGTGATCTGATCCTCGCCGGAGCGTTGCTCTCGATCACTGTCAATCCATTTGCATTTGCGGCTGCGAAGCTCATGGCGCCTTTGCTGACCGCACCCACGCCGGGAGGTGGCGAGGGTCGTCTCTTCGATCCCTTGTTCGGTCTGCATGTGGAACATCGTCCCACGGCGCAAGCGGACCACGTTATTGTCGTGGGGGCCGGCCGAGTCGGACGCACAATCGTCGCGGCGCTGCGCAAGGCGGGAACGCCGTATGTTATAATTGAGCGAGATCGGCGACGTGCCGAAAAGGCTCGTGAGGAGGGCGCGGCGGTGAGGCACGGCGATGCTGCGGCCCCGGGCGTCCTTGAGGATGCGGGTGCGAAGCGTGCGCGACTCATCGTCATTGCCGTTCCAGATGGCTACGAAGCGCGGCGCGTGCTCGAGCGCGCTCGTGAGATAGATGCGCTCGCCGAAGTTCTCGTGCGGGCTCACGGCGATGCTGACCGCACGTATCTTCAAGAACGCGGTGCGACCCGCGCAATTTCAGCCGAATACAACGTAGGTTCGGCAATGGCAGAGGCAACGCTCAGCGGCTTGGGCGTCGCGCCGGCGGCAACCTCAACTACAGTCGACCAACTGCAGGAGGCGGAAAGCGCAATTGTTGAAGACTCCGGTGCGGATATGCATGGCGCCCCTGAGCTGCGTCCTCATCAAGAATAGAGAAGAGAGGTCCCGTAACTTGACCGGTCACTAAGGCCGAATGATCGTGACGTTTCGGGGACCTTCCAGAGAAATTGCGCCCCGCTCGCGGAGATCCGTAAACGCTCGACAGACTGTCTCGGTCGAGAGCCCGAGCAGATCGGCGATATCGTAGCGCGTAATGGGTAGTGCTATATCGCTTTCGCCAGATCGGCCGATCCTGTCTCTAAAATGGACCAGGAAAGCTCGTACTCGTTCAGGAGCCGACATGGTGCTCACTACGAAAGTCTGCTGCTCCAGCCTCTCAATTGCCGCGAAGGTTCCCAGTCGGATGAGCTTGGCAGTCGCCGGATCAGAGTCCGCGAGAGCCTCAATTGCCGATCGCGGATAACAGGCAACTATTGTTCCCTCCACTATTGCTTGCACCGAGGACGTGTGCGAGTCGGATGACGAGAATCCAAAGAAGTCACCTGGGAGGTGAATGTCCGCAATTTGCCGTCGTCCATCGCTGCGGATACGGTATTTGCGTGTCGCTCCAGAAACGATGCGATACCACCAGTCACAGCGATGGTGGTGTTCGAAGATGTCCTGATCGCGCTGGAACGTCCTGAGGATGGCGATAGAGTTTAGGTCTCTCGGACTCTTGTTGATCCGTGGCTCGCAGTCCGAGCCGTCAAACCGCGTTGAACGTTCCATCGACACCCCTTCACAACGGCACCGTCCAAGCAATTGGACGACCGTGGTGACGATAGAAAAACGCGCGGGTAAGGAGCTATTTGTGGATTCACCTTATGGGAATTCTCGCATAAGGAAATGGCTCGCTCGGAGAGTGGTCGACGTGGCAGCTTGTTGCTCGGCGGGAGCCACAGCTATCCTTGCGCGACGGGTTTGTCAGCACTTAGATGTGAAGCATCACTTGGCACTACTCCTTTAAGCCAGCGAGAACCGCGATTTTAATTGCCTCGGCGACGGTTTTCACTCCTAGCCGCCGCAACATGCGCGAACGATGAACTTCAACGGTTCGGATACTTATGCCGAGTTCGTGGGCAATCTCCTTGTGTGCCTGACCGTCCGCGAGCCGGACGAGCACCTGCCGCTCACGCTCGCTTAGCGTTTGCACACGAGCTGCCGCCTCGTCGCGCTCGTCGGTGACCTCAGAGGATCCTCCCTCCTTTGAATCGGTCAACGTCTTTGACGTTCTCGCAACCTCCTTCCCGACGACGCCAATCGCGACCGGTCCAGCCGGAGGAAGATCGAGGCGATAGAAATCGAACAGGAAAGGTCGGGTATCCTTCGACTTGGTATGGAGCAGCCGTAGCACTCCAGTCCAACGCCCGTCGGAGAGAATCCGATGCCAAACGCCATAACGCAGCTGATCGCGGTCTCCGAGCGCCAGAAAATCGGCAATATGAAGTTCGGACGCCTCACGCAAATCAGCCAAGCCGACGTGTTCAAGGCCAGCGTGGTTCACGAAGAGCGGCCGGCCCTGAAGATTCACGATGCCGATGAAGTCGGACGAAGCGGCGATGAGCCTTGCGAGATATGCGTTCGGAGCAGTTTCTTCGCGCCGTCGCAATTCCAACATGGCTTGGCTTGCCGCCATGCGCTGAAGGAGTGTTTCCACCTCAGTTGGGAAATCGGGCCGGTCCGACGCAACTATCACGGTCGCCTCGCCGTGATTGCCGATTGGCGTCGCGTGAACAGTCACCTTGTTGCCGCTGACTGGGCTGACGATCTTTCCCCCGTCCGTGATGGCTGCCAACAGGGAGTTGCGGACAGTCGGAACGAATGGCGGCGGAAGACGTCCGTTGGGCCCATACACGAGCTCAACCACGACTTGCAGCGTCGCTATCGACATATATACAAAGTCGGCGTTGAGGGTCTTCACAAGGACCGAGGCCAGGCTTTCGACGACTGCGTCCTCCTCTAAGTCCTTCCAGTCCGCTTGCAGAGCGGATAGGCGAAAGAGGTCGTCGAGCGCGCGGACCAGCTTTTGATTTTCCTCCACAGGCATTCGCGTCTCCGCCGATCAGGGGTCTGACAGATCCTGCGGATCGGCTCTTGCCTGCTACAATCAGGATCGGTTTTCGGCTACAGTTGGGTTCGTGTCAGCCGAGTGCAACTAGCCATATCAGATGCAGCAGGCAGTTGTCAGGCTCGCTCCACGGACTAAATTTGCAGCGGCGGCTAGGGCCTGTCCAGACGGAGCGGCGAGAAGTGTGAACCCGAAAGTGAGACCATGAGGTTGGACACAAACGTGACTGCGAAGAAGCGACCCAGATATACCCTCCTCGATGATCCCGGGTCAGCTGCCGGGAACGAGATCATCGTCACTATTTTTGACTGGCAAGGGAAGGCCCCCATCCGGGCCACCCTCGGATGGATGGCGCATTCACGAGAAGGCGCGCACGTTGGCCCGGACGAGAGCGAGGAGGTCGATGTAGGCCTTGCACTCGCTCAGGCGCAGCGCCTGCTTCAGCGTTACGGTTTCCGTAGGATCGTGATCGTGCTTGAGCACGAAGACCTATGGGATCCCGCGTGGGGCGATCTTGTCCGCCGCTAACGCCGGGCTAGCGACAATTGGGGCCGGACCGGGAACCTCGGGAGTCAAGCACCGGCGCGGCCCTGTTTGCACCCTGGGACAATTACCCCTTTCGGTCAAACCTTGAGCGGCAACCCCGTCTAGGCCGATGGGCGGTCCCCTTTGGTAATGCCCCGGCGCAGCCAAATCGCGAAATAACTGACGGTCATCAGTGCCAATCTGGCGGAGAGTCGCCACGATCCCTTCAACGTCAGTAAAGGGAGTTGGCAAATGCTCGCCTATCCAGGAAATGCGGGGCGCACGTTCGATGCATTCCGGCAGATGCGACTCATGCAACAAGATGTGAATCGCGTGATGAACAACCTGCGAGCCCCCACAACGTCTGAATTTCCCCCGATCAACATTTGGACCGGCCCCGACGGCGCCGTGATCGCTGCGGAGATTCCTGGCGTCGCTGCCGATGACCTCGACATCGCAGTCCATCAGAACACAGTAACCCTTCGTGGCAAACGAGCCTCCGACCCGGTCACCGAAGGCGCCGTTGTTCATCGCCAAGAGCGCGTTGCGGGTTCCTTTGCCCGCAGCCTTGTCCTTCCGTTCCGCGTAGATGGGGAGAAGGCCGCCGCAGCGTTCCGGAACGGGCTGCTTCGGCTCGAGCTCCCTCGCCCCGACGCTGATCGGCCTCGCAAAATCGCAATAAGCCGGACTTGAAGGAGACCCGTCATGGCCGCTCAGGACACCAGTGTAGGCGAGGCCGCCGAATCCACACGAGATGCGCCGGTCTTCGTCCCTCCAGCAGATATAATCGAGGATCAGTCCAGCCTGTTGATGGTTTTGGACCTCCCCGGCGCCGATCCCGAAAGCCTCGATGTGACGCTCGACAAGCGGCTCTTGCGGATCGCGGCGCGCTCGGTGCCGAGCCGCCCCGAAGGCTACACACTGCAGCACGCCGAGTATTGGGATGGCAATTACGAGCGGAGTTTTGTCATCTCAGAGCCAGTCGACGTGGCGAAAATCGAAGCGATTTTCAAAGACGGCGTTCTGCGGCTGACGCTGCCAAAGGCGACGCCGGCGCCGGCTGCCAAGATTTCCGTCAAGGCGGCGTGAGGCGACGATGAAAATCACCGACCTCATTCCTTGGAGCGGCTCCGGGCGGCACGTGGGTCCGCAAACGGGACCGGTGGACCCGCTTCGTGCGCTGCGGCAGGACATTGACCGCGCATTTGAGCAATTCTGGAGGATGCTTCCATCCCCATTTCCGGAGTTCGCACCCTCCGCACCTGATTCCGTCCGGCTGGATGTCAGCGATAGCGACAAGGCGATAACGGTCACCGCCGAATTGCCTGGCCTCTCTGAGGATGACATCGAGCTTTCGATCAGTGAGGGCTCTCTGACGATCCGCGGCGAAAGGAGTACCGACCGAAAAACTGAAGACGGAGGGCTCATCGTTCGCGAGCGAGCATACGGCTCCTTCCAACGCACCCTGCAGCTTCCAGACGGTGTCGATGCCGATGCGGCAAGCGCGACATTCAAGAACGGGATATTGACCATCGAGGTCCCGAAAACGGTTGAGTCAATCCCCAGTATTCAACGCATCCCTGTGCAGGCGGGTTAATATCGCCGCTCCAAGCCCCACCCGCCTTGCCTGCCCGCCATCCTCCCCCGGGGTGGCGGGCAACTTTGTGACCGCACCAGCTCATCATTGGCCGGCGGCGATCCCGGTGAAATTCCGGATTCCGCTCCTGCCTGGTTTGCAGGATGAAGATCGACATCGACGACATTGGAAATGACCGGCCGGATCGTGCCGCCAATAGCGGAGCTGTCATGCCAACATGTGCCATTGGCACCGATAACGACGGAACCGTTACCTGCGCCACGGTGCGGCCAGCGGGGCGGCGCATCGTCGAGTGATGAAGGCGAAAGGCTCATGGGTCACGAGCCGTAATTCAAGCTGAGACATCATCTCGGTCTGTTGCGGATTGATCGCCAAGACGCTATCCAGCCGGTGTCGGAAAAGGCAGACTTGGTTTGGTAAGCCCAAGTCCTTTCGGTAACGAAAGCTCTGGTCTTTGGCCTCGTGTCGGAGATCCCCACGACGAGCATGGGACGCTCCCCGGCGTCCCGATTGTTCGTCCGTGAGGTCGCTCGTTCGAGGAACGCTCAGGTCGAACGTGATCGACACAGGAGCGTTTCATGCCCAATTCCCAACCCATCTACGAAGTCGTAATCGCCGGCGGCGGCCCGGTCGGGCTCTTCCTTGCCTGCGAGTTGCGTCTCGCAGGCGTCTCTGTCCTTGTCCTGGAGCAGGCTGCCGATCCGCTGTCTCCTTTGAAGGCATTGCCGTTCGGAATGCGCGGTCTGTCCGCGCCGACCCTTGAGGTCCTCGATCGCCGCGGCCTGCTCGACGACGTCAGGGAGGCGAGCCAAGCGAACAATGCCTCGGGCGCCACCAAGGCCTTCGCGCATTGGATGCAGCAACAACAGCAGCGCCGGCCTGCCGGCCATTTCGCCGGCATCCAGTTCTTTCACGAGGACATCGACGTCTCGCGGTGGACATACCGCCTGCCGAGTCTGGCCGGGGTCAATCTAGCCGTGGACATGCAGTCCCTGGAAACCGTCCTCGCTGCCCGGGCGACCGCGATGGGGGCGGAGATCCAGCGTGGCGTCGGCGTCGAAGCTTTCGACCAAACCGACAACACCGTGATCGTCCGCGCTGGCGGCCAGACCTTCCACTCGCGATGGCTAGTGGGCTGCGATGGCGGGCGCAGCGCCGTGCGCAAGGCTGGCGGCTTCGAATTCGCCGGCACCGATCCCGAATTCACCGGCTACTCGGTCGAGGTGGAACTGGCAAACCCGGAGACGCTCCGCGTCGGACGTACCTATACGCGGACGGGCATGTACACCTACGCGCAGCCCGGCACGATCGCGATGGTCGACTTCGATCGCGGCGCCTTCCACCGCACACAGCCGATCACGATGGAGCACGTGCAGGTTGTTTTGCGCGGGATCTCCGGCGCCGACGTCACCTTGACCGCCCTCCGGCTCGCGACCACATGGACAGACCGAGCCCGCCAGGCGACGGCCTACCGCAACGGACGGGTGATGCTTGCCGGCGACGCCGCGCACACGCATTCGCCGCTGGGCGGTCAGGGTCTTAATCTAGGCCTCGGCGACGCAACAAACCTGGGCTGGAAGCTGGCGGCCACTATCCATGGGCGCGCGCCGGCCGGATTGCTCGACAGCTATTTCGCTGAACGCCATCCCGAGGGCGCGCGGATTCTCGACTGGTCCCGCGCGCAGGTCGCGCTCATGCGCCCTACTCCGAGCACCCGAGCGCTCGAATCTATCATCCGCGATCTCATCGGAACGCGTGACGGCGCGACCTACTTCGCCGAAAAGATATGGGGCCCGTCGCTGCGCTACGATCTCGGCGGCGATCACCCTTTGGTGGGCCGGAGCGCTCCCGATTTCACTCTGATCGATGGAACGAGGGTCGGGAAGCTCCTGCAGGACGGCCGTGGCCTGCTGCTGGATTTTGCTCCAGGCGCGCCGCTACGGCTGCTGGCCGGCCGCTGGCAGGGGCGGTTCAACTACATTTCGGGCGACGCCGAGAACCGGCTGGGATTGCGCGCCATCCTCATCCGTCCCGATGGTATGGTTGCCTCGGCGATTGAGAGCGCCGCAGACGATCAAGGCGTTCGCCAGGCGGCCGAGCGCTGGTTCGGTGAGCCTGACAGACCGCCTAGCTAAGTCGTGCTGCGCGACATGGCGAAGATGCGATCGAGTTCAACCAGATCTGCCGGGGCAAGTCGCAGATCGAGCGCGTCGCGGTTCTCCCTCACATGCCGTACGTTTCCAGCTTTCGGAATCGCGACAATTCCATCCTGTCTCAAGACCCAGGCGAGGGCCAACTGGGCGCGGCTACAGCCGTACCGCTCTGCCGCGCGGGCAAGCCGCCCGTCCCTGGCGAGATGACCTCCGCAGATGGGAGAGTGTGCCATGATCGGAACACCGCGCTCCCTGCACCATGGAAGAAGGTCGCACTCGATGTCTCGCCGGCACAGATTGTAGGCGATCTGATTTACCTGCACCAATTTTCCTACGGGAATGGCCGCGAGGTCCTTCAAATCGCGGATGAGGAAATTTCCGACACCCCAATAGCGTATTTTCCCGGCGCTTCTGAGCGCCTCAAAGCCGTCGATCGTTTCGGCGAGAGGGACGTTGCCTCGCCAATGCAGCAGAAAAAGATCAATTCGGTCCGTACGAAGTCTTCTCAGGCTGCGTTCGCAAGACGTAACGACACCGAGGCGGGAAGCGTGATGCGGATGAACCTTGCTCACAAGGAACACCTTCTCGCGCTGCCCGTCGATCGCCTCCGCCACCACCTGCTCTGCTCCACCGTCTGCGTAAGACTCCGCGGTGTCGATTAGAGTCATCCCGAGATCGATGCCCGTCTTCAACGCGGCGATCTCGTCGCGAGATGAACCGCTGTGCTCCCCCATTCCAGCTGTGCCTTGTCCGAGCACCGGTATAGCCTCGCCCGCCGGCAAGGTGGTCTTCCTGCTCGCTGACATGGGGTTTCCTAACTGGCACGGTGGCAAGAGCGCGCACAAATTGAGGCTAACTGATCTCGCAGGGCTGGGAACTGACCACCGTCACGCTGGGTTGGAGACGGCGCCCGCGTGTGTGCGATTTTTTGAGGACTGACTGCGCCTACGACCCTCGCCCCGACATGTGGGATTCCCTTATCGTAAGAACCCCTAATGGCAGGTCTCGGCAGATGACGGAGGCAGGATCGGAGTAATAGTCTACGAGCGAACGCTCCGAGCCGGCAGATCACGCGCACTGTTCGGAGGTCGAAGGCCCGGTACTCACCAAATAGTTTCGATGCCCTGGACCGATGGGGAATTCGACGCAACGATCCCATGCCTTAGACTGCCTCTATGATCACCTTTAGCGCTCGTGTGTCCTCAGCCTTCGAGAAAGTGTCATATGCATCAAGGATATCGTCGAGCTTAAAACGATGGGTAATCAACTGCTTAGGATCAATCTTTCCTGATCGTACCGTCTTGAGCAACATAGGCGTGCTGACCGTGTCCACTAAACGGGTAGTGATGGCGATATTATGAGACCAGAGCTTCTCGAGATGCAGGTCGGCCTTGAAGCCATGAACCCCAACATTAGCGATAACGCCCCCGGCCGCGACGATCTCCTGGCACAGCTCGAACGTCGGTGCGATACCCACTGCCTCTATGACCGTATCAACGCCTTTGTTTTCCGTCAGCTCGAAGACCCTCTGCTTCGCCTCTTCTCCAGTGGCTCTTATCGTGTTTGTCGCGCCGAAGCGCTTTGCAGCCTGCAGCCGATTCTCATCAAGATCGATGACGATGAGTTCCGCCGGTGAATAGAACTGCGCAGTGAGTAACGCAGCTAATCCGACCGGCCCGGCGCCGACGATGGCGACGGACCCGCCAGGTTGCACTTTGCCGTTGAGAACACCGCATTCGAAGCCAGTCGGCAAGATGTCGCTCAACATGACGAGGGCGTCTTCGTCGGCCCCGTCCGGGATCGGATAAAGGCTGGTGTCGGCGTGAGGAATACGAACGTACTCGGCCTGAGTCCCGTCGATCGTATTGCCAAGGATCCAGCCTCCTGTGGTGCAGTGAGAATACATTCCACGCCGGCAGTACTCGCACTTCCCGCAGGACGAGATGCAGGAAATCAACACGGAGTCGCCCTTCTTGAACTGGGTTACACCCGCGCCAACCTGCTCTATGACTCCTACGCCCTCATGGCCAAGGATACGTCCAGGAGTGCACGACGGCACGTCTCCTTTGAGGATATGGAGATCGGTGCCACAGATTGTGGTCTTCGTCATCCTTACAATTGCGTCGGTCGCGCTGTCGATCACCGGGATGTTGCGGTCCTTCAACGTCTTTCGGCCCGGTCCCTCAAAGATTAGAGCTTTCACAGCGGTCTCCGCGTCTGACTATCTTCAAGTGCGGTGGCCAGGATAGGTGAGGCTCGACCACCACGCACTGACGTTGATCATTTTTCCAAAGCAAGTCCCAAGACCCACGGTCGGGGTCTCGCTCTGGTGATCGGAAAAGCTACGGCAATGGAGATTGGCTCGCTGAACAGAACCAGCCTGAGTCATCGCAGGTGTCCCTCCGAGTGCAAGTCCTAATCAAACAGCGGCGTCAGATTGTGAGGGGCCATGGTCGGGCTTCCGCGGTTTAAGGCGCGCTCATGGGCAAAAGGGCGGCGAAGCTGACGAGCGTCAATGTGTTCGCACGGTCGAGGTCTCATCCTACTGGGCCGACCGTCGACATAGGTCAAACCGTTGCCACAGCTTGGAGGCGAGAATGATAAAGGTCTTGGTTGTCAGAGTTGACGGAACCAGTGGCGACGAATTCCGCCTCGCAGCCGCAGAAAGTTTGGCGAAACTCTTCGAAACGCATGTTGTTGGCCTGATAATCAATGTTCTGCCCGAACCGATCATCGTAGAGACCATGACCAGCGTAACCGACTGGTCAGAGAGTCTTGAACACGCACGCGCACAAGGACGGCAATTCGAGGAGCGGACGAAGGAGCGGCTGAAGAGTCTCGCTCCTTCGTCGGAGGTGCGTCGTATCGATGCATATTCCCATGAGCGGGCGTTCCTCACCGCCCGGGAATGTCGGAGCGCAGACGTGCTCGTCGGTCTTCGACTGAGCGACGATGATGGTACAATTGAGCTGCATGACGTGATCGAGGAGACGCTATTCGAGGCGGGCCGACACATCTTTCTCGTGGCCGACCAGAAGACCTTCGATGGAGGCTTTGAGCATTCAGTTGTCGCTTGGAACGGGAGCCGCGAGGCAACGCGTGCAGTGGCGGAGGCCTTGCCGTATCTGAAAAAATCAAAAGCGGTAACTGTTCTGCGCATAGGCGCCGAAACAGATTCAATCCTCTCGGCTGTGCAGGATGACAGGCTGGTCGCATACCTCCGGAGACATGGCATTATCGCTTCGCTGGAGCGAGTTCCGCACAAGGGGTTCCAGGACATTGCGACAGTGCTCATCCATGAAGTGGTCGCTCGTAAGGGCGATCTGCTCGTGATGGGTGGTTACGGTCATTCGCGCCTGCGCGAATGGTTGCTCGGAGGCACTACATACAGGTTACTTCGTAAGTGCCCGATCTCGCTTGTGATGGCGCACTGAAGACGGCCTTGTACACTACCGACCGCGTTGAAGAATGTTTCGAACGCTATGCGCGGCGTCGCTGCGTCCGTGAACAAGCAAAGTAGTTCACGCATCCCTTTACTCATAGGATGTGCTGTCGCGTCTTTGCATTGGTAGCAATAGCGGGCGTCGGGAGTACCTCCCTGCGGCGTCGTGGGTTCAGGCCGGAGGGTTGCATCAATGAAATGCAGGTCTGCCATAAGGGTTGAGGCGCGGTGAGATGACCACTGTTGATGACGAAGAAATTCTCGAGACCCGAAGGGTGCGCGAGGTTGCGGGTGTGTTTCACAAATCGGATGTCCTTGAGGACACGATTGAATCCCTTTTGCTCGCGGGCTTCGACCGGTCAGACGTGGATATCATGGGTGAAGTTGAAGCCGTCAGACGCCGTCTCGGCCAGCTGTATATTCCACCAGAGGAGCTTGCCGATGTGCCGGGAACACCGCGCCGTGCATTCGTCGCGCGAGATGACCTCGCATTGGCGACCGCAGGTGTCGCTGGAATTCTTTTCTATGTCGGCGCGGCGGCCACAGTAATGTCTATCGTCGCTTCCGGAGGAAGCCTCGCGGTTATAGCAGCGGCTGCGATGGCCGCCGGGACGGTTGGAGCGGGTGTCGGCGCGGCAGCGGTGCGGCTGCTCGGAAAAAGGCAGGCGGAGGAACTCGATCTCCAGCTGATGTCAGGGGGAATTGTGCTCTGGGTGCGCGTGCGAACGGCCGAAAAGGAAGCGGAAGCGCAGGAAATCCTAGCAAAGTTTGGCGCTGAAGCGATTCGTGTCCATGAGATAGATATCGCGAAGCGCCTCGAGGACGTTCCGCTTGCGAATGTCCACCCGGACCCCTGGCTCGAAAAGGACGTGCGGGGTTAGGAGACCGGGCTCCCGAAGCGCCAAAGTGCGAACCTGTTCATAGGGCAGAAGACACATCCGCCAGACAGGGCCGATGCGTTCCCACCGAATAGGAGAGGCAGCAATCGGCCGGTTGCCAGCTGTCAGTTCCCGCGGTGCGAGCGCATTTTGCCGTCGGCCCGCGAAAGCACGCCGTCGCCGTCGACCTGACTATTGTCCCTGCATGGCGAGAGTGCCGCAAGACTGACGTCCGTCAACGTCGATGGTCTCGGGTAAGATCATAATTCTCAGCACGGATTAGACCGAGGTTCTCGAGCTAAGGAGACATAGTATGGCAGGCAAGGTGATTGGTATTGACCTGGGTACGACCAATTCCTGTGTGGCAATCATGGAGGGCTCGCAGACCAAGGTCATCGAAAATGCCGAGGGTGGTCGCACCACGCCCTCCGTTGTGGCCTTTTCGAAGGAGGGTGAGATCCTCGTAGGGCAGCCGGCCAAGCGTCAGGCCGTCACAAATCCCGAAAACACCATCTTTGCGATCAAACGCCTGATCGGCCGTCGCTACGACGACCCCATGGTCGAGAAGGACAAGAAGCTGGTTCCATATAAGATCGTTCGGGCGGATAACGGCGACGCCTGGGTGGAGGTGCAGGGAAAGAAGTATAGCCCCAGCCAGATCAGTTCTTACATACTCGTGAAAATGAAGGAGACGGCCGAAGCATATCTCGGCGAAAAGGTCGAGAAGGCGGTCATCACCGTTCCCGCGTATTTCAATGATAGCCAGCGCCAAGCAACCAAAGACGCTGGCAAGATCGCCGGACTCGATGTTCTGCGCATCATTAACGAACCGACCGCCGCTGCGCTCGCGTATGGTCTCGACAAAAAGAAATCAGGCACGATTGCGGTTTACGATCTCGGGGGCGGTACGTTCGACATCTCACTGCTGGAGATCGGCGACGGCGTGTTCGAAGTGAAAGCCACCAACGGCGATACGTTTCTCGGTGGCGAGGATTTCGACCAGCGGATCATTGATTGGCTCGCGAGCGAATTCAAGAAGGATCAGGGAATTGATCTGCGCAACGACCGCCTTGCGCTTCAGCGTCTACGTGAAGCGGCGGAGAAGGCAAAGATCGAACTCTCATCGGCCCTGGAAACCACCATTAGCCTGCCGTTCGTCACGGCTGATCAAAACGGCCCAAAGCATCTTGAGATCAAGCTCCGGCGGGCCAAGCTGGAAGAGTTGGTCGATGAGCTGATTCAGCGCACCGAAAAGCCATGTCGGGACGCAATGAAGGATGCGAAAATTAAGGCCGAGAAAATCGATGAGGTCGTGCTCGTGGGCGGTATGACCCGCATGCCGAAGGTCCAGGAGACAGTGGCCGATATCTTCGGCAAGGAGCCGCACAAGGGCGTGAATCCCGACGAGGTGGTGGCGATCGGCGCCGCCGTTCAGGCCGGCGTGCTGCAGGGCGATGTCAAGGATGTGCTGCTTCTCGACGTGACCCCGCTGTCGCTTGGCATCGAAACATTGGGGGGTGTGTTCACGCGTCTCATCGAACGCAACACCACCATTCCGGCTAAGAAAAGCCAGATCTTCTCCACCGCCGAGGACAACCAGACTGCGGTCACGATCCGTGTCTTCCAGGGCGAGCGCGAAATGGCAGCCGACAACAAGCTGCTCGGCCAGTTCGATCTCGTCGGCCTCCCCCCGGCGCCTCGCGGCCTCCCGCAAGTCGAGGTCACTTTCGACATCGACGCCAACGGAATTGTCAACGTCTCGGCTAAGGACAAGGCGACGGGCAAAGAACAACAGATTCGCATCCAAGCGTCCGGCGGCCTGTCACAAGCTGACATTGAACGCATGATCAAGGAGGCAGAGGCGAACGCGGAAAGCGATAAGAAGAGGCGGGTCCTGGTTGAGGCGAAGAACCTGGCGGAAGCTGAGATTGCTGCGAGCCAGAAAGTCCTAGGTGACTCCAGGGACAAGACCCCCGCCGCCGATACGAGCGCGCTTGAGAAAGCGATTGAAGACCTGAAGTCTGCGGTCGGCGCGGACTCGGTTGCGGATATCGAAGCTAAGACGAAGGCGCTGCGGACGGCGACATCGAACCTCGGAGCGAAGGTCCACGAGAGTGCCGCCGGCGGCCCAGGTGCAGAGAGCAAGTCCAGCGATGAGGTCATCGATGCTGACTTTGAGGAAGTCGACGACAAAAACAACAAACGCCGACCGTAACAGTTGCGGGCCGCGCCGGATCGCGGCGTGCAAGCGGTCCTACAAAGCGCAGCCTGTATCGCCGCATCCGTTGATCACTTGCCGCCTGTGACATCGAGAAATGTGCCGGTGCTGAAGGAGGCCTCGGCGCTTGCTAGCCAAGGATCGCTCGCGCAACCTCTTCGGACTGCCCGCCCCTGCCCATGGGGATCGATCTTTGTCTCGATCCTAGTCCCGGCTCTCCCCCGCTGGCATGCATCCCAGTGTAGACGGGCCCCGGTCCGATGCAGTTGACGCGTATCCCGTCCCGAGCGACCTCCTTGGCAAGGCCGGTTGTGAACCTCTCGAAGGGCAGCCTTCGAGGCGGCGTAGTCCACATATTCGTTCGGACTTCGAGCCGGGGCGAGGCCGACGAGATGTTGATGAGCGCCCCGACCACTTTGGCGATGCGCTGGCACGGCTTGGTCGTTACCGTGCCGACCATCCGGATGTCGAAATGGCGGTCACGACGATTTCGTGCGTCGTTGAGGAATTGCGAGGTGGCGTCGATGTATCGATCCGACGGGGCGTCGTTAGGGAGGATGGGTGGCGCCAACATCGCGTCGTGCCGGTGCTGGATGATGTCGACACGCTGGTCATGAGCCCGCGCTGTTCGCGAAGCGGCCGATCCTGAAGCCCGCCGATATCGAGCGGCATACTCTGCTCGCAAGCGAAACCCGCCCCGGCGATTGGGCGAACAGGCTCGATGCCGGCGCTCCCGCATCTTGTCCGACGCCCGCGCCAGATATTTGACCGATCCACGCGCCAGGCAGTGGAAGACGGGCTCGGCATCGGGGTCGGCCCGCTACCGACGCTGGCGATCGACATCGCCAGTCGACGGCTGACGACGCCGCTGCCGGATATCCTCTTTCCGAGGACCGGTTATGTCTCAATCATCCCGCAGCAGGCCGAAAGCGGGAAGCATGCTGCCAGCTTCGTCGACTGGCTTGTCGGGGAGCCTCAGGGAGCGGTCGGCGATACTTGACAAGCCCAGTCACCCCGCCGGCGCCCGCGATTCAGAATAGTGCCGCTTCTTCGCGTCCAGACGTAGATGCCCCCGATGACTTTCGCAGCTTCACTCCGAGCGTGATGAGGACGACCCCAAGGATCGAGGCATAGATGCCGAGCAGCCAGCCCAGTGCGAGGAAGGTCTCAAACGGCCGCGTCACCAGAAGCCAAATGACGAGTATGCTGAGCGCGACGGAAAGAAGGCCGCTGATAAACAGCCAGACCTCGCCCTTAATTTCGTTTCTCAAGCGAATGGCAGCAGCTATTTCAAAAACACCTGAGAACATCGACCAGAACGCAATGCTCACCCATAGAAACGTTGCAAGCACCAGCGTGGCAACAAAGGGCGATACCACCACGACAATGCCGGTCAAGACGCCAAGCGCGCCGCTGAAGGCAAGCCATCCCCATCGTTCCTCCTTACGGATCCGTCGAATGGCGGAGACGAGTTCGAACGCGCCGTCGACGAAGGAGTACGCACCGAATACGAGCGTCAGCGCGAGCAGAGAGTCTGCCGGCATTACGAAAGCGATTACGGCGATGATTAAAGCCAAAGCTCCGCGGAGTACAAAGACCCACCAGTTTTTCTGCAACGTGCAGATCAGAACTCCTGTTGCAGGCAGGGGAAGGGTGTCTTGGTTCATGTCGATTTCCTTTTTTGCATCGTCCTGACGTTTCCCCGGTTGGGTTTAGGCAAGACTCTGCGCGGGGCTGCCGCATCCGCGGGGAGTGGGAGTCGCTTGGCCGGCCGTATTATCGCTAGTTCCAGAGTACATCCCGCGGATGGGTCCGCTCGGTGCTTCCTTGGCATGCAGCTCTGCCACCTCCGCTTCGAGCAGTGTTTGCCGCTCGAAGCTATTTGGAGGTCTCGTTCCACGCGGAGCCAGAGTCCGAGCGAAGTGCTGCTTGAGCTACTGGCGGCCGAGCCATGTACGAATTTTAGGACGGGTGGAGGCGCCCCGGTCTGCCGAGCCGACGTTGCATCAAAACAGGTCTGAGACCTGCTTCTTGATCCTGTCGAACCAGCCCTTGCCGCTCTTCCCGCCACTTGACTTCTGTTCGATCTCTTTGATCTGCTCGAATATCGGCTCGAAGTCCGCCTTCTTGCCGTAACCCAAAGCCTCCGCCATTCTGATCTGCTTCCGGGCTTCGTCGAGTTGCGCGGCGAGCGATTTGTTGCTCTCTTCCGAGCGCTTATCGTCTTCCGCGAGCTTTTCAGCATCTTTTAAAAGAACTTGCGCGCGCAGTACGGGCAGTGGCACGGCCACCTCCGTAATGACCAGCGTGTTCAGCGCCGCCTGAAGGGTGTCTTTTGCTTCATCCACCTTGCTCTTGGCGATGAGACTGGCCGCGGACTTGATCGCCGTAGGATAGGCAGCGAGTGGCAAATTCGTGGTCTGGAACACCACCTCGCTGGCGAGGTTACTGACCAAGGGGCGTGCCTTTTGAACTTCTCCGTCGCCGAGCAGTCTCCGCGCCTCCTTGATCGCGTCTTTTACGGCATTGGGATCCGCGTATAGGTCGCGGATGACGACCCCGGTATCCACCGGCGCTAGTGCGAGCTTGGGGTCGCGCGCCAGGATAAGTTCCAGCTTCCCGGTAGCGACTTCAAGCGCCCCGAGGGCCTCTTGTGTCTTCTTGTCGCCGAGCAGCGCCAATGCCTTCTTCGTTTGGTCGAGCGCGGTCTCGGCGTCGGCGACGATCTTCTTGCGTTCTTCGTCTGCCCGTTTGGCGACGTCAGCATCCACTTCGGGTTGTGCTGACTTCGCCGTCGGCGATTGCTCCTGCGCCGGGTTCGCCTGAGACTGGGACTGTTCCTGCCCACGGGCTGGAACCCCATGTGCGGCGACCAGGCTCAGCGCCGCCGCGGAAAGCAGTATACTTTTAAGATTGGTAGTCATTGATGATCTCCCTTGTTGCAGCGTGGTTGAATCAGCGCGGGCTCACGGTTGCACGGGCAAGCGCTACGGATCTGCACATCGGCCGCAACCTGATGCGTCAGGTCCAGCTCACAGGCCCTTTCTCTTGGCGGGCAAGCGCCGCGGAGCTGTCGGCAGACAAAGAGCATTGATGGCAACTCCGCCTCCGACCGACACTGACAATCGACAGTTTTTCGCGAGATACGGCGCTCGAAGCGCGGACGGCTGTTTCCGAAGGCCCGCTCACGAGGCGTGGCAGGGGTCGCTCCAGGGGTTGCAGCCAGCCTGCCCCTGAAGGTCGGAGGTTTGTTTCCCTGCCAAGTGGCGGTTCGTCGCGAGAGCAGCTTCGTGCTGAATCTGCGTCCACATCGAAAACTGACGCCTGTCAGCGCGCGCCACCCTGCCCGGCGTAGCGTGGTTACGCCGTAAGTTGCGGAGGACCGACAAGGGGCCTCGCAGCGCGGCAATGCTCAATTGGCAGAAGGAAATAGAACAATGAGATCTGACAGTGACATCAAGCGCGACGTGGAATTCGAGCTGAAGTGGGACCCCGACATCGACGCCACCGACATCGGCGTCGCGGTCAAGTCCGGCGTCGTGACGCTCACGGGTTTCGTCCGCAGCTATCTGCAAAAGTACGAGGCAGAGCGAGCGGCAAAGCGTGTGTCCGGTGTCCTCGGCCTGGCGAACGACATCGAAGTGCGGTTGCCCTCCGAAAGCCAGCGCACCGATCCCGAACTCGCGCGCGAAGCCGTCGCCGCGATCAAGACCGAGCTTCCTTACGCGCACGAAAACGTCAAGGTGTTGGTGAAAACCGGCTGGGCGACGCTGGAAGGCTCCGTCGAATGGGATTACCAGCGCACACGCGCCGAACGCGCGGTCCGGGCGCTGAAAGGCATAAAGGGCATCTCAAACCTGATCACGCTGAAGCCGCGCGTCGCCCCGGCCGAAATCAAATCGAAAATCGAGGACGCCTTCAAGCGTAGCGCCGAGATCGACGCCAATCGGATCGTTGTGACGGCCAGCGGGGGGGAGGTCACGCTCACCGGCACGGTTCGCTCTTGGGCCGAGCGCCAAGAAGCCGAGCGGGCCGCATGGCGGGCGCCAGGGGTCACGAAGGTCGATAACCGTATCACCATCGCTCCTTGAAACGGCGCACATGAGACAGCGGAGGGCGGAAGTGTGCATTCTGCTCTCCGCTTTATCGAAAGGTTTCGCGTCAAGGGGAAAGCGACCAATCGTGACTCTGTGAACAGCCAGGCAAACGCGACAGAAATCCCAAGCTAGAAGCCATTCTTGCGAACGCATTTCCCCGGTGAGACAGGGGCGAACGTGCGCAATACCGAACAAGAGGCGGCTCTACCGCAAGCATATAGTTTCCAATCAACCCGAGTTAGTTGTCTCGACGCGAACTCGCACGTCGTATCCCATTTGATCATCCGAAACCCAACTCTACCGACGACCTCCGAGCGGAACGCTTGGAGCTATCGCCAAGGGAGATGCACAAAATTTGGAGGAGCGCAGGTGCCGGACCGATTCTACCAAACAGTGGGTTTCATTGAAGCCGTCGAGAAAGCGCAGAGCGCGATCGAAGTGGAAGAGTGTCTGCTCGCATTTGCTGCAAGTTTCGGCTTCACATCTGTTTTTGGCGGTATTGTTCCGTTGCGCCCCGTTCCGCTGGACGAAATGCCTTCACGCATCTTGTTTCAGCGGTTTCCAGAAGGGTGGGCGGAGCGATACAACGACAGCGGCTATGTACTTCGTGATCCCATCGTCTCTCGATTGATATATGATCGGGCACCCTTTGCGTGGGCTGACGCCTATAAAACCGATCGTGAAAGACAGAACGTCAAACTCATTAGTGGAGAGGCGTCCGAGTTCGGGCTCCGGGACGGCTACGTCGTGCCGATTCCCACGATCGAAGGTGACCTCGCCGCGGTGTCTTTCGGTGGCCCGGCGTACGCTGTGGAGCCAAGTGAGGTTGCGGCGCTTAATTTCGCCGCAAGCTACGCGGTCGGGAGCTATCTGCATCACAGAATCGCACGCAGGCGACTATCTGCAGCCTTGACGCCGCGAGAGTCGGACTGTCTCGTGTGGGCGGGTGAAGGAAAAACGGATTGGGAGATTTCGGTTATTCTAGGCATCTCCCGCGCAACGGTTTTGAAGCACGTTGCCGCCGCGCGGGAGAAGCTCGGAGCGGTAAACAAGGCGCACGCCATCGCGACGGCGATCAGAATCAAACTCCTCGCGTAAACTCATGGCAGCGTCTGAGAATTGATAAGATGCACGGCTCAGCGAAATGAATTTAGCGACGTAAGGGAGCTTTTGAGACTGTAGCTGCGCGGGCTCTTAGAAAAGCATCTAGCCTCCCTCGCGGTGCGCTCTCTAGCCGCCTCAAAGCCTCAGCGCTCTTCTCCGAACTCACTATCTAAATCTTTAAGGGTCTGCGCTGCCTGGCGAAGTCTGGGTCCAGGTGCATCTAATACGATATTGATCATTGCCGCGAAATCGTCAGCCTCGTCCCGCCTCGCCGCAGCAAGAATGTCCCGCACATTGCAGGTCTCTCCTGAGGGAGCGGGGGGTCCAGCGCCGAGCTCGAGACCCTTGCGGGGCTGCGGCGCCGGCGCCGGCGCCGTGGTCAGAACAAGGGGCGCACGGGCTTCCTTTGCGGCGGCGCTGGGCCTCTTCGCCTTCGGCGCACTGGTTTGAGCCGGCCGGCGGGGCGAGGCTTTGCCAGATCGCGCCGGTGCGCGGGCAGCGGCCGCCTCCGTTGGCTCCAGATGTGACGTGTCGGGGCCGGGGTTAATCGCTCCCTGAAGGGATTCATCCTGCCAGACCCGCAATCTGGGCAGAGGCGGCGGGACGCTTCTCGCGCGCTCGTAATAACCGCGATATGGCTTGTCCAAGTAGTGCCTGATCTTGGTCAGCTCGAACGACGGGGAATTTTTTACCATCAGGATGGACAGGCGCGCCGACATTTCCCGTAGCTCGAGCGGGCTGCGCAGGGGGCGCGGCGTGTAGTGCGGCGACCAGACTCGCGGCGCGAAGATGCCCTGGCCCGGCCGCTGGATCGGCGTCTTATAGACCTGCGTGGTCTCACCAAGCATTTTGGAAACGAAGTCCGAAGTCTCAAGATCGTTGATCTGGATGAACAGCTTGATCTGCGAGCCAGAGACTGTGGTGATGCGGGTGTTCTTGCCGTAAAGCTCGTCGAGCTGCGCGAGGTCCTGCATGACGATTGCCATCCGGAAGCCATATCCGGCGCTGATCGTGATCTTGGAAATCAGCGAATCCATTCGGCCGACGTGATAGAACTCGTCGAGCATCAGCAGAACCTGATGCGGCTCGTCGTCGCCGGGAATCTTGACCATTAGAAGGTCGTGGATTTGCTGGAACAAGATGCGAATGAGCGGCCGGAAGATTGAAAGCTCGGCGATCGTGCATCCGATGAAGATTGTCATCGGCGTGCGCCGCAGCTCCCGGATGTCGAAGTCCGAGGTTTCCGTCGCGGCCGAGATGAGACCGTTGTTCCAAAGGCTCATCGCCATGTTGACGTTGAAGACCGCGCTGTTGCGCGTCTCCGGCTCGAGCGCGATGTATTGATTGAAGCTGTCGACCACCCATGTCGGCAGATTTTGTCGCTCGGTGCGGACGATGGCCCGCAGCACCGTCGAGATGTCCTTCCCGGTGGTCGTCATACGGGCCACCGTGCGCATGTGCTGAGCGCCCTCGATCAGCGGCGAGGAAAGCACATAGCCGATCAGGGCGGAGAGCAAGAGCCGACCGGCGCCGGCCCAAGTGTCGTCGGCCTTTTCTGGAATGACGAAGGAGGCGACCACGAGACAGTCGGTAGCCATGCGCTCGTCGCGGCGCACGAAGTCGAGAGGATTGTAGCGGTGTGTGTCGTTCGATCCCGGCGAGAACATGAAAACCTTATTGCCCATCGCCGTGCGATGGTTGGCGAGGGCCTCGAAGTTCTCGCGCTTCGGGTCGAAGAAGACTGCCGAACCTTGCCACACATAACCATTGGGCAGGACGAAGCCCGTCCCTTTGCCGGACCGCGATGGTCCGACCACGAGGATATGCGCAGGTTCGTCGGAACGGATGGTGACACCACTGAGCAATCCGAGGACGATTCCACGTTTGCTGGTCAAACCCCGCTTCGCCGCTTCCATCAGATTGCCGAAGCGAGCCGCTCCGTACGGCATCTGTCGACGGTTGATGTAGGCGAAGAGCGCGCCGGCGAGGCCAAGGGCGACCACTGCGGCGGCGGCGTATCCGGCACGGATGAGTGCCTCGGCGCGCGTCGGCGGATAGACCAGCCGCTCATAAAAATGGCGCCATGCCACCAGAAAAAAGTCGGCGGAGCGGTCGGCATTCTGCATCGCGAACAGCGCCCAGCGGCCGGCGCCCTCGCTCGGGAACCGGTGGGGCGCCCAGCGCAGCGCGACCACCACCTCATACGCCAGGCTCCAGAACAAGCAGAACGCCAGAAGCACGAGAAGCCCGATGCCAATGCGGAATGCGATGATGCGGCTCATCGGTCATACCTCGCGGCGTGCTCGCGTCGCCAGTCGGGCATGCGCGAGAAATAGATCTCGGATGTGCCGCGCCAGCCGCCAACCTTGGTTTGTTGAACCACGATCGGAAGAACGGACTTGATGTACGCGATGATCTCGTCACGCCGCAGACCAAGCCCGGCCTGCATCACCATCAGCGCCAGCTGTTCGAAGGCGCCGGCCGAACTGTCGGCATGGACCGTCGTGATGCTGCCGGGATGTCCCGTATTGATCGCGCGCAGAAACGAATAGGCTTCGGCGCCGCGGATCTCGCCGAGAAAAATGCGGTCCGGACGCAGCCGCATGGAAGCCTGCAGGAGCATTTCGACCGTAACTCGCGCTTCGCCCTGGTCCCCCTTCGAGGCCACCAAGGGAAGGTAGTTCTTCTGGATCGGATTGACCTCACGCGTGTCCTCGATCGTGATGATGCGCTCGTCGGCCGGCACTTCCTTGAGTATCGCGTTCAGGAACGTCGTCTTTCCGGAGCTTGTCCCTCCCGAAAGCAGGATCGAATATCGACTGACAACGGCCAGCTTGATAAAGTCCTCGATGCGGCCTGCGTCGAGATGCTCGCACAGGCGGCGATCGACGTCGGACAAGGCGCCCTCTTCGGCCATCGCGACCTTGTCGAACGATCCCATGCGGCGATAATCGTCGAGCCGCATCTCCTTGATGACCTGCTTGCGGATGGCAAACGCACCGCCCGAGGTCGTCGCTGGGGGAATGACGCCTTGGAAGCGCTCCCCCGTTGGCAAGGCCGCGGACAGAAGCGGATGTTCTTCGTTGACGCTTTGCCCCGAATGACCCGCGACGCGCTCGGCCAAGTGGCGGATCGCGTGTTCGCTGAGCGCTGGCACCTCGTGCCTTTCCATCGCCGATTGTCCAAACCGTTCGACCCAGACTTCCCCAGGCCCATTGGCGCAGATCTCGACGACCTGATCGTCCTCGAGCCAAGGTCGGATCGGCTCCAGCGCGCGATCAATGAAGACCGTCAGGCTTCGCGCCACTACGCTCACGCTTCAGCTCCCTGAGGGCTTCCTTGACCGGATCGGGATACAATGCCGAGAAATCGAGATCGCGCCGCACGAACACGATGATCCGCGTTCCCTGGTCGAGGTAGATCGTCGGTGGAATGTTGATCGAGTTGCGCAGGGCCTCCTGAGCGATGTTGGTCAAAGTTTGGGAGATGTTCTGTGCGGCGATCTGACGGGCCTGCAGGGAAAGCTGGTTCTGGTTCACGCCGGTTTGGGTCTGCGTCACGACGCCGGTCACGGGGTCGGTGGTCGTGATGACCGTGCCGTTGCCATAGCCGTCGGTGTTCTGTCCGTATGCGCTGAGGAATTGTGCTCCCCCGCCGACCAGCGACAGCACGATCGCCGAGCCGAAGCGCTCGAGATAATGATTGTCGACGAAGCCAGCGTTGCCGGCACGGCCGAGCTCGTCGGCGCCGTTCGAACCGAGTTGCACCGACACGCCGTCGGACCGCAACATCCGGGTCCAGACGATGAAGACCCGGGTCTGGCCCTGGGCGATGCCGGACCGATACTCGCCGATCAGGCGGCTGCCCGACGGAATAAGCACGCGTCGGCCGTCGAACGACCAGACATTCTCGGTCACGACAGCCCGCACCATGCCGGGCAGATCGCTCTGTACGGCCGTTTCCAGCACGCCGCGGATCAGCGTGCCCTGCGCCACCAGCGCGTCGATGCGGTCGTTCTTTGATGCGCGGGCCACTTCGACCCCTGCGGCGGAGACCGATGCGAGGAAGCGCCTATTGGGATCGTCTTCGTTGCCTGCCGCACCACGAGGTCCGTCCTCGCCATTCGTAGCGGCGGCCGCCGAGGCGTTATCAGCGATCACCTGTGGCGCGCGCAGCCGCTCCCAGCGCCGTCGCTCTTCCTCCTGGCGTTGCCGCTCGAGCTCCGCGAGCCGCCGCGCCTCGTCATCGTTGGGCGGTGCCGCGACAAGGGGCGGTTCCGGTGCCGGCGGCGGCGGCAGCGCCAGGGGCGGTGCGACCGGAGGAGCAGGCGGAGCGGGTTCGGGCGGCGCCGGCGGCACGACGATCGTGCCCTGATCGGTTTGCGGACGGGGCGTCGAAAGCGACGGCGCCGGAAACTGGGTGGTCGTGAATTCTTCTTTGTCCGGCGTCGTCAACGTGGGAGTCCGGCGGGCCAGCGATCCGTAGATGAGCCAGGCGGCAATCGCCAGCGCCCCAAGCGGTATGGCGATCTTCAAGAAACCGCCGACAGCGGTTCGCCCCCGGGCGACAGAGCTGGCGGCGGCCGCCTCGAGCTCCAGTGAACGATAATCGTCGGCCGTCGGCATGCGCGCTCAACCTCCCGAGGCGGTGGCCGCGCCCACGCGCTGCGGCGCGTAAGGCTCAAGGCCTGTCGGCTCATGCACGTTGGTCAGACGGCGGTTGAAGATGCAGGTCGATTCCTGGCCGTTGCGCAGGGTCCATTGCGCGGAGACCTTGTCGACGACGACATAGGGTCCCTCTGTCCGGAAATTGACGAGGCTCTCATTGCGATCCGCGTCGACGATGAAGATCGCCGGCGTCTCGCCCTCGAACCGAAACCAGGTCTTGGTGCCGTCGTCGAAGACGGCGACCGGCTTGTTGGTGGAAGACCCCTTGTAGCCGTAGTTGCTGTTGGCGTTCGCGATGTTGAGCGCTTTCAAGTTCGGATTGGCGGCGCGCTCCTTGGCTTCGGCAAGCAGCCGGGCGCTGGCTTCGTCATCCGGGAAGCGAAACCGCACGGCGTAGATCTGATTCGATGGCGGGCGCGTGTTCGAGCGCAGCAGGAACGAGTAGACTCGCTTGTCGGTCACGACGTTGAGATTGGATTGCGCGTTCTTCTCCACGGGTTTGATGAAGATGATGTCGCCTTTTCGGTTCGGCTCGACGCGCCAGGCAATGGAATCGCCGAGCGCCAACGTCTCGATCTTTTCGTCAGGCTGCAGCTGGATCATCGTCGACGTGCCGTAGGTGGCGTCGATTGCGGTGACGTTGTCCCGGCTGTAGACGACGTCGCGCACACGCGGGTCGAGGCGGCCGGGACGCGGCGTCGATTCGGCAAGCGCCGCGCCCGTCGACAGTAAGAGGGTAAGAAGCGCAAGAGCGGACGGCCGCATCATGGCTGCTGCCCCACGCTGCGCGGAGATGGCGCCGATTCCTGGTCACGCCGATATTCGAGCACCTGGAAGCCCAGCGGATTGTCGAAACGCCATTCGTTGCGCATGGGCGCGGACGTGTAACGGAAGCGCACCAGAGAAACCCAGTGCCGAGTCACGATGTTGGTGGCCGACTTTTCGTCGGTGGAGAAGCGGACCAGAGCGGTGCGGTTGTTCGGAAAGGTCACCGACTTGATGGTGACGCTGACCTCGGTGTTCGTCCCGTAGATCTTCACCGGGTTATTGGGATTGGCGGGCGAGTAAATCTCGGTGAGCTCGCGCGCCGCGTCTCCGGCGGCGAGGAGTTGGGCGAGATCAAAATTATCCTTCAGCGCCTTCGGATCGTAGGTCTCGCGCGCTTTGATGTAGCGCACGACATTGAACATCGTCACCGCCTCGTCCTGCGTCAGCGGTCCCTCCGCGGTCGGTCGCTTGACCTCGACGAACCCCGTCGTTTTGTCGACGACGACCATATAAGGCTCGTAGGTCTTGAGTGGCACGAGGAGCGCCAGCACGGCGAGCGCGGTGACGGCAACCACGGTCATCACGGTGGCGACGATCCAGGCTAGCGCGCGCGAGTTGCGGTTGCGCCGGGCGATATCATGCTCCCAGGTTGCGCCGTCGGCATAATAGCGCGGATCAACCCGGTCGGACTGGGTCGTGGTATCCGTCACGGTCTTCCTCCCCCGCCCTGCGCCGGCGGTGCGCCGGAGTTGCGGAGTTGGTCGGCGAGCCGACGGAACTCTGCGGACTGCGTCCAGCTCGCGGCGCGGAGGCCGACGCGCGCTCTCTGCCGCGCGGCCAGCTCCTCCCGCCGCGACATCGAAGCGGGGTTGAACGGATTGCGGAAGGCGAGGCGCGCTCGGTTGGCGGCCGCCCCCATCCGGTAGCCGGAGGCCGTGGCCAGGACCGCGCCGAGCCGGGGCGCGAAGATCGGGACGCCACCTGCGATAGCGGCCGCCATGTTATTGATCTGGCTCAGCAGGAGGATGCCGATGATGGCGAGCAGCACCACCGGTCCGATTGTTGCCCATGTGGCAGACTTGCTGTTGGCGACGCCGTTCAGCGTGTCGATCGATTGCTGGATCAGCGAGACATAGAAGGCGAGGAAGGCGTATACGAGCACCTGCACAAGGAAATACTGCGCGAGTGAGCTCATCCAGCCGCTGAAGAACCGCGACGTGACGCCGAACATAAGCAGGATGATGAATAGCGGCGCCAGGGCAAGCAGAAGCCACATGAACATCTTCGACAACACGATCAGGAAGATGGCGAAACCGATCAGGATCGCCATGACAACGTAGAAAACGGCGGCGAAGATGTAGGGTCCCCAATTGGTAATGCCGGCATTCTGTAGAAACGCCTCGGTCGCGCTATTGGTCGTGTCCCACATGTTCTGCAAGGCCGACTGGACGGCGTTGACCGAGGTGAGATTGGCCGAGGTGCCGGTATTGTTGGCGGAAGTGACGGCGCTCAGCAGCGCGTTGCCGATGGCGGAAGGACCGTCATTCAGTATCGTATACACGAAGGTTTGGAATTCTCCCCAGCGGGTCGCCAGGACATAGATCATCATCGCGCGAAAGAGCCGGAAGGCATGATCCGTCGGGCCGCCGCTGGCCGTGCCCTGCCAGATCCCGACGCCCCAGAAGATTACGTAAAGCGTCAGGAGTAGACCGGCGACGCCGGTTGTCCCGCCCGATGTCGCCGCGTTCGCGAGGGCCTGATATGCCGTCGAAACGTAATTCTGGCCAAGCTGGTCGACGGATTGCAGTAGCGAAGTGATATTGAAATTGTTGGCCATCGCGCTCCTCAGATCGGCCGCATCGGGCCGCAGGCGTCAACGGCCTCAACCGCGGCTCGAGCGGGCGGCGCGGGAGGGAGCTGCGCGTAGGCCAGCGGCGCGCCGCCCTCGTCGGGTGAACACGGCGCTTTCAGCGGCTTATAGGCACAGCCGCCGAGCGCGAGTGTGAGTAGTGCGCTGGCCATGAGGAGCGATACCGATCTCACTGCGGCGGCGCCTTGGGTTGCGTGAATGTCATGGCCCGCGAGGCGGATTCCGCGGCATCGTTCCGGTTGGGGGACGTTTCAGCGGTGCCCGTCGCCGGCCATGAGGATGGACGGAGCGCGTAGCGTCCGACCGCGACGCCCACGGCGAGCGCAACCACGGCTGTCGCGATGACAATGGCCTTCGACATGGGGGGCCCCAGATGTTGTGTTGCGCCGTCCCGCGCGGCGTGCGCGAAAGCTTTTCGCGGCTCGCCGCCCGCTCCGCTACTGAGTGAATTTCATGGCGCGCGCCGCGGCCGACTCCGCCGCGATGCGATCGAGATTGGCCTGGTTCGCCGCAGCGGCTGCATTGTTCGCAACCCCGTTCAGTTCATTGATCGTCAGGCCGGTCTGAACCTGCACCTGGGTATTCTGATCGATGCTGCCTTTCAGATCCTGCGCTTGGCCGATCTGCTGGCCGCCCTGCTTGAAAGCGCTCGATCGCTGCTGCACCGCGCTCTGTGTCGAGTTGATGAGCCCCGAGAGCGTAGCGGCGACGTTCACGGAACTCTTGTAAGCCGTGTCCACGGGGTGGCTCTGGCCGCTGGTGAGACCGGTGATCGTCTGTACGAGCTGCAGGCCATTGATCAGAGTCGACACGATGTTCTGCGAGTTCGAGCCCATGCCGGCGAAAGACAGCGCCCCGCCCGAGATCACCGATCCGAGGGAGGGCGCCTGCGCCATGGAGAAGCCGCCGCCGAGGGCCATTTGTGCGAGCGTTCCTTGCGCCTGGGACGAGCGATCGCCCGTCACCGCTTGCAGCGTCTTCTGGGTGAACTGCATGATCTGCTGATCGGCGGTCAGGATCTTCTGGGTGCTGGTTGCGATCTCCTGGGCCTTTTGCAGGTTGGCGTTGTCGATTACCGGGACTTGCGCCAACGCTGGCGACAATTGGGCGGTCACGATGATGGCGATGAGGGCAAGGATGGTGCGCATGAAAATCCTCCCTAGCGGGTGTCGTTGTTGATCGCGGCCAGCGCCGCGGCGACGTCGGCCACGGTCAAGCCGGGCCCGGTCGAAGCGCCGTCGTTCGTCGGTGTGCCTTGCGCCTGTGCGAGGTAAAAGATGACGTTGCCGTCGGTGTCGACGTAGCGGGCGCTGACGCATCCAGGGTCGGGGTTCGTGCCCGGCGGTGTGGTCGAGCATCCCGTCGGCGTCCGGCAAGGGTCAGTCGGCGAGCCGGTCCCGATCATGCCCACGGGACAGACCGGACCGGAGGCGGGCCGTCCTCCCGTCACCGTCGCCGCCCGCATGCCCCCGGCCGCCCGGCTCATGTCGCTCGTTCTGGCGAGGTTGAGCGCGTTCAGGGCGGTGACCCAAAGGTTCGTCGAATCGATGACGCCGTTCCAGGCAAGGTTGTTCTGCAGCCGCCCCGCGCTGTTCATGTCCATCGCCGCCATCACGGTCGAGCCCGTGCCGACCTGCTGGCCCGCGACCTGAAACCCTGACTGCGCGGCGCCAAGCGTCGAGCGACTGGCATCGAGACCGGCAACCACATTGCCGCTCGACTGAAACAATGTCTGGCTGTTCAACGCGCCGCCTTGCGCCCCAGGATCGGGAGCGGCGGGCATGTCCGGCGCATAGGAGCGAATGGCCTGGCTGCCGGCGCCCGCCTGCGGCTTCACGGTCGGATCGGTGACGTTGGCCTTCTTGCCCGTGGTCACCGCGCATTTGACGCCGCTATTGGCGTCCTTGCGCTGCGTCGTCACCGGTACGAGTTTGACCGTCGTGCTGGCTGTCAGCGAATGTTGGCTGAGCTGTGCTGCGTCGTCGACCGGGATGGCCGCGTGCGCCTGGGTGGCCAAAGCCGCCGCCGCCGCCGCGGCGAGACTGATCAGGATGGTCTTCATGAAGGGTCTCTCCCCAGGAAGATCGGCAGCCACACCGCTGGATCGTCGCCAACGCGCGCGCGCAGCGCGTCGAGCTCCGCCACGGTCTCGGTCCGACCGGACAGCACCTTGATAAGGTCGGGCATGCTCGACAGGTTCAGCCGGGCCACGACGCTGTCCCGGCCGTGCTTGATCAGGAAGGACCGACTTTCGGGGACGGTGCTGCGAATCCAGTCGACCTCGCGGCCCGAAAGGCGGAAAGCCTGACGATAGCTCTCGTCGTCGGCTTTGGGATTCGGAAAGAAGATGTTGGTGCTGGTCTGCTCGATCAGCGTGTTGGACGCGCGTGAGCGGACGATATCGGCCGCAGATTGCGTGCCGAAGCCGATGATGCCGTTCTGCTTGCGGATCGTCTTCAGCTTATCGCGGATGAAGAAGGCAAAGACCTCGTCGTCGAGCAGCCGCCAGCCTTCATCAAGAAAGATCATCACCGGATCGCCCGTGAGCAACTCCTCGGTGCGGTGGAAGATGTACATGAGCGCGGCGGTGCGGATGACGGGATCGTCGAGGACCCGCGTCATGTCGAAGCCGAAGATGCTCGAAATCGAGAACTGGTCCTCATCGTTGTTGAACAGCCAGCCCCGCTGATCCGGCCGCATCCAGCTTTCCAAGCGCGCGAGGAGATCCCCCTCCCCCGCCCGGATGCGACCGCGCAGCAAGGTCGAGAACGCCTTCAGCGTCCGCCCGTCCGGACCCGCTGAAAGCGCCGCTGCGATTGCGTTTCGGATCACCTGCTCTTCGGAAGCGCTGAGATCGCCGCCCTTGGCCGGACGCAGCATGAAGGCGAACAGCTGGTACAGAAACTCGCGGTTCGCTGCCGAGTCGGGCAGCGACAGCGGATTGAACCCGGTGGGCTCGCCGGGAATGAGCGCTTCATATTGACCGCCGAGAGCGCGAATAAAGATCTCAGCGCCACGATCCTTGTCGACGAAGACGAGTTTGGGGCGCGGCTGGATGCGCTGCGTCTGCGCCGCGATGAACGATAGAAACACGGTCTTGCCCGACCCGGTCGGCCCGACGACGGTGAAGTTGCCGATGTCACGAACGTGGTGATTGTAATAGTAGGCCGTCTGCGACGTTGTCTCGAAGACCGAGATTGCGGGGCCCCAGTGGTTGCCGTCGGGGCGCCCGCTCGGATAGTTGTGCAGCGAGGCGAAGCCGGCGAAGTTTTTCGACGAGATCACAGCCTTGCGGGCGATATAGGCGAAATTGCCCGGCAGCTGCGACCAGAACGCCGGTTCGCAATTGAGGTCTTCGCGCACCCAGATCACCGACCGATCCGTCAGCGCGGCACCGGCCGCTGTCACGGCCGCGCCTACCTCGGCGAGATCGCGGCCGAGGCACATCACCGTCATGTGGTGCTCGCCATAGATCGCCTCGGAAGCCAGCAATTCGTCCCGGGCCTCGTCAAGATGCTCCGCGACGATCGAACCGGCCTCGTCGGACATATCGACTTGCCGCGACACGCGATCGATCTGCTTGGCGGCGACCGGCCGATCGACGATGGCGAAGGTCTGGGTGGCGATAAATTCGTGCGGCACCCGCAGGAGATTGTCGAACGAACCGGGACCACTTTGCGCCGGATATTCGCGGATCGAGATCATCGCGCCGAAGCGCGTGTCGTCGCGGCTGGCGCCGCGGATCTCGATGGCGTTGCGGCCGAAGAAGAGACGCTTCGTCGAGAGCGCGTCCGCAAGGTCCATGCGGGGCAGATGCATCGGCCGCGGTAGGCCGCCGTTCACGATCTGCACGAGGAATTCCAGCGGCTCGGAGAACCAGATGCCGTCGCGCCGGACCACGCCGAGTTGCCGCGCGCCATAGGCGGCCAAGTTCTCGCGAACCGCCGTCGCGGCATCGCGCAGCTCGTTGAGGGCGGTCTGAATGGCCACCGACTCGCCGGCCTCGTCCTTGCGGCCGAGAGCCTTCGTCATCAGGACGTCGAAGGTTCCGGCCTGGCCCTGGAGCGGCCGGCGCACGATCGTGAGATAGATGTCGTTGACGAACATTCGACGCTTCGACAGGGAGGCGTCGTAGCGCTCGTCGATCTCGCGGCACAACGCGTTGTCGAAGGTCGACGCGATCCGTGGTTGCACCTCGCGCCGGATGATGTGCGCGGCGAGCGCGAAGCGCGAGTTGGCGAGTGTGCGGACGATGTCGTTGCGGCCGAGCAGACGGGCGTTGACCTCGCTCATGTCGGATGTCTCGAACGAGTAGCCGTCGAGCTTCAACACCGTGAGGAGCAGGCCGTCTCGCGTCTTGAGGATGTGATCGTCGACGTGGCGGGTATAGGGAATGTGCGACGCCACCGGTCGCTCACGGCGGGACACGGCGCCGAAGGTGAGCTCGTCGAGAAGGGCGCGGGCGACCATGGCAGCCTCACGGGGCGTAGCTGTCGGCGCCCCAGAAGGAGCGCGAGCGGGGCGGACATCTTGTCGAGCGGACGAACAGGATCTCGAAGATACGGTCGTCGCGAAGAGTCATCACGTAGCCGAACAGATGGAGCGGAATCGCGACCAGCAGCATGAAGAGATTGTGGGTGACAAGGAAGCACACGCTCGAGACCACGCCGTTGAACATGAAGTACATATACGGCACGCCCATCAGCGTCGGCGCGCGAGTGAGGGCTTTGACCAGCGGGGTGATAAGCGGATCATCGAGCTCGGCTTCGGTCATTGGCCGACCGCCGACTGGAAGAATTGGACGATTTGCGCCGAGCCGAACACCAGAACGATGCCGAAAATGACGCTACCGGCGATGCCCCACGTCAGACGGCCGGACCAGGCGAACAGACCGCACGCGATGACGGCCAGTGTCGCCAGCGCGGTGGCGATCGGGCCTGTCAAAGCCTGAACCAACTGCGTGAGCGTGGATTGCACGGGTTGCAGCGTCCCGCCCGACTGTGCCGCGGCGTCGACGACGCTGAGCGCCACAAGGCTCAGAGCGAGGGGCGTGCGCGAAATCCATCGAGTCATCTAGTCCTCCCTGTCAATCGACGTGCATGACGAAACCATCGTTCCAATGCCTTCCGGCTTGGGGACGCGCCGCATCGGGCCGCGTGGCGAGTTCGACGACGTCAGGCTGGGCGGACGCGAGAGCGCCAGCGCCGCGAGGATCCGGCCAGCTGTAGAAATCGTTGATGACTTGGGCGACGAACCGGACGGTCTCGGGATAGGGAGGAACACCACGGCTCTTGGCGACGGCTTCCTCGCCGGCGTTGTAGGCGGCGAGGATAAAGAACGGGTTCTTGTATTTGTCTTGGAGGCTGCGCAGGAAGCGGATGCCGCCGCGCACGTTATCGGCGGGGCTGCAGAGGTCGACGTTGAAGCGCTGCGCGGTCTGCGGAAGCAGCTGCATCAGGCCGAACGCCCCCTTTCCGGAGAGCGCCATCGAGTTGTACTGGCTTTCGCTCTTCGCCACCGACTGAGCGAATTCGGGCGAGAACTTCTCCTCTGTGGCGATGCGTGCCACCAGCGCTCGCGCGTCGTCGGGCGCCATCGCCTTCGCGCCGCCGCACGGCCGCGCCGCTTCATTCGCGTCGAGGCGGAATCGCGGCGTGTCCAGTGGAATGACGCGGCCGGAGGCATCGACGGTCGCGAGGTGCGAAACGTTCGCTGCGTCCTGAGCGTTTGCGCCGGCGCAGGCCACCATCATCCCCAATCCGATCGCCGCGATTCGCTTTGACATGCCCCTAGGCTCTCCACTTTTCAATAGACAATATATTAGATGTTGTTACCTTGGCAACAGGTTAGTGAATGACGTCCCCAGCTCGATCCGGAGGGATGGAATGAAACGCTGCTCAGTCCTGCTGGCCGGCCTCAGCCTCGGCCTCGTGCAACCCGCCCCACCTGCGGCGGCGCAGGACGCTTCGTTCGGGTGCAAGGTCTTGCTGTGCGCGGCGGCCAGCAATCCGGGATGGTCCAGCATCCCCTACTGCGTGCCGGTCATGCAGGAATTGTTTCGCCGGCTCGCCCGCGGCGGCGGCTGGCCGACCTGTTCTGAAGGGCATGCCAGCGGCCCGGGCTATGAGCCTTACGAAGCCTGTCCGGTAGGCCTAACACCGGTCGCAGGCTTGCCGGGCGGAGAAACATCGCCATCCGCCAGCGGAGAGTTGTGCGCCGATCTGTCCAAGCCCGAGCGCGTGTGCTCAGGAAGCGATGGCGGTTGCACGACGACCTATCCGACGACGCCGCGCCAGCGCCGCAGCGAGCCCTACTACGTCGACATCAGCTCGGCCAACGGCGTGCAGCGCTTCTATTTCTCGCTGCAGGGCTACTAGAATGGGCCGGGCATGGCTGATGGCCGCGATTCTGGCCCTGCCACTCACCGCAACAATGGTGACGGCGCAATCCGCGTCGCCCTGGTTTCCAGTTCCAGCGGACGCCATCTATCTGACAGGCGACAGCTGGTCGGCCGGCGACGTGACCTATCGTCTTTATGGCGTCCAGGCCTGCCTGCGTGACACGAGCTTCACCAACGGCCACGGCCTCAAGCGCGACTGCGGCGAGGCTTCGCTCGCCATGCTTGTCGCACTGGTTCGCGATCTCAGACCGCAGTGCTACGACGCGGCCGAATCGCCGCAGCTGCGAACCGTCTTCGTGTTCTGCCTGGCCAGCCCGAGCAAGGGCGCCGCGGCGGGCTCCCGCATCGATCTCGGCACAGCTCTGATTTCAACCGGCTTCGCCTTCGCCGCGCTCAAACCGGACGGCCAGCCGGTTCACGCGCCGTACTTCGTGGCCCAGCTCGTAGCCCAGAGATCCAAGGCGGGATTGTGGGCGTTCGCCGACCTCCCCGATCCGAACGCGATCATTCTGCGCGCCCTGCGGCAGGCTTCGCCTGCTCCCGCGTCCGGGATGCCAGGAGCAAACCCAGCGACCCCATAGGATCAACGTCAGCACGAGGAGCGACCATGCGAACCACAAATCTCTTCATCGTCCGTGGCTTTGTCGGGCAGGCGCCGAAGGCGTTTAACAAAGCCGCCAAGGTCCACATCGCGACCGACCGCGGGTGGACTGACGCCAAGGGCGAGCGGCACGAGGAGACCGACTGGGTAACGGTCAGCATCCTCAATGAAAAAGCCGCGGCCTGGGTCATCGCCAATGTCGCGAAAGGCGATCCGGTCTATGCCGAATGCCGCATCGCCGACGGCTCCTACAAGAAGGACGGCGAGACGATCTACACGACCGACATCATCGCCAACGTCTTCCACAAGCTCGATCTCGGTGCGCGCGACGATGCCGCGGCGTGACACCGTGTTTCTCGCCATCTCGCTCCTGGCGACCGCGACGACAACCGAGGCTGGCGCGCAGCCGGCCGATCGGAACGAGGGCATTTACGCGCCGCAGCTGCCGCTTCAATCGCCGCCGCTGCGGGTCGAGGTCATCGATGGGGTGCGGTTCCGCGATATCGAGACGGGCGCGGCCTACCGGCTCTACGGCATTGATACCTGCGCGCCGGAGCAGACCGCGCGCTTGGGCAGGCAGCGCTGGCCGTGCGGCACGATGGCGACATCGTGGCTCGTCACGGCGACCCTCAACGCCTGGCTCGCCTGCAGGACATTGCGGGACGAGGCGTCAGAGCACCTGGTGCGGTGCGCCACGGCGGGCCATCCCGACATCGCTGCCGATATGTTGCGCGCCGGCATCGCCGTAGCGCTCCCCGGAACGGACAGGGACCCGGCGATCCGTGCCTACGTCCAAGCCGAGCAGGACGCGCGCAAAGCCTATCGGGGGCTCTGGTCGAGCACATTCCAGATGCCCTGGGAGTGGCGTGCCAAACGCCCGGCCGCGCCGCCGCTCGCCCGGTTCGAGACAACGCCATGAGCCGTATCGCCGTCGTTCTCTCTCTTCCCATCATGCTCGTGCTGTCAGCCTGCGCCGCGCCGCAGCCATGGCCGGTGACGGACTATGGGCCGCCCGCGCGCGAACCGATGTACACGCCCGCCGCCGTCAAGCCCGGCCGTCTGGAATATGCCCCCGATCGGTCGACGTTTGCCCCCATCCTTACCGAGCGTTTTCCCTATCCGACCCAGCCGGAGGCGAACGCGGCCTATCGTCGGCTTCTCGCCGGCTCTGCCAGGGAAGGCAACTTCCCCGCATCGGTGTGGCTGTTCGGGTGCAAGCCGGGCGCGCTGGACGAACAAACCGCCCGTGTGATCCGCTACCGTGGTCCCGTCGTCCATTGCGCGACGGATTTTCTGGACGGCAGTGGCCGTCGCCTTCGCCGCGAAGCGGTAAATTTCTATTACTACGGCGACGTCTGGAACATGCAGCCCGTCTACCCGCCGCGCAGCGTGGTGCCATGGCGCAATCGGGAGCGTTCGCCGAAGGATTTCTGGCGGTGGCTGCCCGGCCGCGACCGCTACGAATAGCAGGCGGCACAATGAGCGCGGCAAGGCAGTTGAGTCATTATATTAGATGTTGTATTAAAGGTACATCGCCGGCCTTTCGCAGCTCTGCCATTTTTGTCCTGGCGATGGAGATCGCAGGGATGATGAACACCCAAGCCCGCGCGCAAACGGTGACGCCCGATCCGGGGACGTGGCGACCGATGGCATATGCGGATCTTCAGCTGCCCTCTCGCGCGACCGCCACCTACACCGACATCTGGAAGGACGCGATCGAACGCAACAACCAAGGCTATCGGCAGCGTGGGGATCATCGCTTCGCGGGCGGCAATGCGCCCGTCACCGAAGCCCATTTCGTCATCTGGAGCCGCGGTCGTTCCGTTGTCCTCAGTATCCTCAACACGGCGATTGGATGCACGATCAAGACCGCGGTGCCGCAGGCGCGTGCGACGGTGAAGCTCTGCCCCATGCGGATTGCGATTTACGAGGGGATCCAGGTGCGCACTCTCGAGGGCGGCCGCGCTTGCTTCCTTGAGCTTGAGCCAGGCGCATCGCCTGATCCGACGGTGTCCGCGGCCTATGCATCCTACGACGTTCCGAACCGGACGTTGAAGACGGGCATGATCGTCAACCATAAGGCTGTCGACGGCTGCTCGCTGGATGTGCCGCTGAACCGCCGCGACGCGGATTGAGGAGAACAATAGAAAATGCACTCTCGGATGATCTGTCTGCTTGCTGCGACCGCCCTTGTCGGCGCGGTGCCAGCAGCCGCGGCCGACGCGGCTTTCAGATACAAGACCTCGTATCGCAACGTGACCCAGGACCCCGACAAGGTCTGGACGGGTGATGCGCTCGCGGCCGGCTCGTCCGGCACCGTGACCATTCACGAATATGAATTGCGCACGCCGCGCGGCGACTTCTTGATCTCGCAGATTTGGAACGACGACTGCACATCCGGCACCTGCCCTACCCGCCTTGTGCGCGTCGCCCCCCATCAGCAGCCGACCGTCCTGGTCGACGATATGATGCATCAGATCGTGCCTCCTGATGATCCGCGCTTCGCCGCGATGGCCGCCGACCAGGCGCAGGCGGCGTTCGCACAGCGTCCCTTCGCGTTGACCGACGACGGGAAGACGCTCGTCAACGGCGATTTCACCTTTGCGATTCCGGAGGGCAAGCCATGACAGCGCGCGCCGTTCGCGGCATCCTGGCCGATGCGGGTCTCCTGCTGTGTCTGTCGGGGGCGGCAGCGTTCGCCGGAGAATCAGCCGCCAATCTTACTGCGGCGGGCATCCCGTCGAACTGTGCGGATTTCGCTGCGAAAGTGTCCAGCAGCGAAGGAAATTTCGGCACCACAAATCAGTTCGGCTGCCTCGGAGCATTCCAATTTTGCCCCGGCACCTTCGAACGCTATTACAGCGGCAGCGCGCAAAGCTTTCTCAACGACCCCTCCGCCCAAGTCGCCGCCTGGACCCGGTACGAACAGAATGAGTGGTCGAAGGCGCAGAGTAACGGCATGACCTCGCTGATCGGACAGCAGGTATGTTACGGCGGCCGCTGCGCCACGATCGACCAATCTTCCATCCTCATGGCCTGCCAGTTCGGCTGCGGCCAGCGCGGGAAGCTCGCAAACTACGCTGCGAGCGGCGATTGCAATGCCCGCAACGTCAAGGATGGCAACGGGGTAAGCGTATGCAGCTACCTCATCCGCGGCGCCGGATATGACGCCTCCTGCTTCACCGGAGACCAGTCGGCGGTTTGCCAGCAGACGCCGACCGGGCCGGGCGATTTTCCGACCTCGACCGGTATAGCCGCCAATCCGCCACCGCCATCGACAGCGTCGATCATCGTCAATCCGACAGACGTCTAGGTACCGCCCAAATCAGTTTTTCTCGGAAGGGTCGCGGATGATCCAGGGAGCAAAATAATTGAGTTCCTCCTCGGTCGACGAACAGAGATCTCCGCCACGATAATGAGCATGAACCAGGGCCCAAAACACAACCTCGTCGGAGCGCCCGGCGAACAGAGCTTTTTGCAAGGTGCGACCGATCAGCGTCACTGCCCGCGAATGTTCATAGCGGGCGTGAAGTTCGTGAGCGATGATCTTGGTATCCGCAGTTCTTATCATAGAATAACTCCATGCTGATACGGACCATCAGGCAACTGACGGCCAGTTAGACATCGGCAGCACCGACTCGTTGGAGCCTCGCGCGGCCCGGATTGTTTCAAGGGTCTCGCGGTTGAAGGACATGCGCAGGGCAACAACTTCGTCGCGGCCAATACGCTGGGGAAAACCGAGTGATCGGACGAAGAACCGCAATTGCATCGCGATTAGCATCAACCGCCAGTCGATCGCGACCGTGACTGTGTCAACCTGATGCTCAATGCCCCATTCGACGACGCCTTGGGCGAGTTCGAGAAAGGGACTGTCACCTCGCGGTCGGTGTTCGCGATAGCTACGCGCAACGCTGAAGCGTGTCCACTCGAACACATGTTCGCCGCGTGGCGGCGTGTGCCGGCACAGATCCGTCAACACATCGCTCAATAAATGCGGGCGAGTGGTTGGTAACAGCCGCTGATAGCCGACGATCTCCTCGTCGCGCAGACAGATGTGATGGATTGCATGCCGATCGTCGAATCGATCGCGCTCGCGACCGCCCGGCTGGCGCAGTTCCTCCCAGCCCTTTTCTTCGACAAAAATTGAATGCCGAAACCGAAAGGCGCGGTCCATCAATGTCTCGTATCGACCGACGTCCGAGCCTGGAATGACCATCAGCATGAAATGCACCTCGACCAGATGACAGAGCCGAGTTGGTCATGTCCATCGCCAGCGCGGTATGGGCACAAAGGTCCATTGCAATCAGACTAGCGCGCGCGTTGTCCGTTCTTGGAGATATTTCAATAAGTGAAAAAACGAAACGCCTATTAGTACGGCAACTCTTCGGCGGACTTAGCTCAGGTGCGATCGCGGCGACACTATCATCGCTATAAAGGTCGCCAGGTCATCTGCCTTTGTTCTTGATCCGCTTCTGGTCGTGCTAAGATTTTGACCCTGAAACCCGCCGAATAAACACGGCGCTAGCCAATAACGCTACGCCGGGGCATCGCAAAGCCAGATTTTGCACCACGGCCCGGTTCTTTGCGCCAATCAATTTTTTCGTCTTCGCGGAACCGCTCCACAAGACGCGTGAAGAGGAAGCGAGGTTTTTGCCCCTGACGGCATGTAGCCCAATTCGTCGCAGCGTTCCCGAAAAGTCATCCGCCGCCGCTCCTTTTGCGCCTCGGCCAATTCGCACTGAATGCCGTGCTCTTCGTCGGTGAGACCCTCGGGGCGGCAGACCGAGCAGGTGCCGAGGTGAAAAACCCGTTCCCACTCCACCAACGCCTGCACATAGGCGCGATGAGCCTCAATCGTGCGCGATTCAAGAGAAGTGCGCCCTCGCGCCTTGGCCCTGATCACTCGATCCTCCGTGGGGAGGTGCCTGCGGTACGCCCCCGCAAACGAACCCTCTCTGACTCTTGGTGATCGGGGAGTTCGAAACCGTGCTAGACGGCCCTGTGGCCTTTAGTTCGGGTGAACCTGTTGCATACGCCACAGGCTCCCCGACCATAAGGTCAAGGAGTGCGGTGCCGTGTCGGCCGGCACCAACCGCTAGCAGGGGTTTCGACGCCCCAGGGCAGCGCGTACTGCCCCACTCGACTCATAACCGTTCGTTCGCTCGGCTTCTAGATCAATTTCGGTAAACCATCGATTGCCAGGCAAGGAGCGCTCGCGTCGTCCGATGAGTCTGAAGCTTGAATTCGTCGATTGTGTGTGATCTCCGTCGCCGCCGCTGGCGAGCGAGGGCGAATATAGGCCGCGGACCTACCGCGTTCGCCGACTTCGTCACCACACCAGACGCCCGTTCGCTCGCCTCCACCCAAAAGGCCGCCGGGCTTCGCTGATCTCGGCTTCTCATTCCGCATGCCAATTCCGACCAGAGCGCAGGTTGCCGGCAAAGTACGTGGTGCCCGTTTTGTCGAATTGGTGATCGATGCCGCTGGCGCGTTGCTGGATGCAAGGGAGGCTTCGCCGCGGTCGAGATCTCGGGCCGCGACGGCTTGCCAGCGCGCCCTTGCATCCGGCACGCTTCGCGGCAGACGGGCGCCGTGCCCTCGGGATAAGGCGAGGCAGGTCAACCGAAGAAGGGACCGGGGTATGTGCGATGCGCGCCCGGTGAAGGCGATGGAGAAAAGGGAAATCGAAGAACTGCGAAGCAAGGTCGGTTGCGCCGCGCTGCTTCAACAGGACGGCTGGAAAATCGATCTAAAGGAGAGCACGCGGCGCGCCGTGAAATTCCGCCGCGATGCCAATATCATTATCGTCATTCACAACGATCGCGGCTGGTTTGACCCGTTGTCGACCGCGAAAGGCGACGTGTTTGATCTCGCCGAGCATCTCGGTGCGCAGGGCTTTCCCGAAGCCTGCGCATGGGTCGCGTCCCTGGTCGGGTTCGTGCCCACCCCGCTCGCGTGGCAGCGCGAGGTCCGGTCCTCCCCGCTTAGCTCCATCGCCGACCGCTGGGCGCGTCGGAGTCTGCCGAGGTCAGGCTCGGCGACCTGGCGCTATCTCACCGAGACACGCGGGCTTCCCGATACGATCGTCGCCGTGGCGGTCGGCCAAGGCATGGTCCGCGAGGGGCCGCATGGCAGCATGTGGGCGGCTCATCGCAGCGAGAACGGCATCGTGGTCGGCTGGGAGGAGCGCGGCCCCCAATGGCGCGGATATGCGACCGGCGGGGCCAAAGAGCTGTTCCGGCTCGGCCCGTCGGCCGCCGCGCGCGTCTGCATCACTGAAGCGGCGATCGATGCCATGAGTCTCGCCGCGATCCAGGTCATGCGGCACGATACGCTCTACGTCAGCACCGGCGGCGGCTGGTCTCCTGCAAGTGAGGATTCGATCCGCCGCTTGGCGGCACGACCGAACACGCATCTCGTCGCGGCGACCGACAACAATCGCCAGGGTGATGTCTATGCCGAGCGCGTCCAGGCGATCGCGGCCCAGACGAGCGCGACCTATGCACGCGCGCGACCGCGCGCCGGCGATTGGAACGAGGACCTGAACTTGCTGCTCGCCCGGCTCGCTGAGCCGCTTGCGGCCGCCGGCTGACGACCCGCTCTCAACCCTACCGCTCGAAGGGTCGACGAAGCGGGCAAGAGGGTATCGGCGGAAAGAGGGAATGGCGTCGCTGCCGCATGCCCGGCCGGCGGGTCAAGGGGGGCTTCGCCCGCTTGGCCAGCGGCCCTTGACCCGCCGGACCGGAGAGGCGGCCGCCCCGAGGGTGTCTTCAACACCCGAAGGGAAGGACGACTCCGATGCCCATCTTCACGATCGAAACCACCTATCGCCTGCCGGTCTATCGGCAGCGCAATTACGAGGCGGAGAGCCTCGCCGAGGCCTGCCGGCTCGCCGTCGAGGACGACGACTGGGACAACGAGAAGCACGACTACGAGACCGCCGGCGAGACCTATGTCACCGGCGTCTGGGAAGGCCGCGATAGCGCCTATAGGGGCCCGTCCGTGCCGGTCCCATCGCACTATCGCGAGACCGTGCAGCGCAAGGCCGATCACTTCGAGGTGCTGCTCGGCCTGGTGAAGGTGCTGAGCGGCGCCGAGGCGTCGGATCGCGCCTATTGGCAGGACCGCGCCGTGTCCGCGATCGCCAAGGCCGAAGCCATCCTCGCCGGCGCCCGCGATCCGGACTGATCCGGCGCCGGCATCCACCATCCCCGCAATCACGCCCGGCCCTGCCGGGCTTTGTCATTTTCAGGAGGCCGACATGGCCAGCTACTTCGTGCCGACCGTCGTGCAGACGACGATTTCCAACCCCGACATGACGCCGCTCGAGCGGCTCGTGCTCGCGCACATCTTCGAGGCCGAGCCTGACGGCGACGGGCTCTATTTCTTCGCCGAGGAAAGCCCCGCCGAGTGCATCGAGGTCGACGCAGCCGAGCTGCGCGCCGCGCACCGGGATTCGGCCGGCGTCGACTGCGTTCTCGACTCCATCGCCGCAGAGCGCCTGGCGGAGACCGCCGATGCCGACACCCACATCGAGCTCGACCTATCCATGACGTCATGGGCGACGATCTTCCAGGACATCGTGCGGCGATCGCCAACGCTCGGGGAAATCGTCGTGACGTCGGCGTTCACCTGCTCGCGGATGCGTCCGGACGGATTCGGCGGCATGGCCACCCTCATCACCGCCGACGCGATCCGATCCTGCGCGACCGACGAGATGATCACGCAATTCCGCGACGAAGCCGCCGCGGCGGCCGCGCCGCCCAGTCATGTGCTCCTGCGTTTCGACGAAGCCGAAGTGCGCACGATGATCGGCGAGGTCATCGCCTATGACGGTGCGCTGACGCGCCTGTCGCCGGATGCGGTGAGCGACGACGACATCCACGCCGCGAGCCTCGCCGCCGTGGCCGCCACGGATCTCGCGGAGGAACGAGGCTCGGCGCTCTTCAAGGCCGCGCTCGGCGCGATCGGCAATGCCGAGCGGCGTCTCGCGGAGGAGGAAAAAGAAGGGAGGAAAGAAGAGGAATGAAGGCGCGATGCCGCATGCCCGGCCGGCGCGTCAAGGGAGGCTTCGCCCGCGTGCCGCGGCCCTTGACCCGCCGGACCGGAGAGGCGGCCCGCGGGAAGGCGTGATGAAGGGCTGAAATGATGAGGGATCAGGCGATCGCTCGCGCTTCGGCCCGCAAGGCTGAAAGGAGCCACCATGCACGCCGTCCCGACAATCCGCAAGGTCTTCCAGGGCGTCGCCACGCGCCATGAGATGTACCGCATGTTCAACCGCCATCGCGGCGATCCCGCCTATGGCGCAGGTGAATGCGCACAGCTCTTCGCTGGAGAGTGGTTCGAATATGTTGCGTAGACGGTTATGTTGCGGCGACGTGATCGTAGCTTGGCTGATCAGCTAAAGTTCACCCAGCGCCGCAACCTAATTTTCTGGCTAAAGGGCGTTCAGGAAAGCCATCAAATT
>JAESGP010000100.1_pt1 | contig 76955 bp, 75 predicted proteins | sample 9269741 | NCBI WGS metagenome assembly JAESGP01 (sample SAMN15720684, study PRJNA650882) | algae metagenome | isolation source: Desmonostoc vinosum HA7617-LM4 and co-occurring heterotrophs from cave wall | place: USA: Waikapalae cave, Hawaii | collected 2011-05-27 | reverse complement strand
AAACACATTCACAAAAAAGATGGTTATAACTACGCATTTTAAATTAATTCTGACGGCGATTAAAATCGCCTGCCCCTTACCCCCATACCTGAAGGAAGAGGTTTCCACGGGGCGAGGAATCTGATGAGGGGGACGCGGGGAGGGGGGGACGCGGGGACGCGGAGAATAATCAATAACAAATGACGTAAAGCCTGCGGCATAGCTACGCTTAGAGCGTAGCGGTAGCGAGGTACGAGCGTCGCGTCATGACGAATGACAAATGACAATTCTCCACTCCCCATTTCCTTCAAAAATTACAACCAAGATTGATAGTAATCTGTGACAGAAGTTCAATCCAAAAGTTCATCTGAGATATTTCTCGAATCTCTGCATTTGCTATTGAAATATTCAATCTTCTATTGATGCGATTAAATTCTTGAGTCAATTTCAGACTACTATCAACTTTTAAACCTTTGCTCAAGAAATAATCAATAATTAAAAGTGTCGTAGCCATGTAAGAAACTACTATAATTATCCCTGCAATGTCGAAAACACCTGTAGGAGGTAGAAAAGATACAAAAATTCCGTAAGCTATTGCCCCTATCGATGACGAACTTGTAGTACTAAAAGTATTCATAGCTTGGGTAATTTCTTTCTTGCAAGGAAACTCACCTCTGTAAAGATATCCCAAGGAAGAAATAGCACTAACTTGACTAGCACCGATAATCGCAATACTACCAGGTAAAAAAATAGAACCTACTGATGTTACACACGCAGCAGCAATTATCCCCATAGCATGAGGTTGTTTTTGCTTAAGTTCTCTGGCCAAAAAAGCTACTTTCCCTACCTTAAAACAAGCTTCAAAAATTTGATTTTTTACCTCTGTAATTCCCTTGAGAGTTTGAGGGATACCATACTCATCAACTATAATTTCTTTTTTTTCTCCTGTAATCGGATCTAATAATTTATTTTGAGGATCATATCCCAGGCAGCAAACCTCATGAATAGACATATAAACTTTGAGATTTAAAGCCTCTCTCCACTGATGTTTAATTACTTGTAAATTTACTTTTGAATATTGATCGATTTTATTTAAAATAATAAAAATATGCTCTGCTCTTTTTTTCAACAAATTATAGTTTTCTATCTGTTGTTGATCAGGGTATCCTTGAACAACTATAATCCCGATATCTATACTTTTTTGAAAATTTTCTTGGGCTTTGATAAAGTTGGGTACATCTAAATTTTGGAGTATTGGAGTATCCCAAACTTGAATATGCTCTCCAATTCTTTGAAAGTATACATCTTGTTTAATCCCATAACCTGTGCCAATTTTAAACTTTGGTTCTTTTTTAGGATAATCAAACAAAGCATTTAAAAAAGAGCTTTTACCACTAAAAGGTTTTCCAGTAATTACTATATTTAAATAGTTATATATTTTAGCATTATATTCAATCAATAATTGCTCAACCTTACGTGCGATCGCCTCTTCGTTTAAATTAATATTGTTAATTGTCACTGCTTAAGCCTCCTAGTATTTTCTAAAATTAGAATTTTAGAGATATTAATAAAGCCTCTTATGTGCGAAATACGTAGCTTGTTTTTTGAGAAATGCTGTCTTCATTTAAGCCAGTACGTTGCGAACTTTCCCGCAGTTTTAGTAACTGGTATGGCGATTTAGTTTCACTATTTATTACTAATAGTTAAAATTCATTACTGCTATTTTTTAATATTATCCTGATTTCAAAAAAATGATTTTTAATTATTAAAAATAATAGAAAAGAAAGATTATAAATAAAATAATAAGCAAAAAATATTGATAAAAAACTATTTTTATAGGCAACATTATTTTTGACGTGATTTTATAAAATATTAATTGAAATTGTGTCTTGATTAATCTTCAAAACCTCATATAAATACTCATATAAAACTCATACAAATTTTTGGGGAGACCCCATGATATCATGTTCATTAATATTTTTTTGTTGGGCTACGCCCCGCTTCTCTACGAGACGCTTCGCGAACGCTAACACGCAGAGGCGCAGCGAAAAGTTCTGTTCGCGTAGCGTCTCCGTCAGGAGAAGGAGGGTTTCCCTCCGTAGGAAACTTTTCAAGACAGAGGCGCAGAGAAGAGAACGCAAAGAAGGACTTTTACAAGAGGTCTAGTGATTATCCGAACTTGATAAGCTAATAATCATTCAAATTGCATCCCCGCGTCTCCCCTTAAGCGCGTCCTCCGAAGTTTGCTCAACGGGGGGAACCCCCGCACGCAACTTCTCTCCGCGTCTTTCTGAGGCAAAGGATTATGCAAGTTAAAGGCAGATTAACTTATCACTCTTGCGGCTTAGTTTCCCTGTTCCCTTTCACTTATTTTGCAAACAAAAAGCAGGCATTTCGCCTGCTTTTGAGAAAACATTGCCAATTAAGTTAGCGAAAATTCCCAGGATTGAGACGAACTGGGGCTTGACGATTTGATGTTCCAGGCTGAGATTGACGACGAATTGCGACTCCATTTCGCAAGTTTATAGCAGTACCGCCATCTTTAGGGTCTAGGAAAGGCTTTAAATTAATCCCACGTCTAGATGTCGAAACCCGATTATTACCACTGCCCAAAAGTGTACTCCCTAAATTGTACAATTCATCTACATCACCTCTGCCGTTGCGATAAGTGTTAACGGCTGTGGTTTGTTGGCCGTTGTCAGCAGCCGTTAAGTTTTGGAAAACGCTATTGCGTACAGTGTAAGGGTCTCTATTGGGAGGTACTGTTAGTACAATTCGACAACTGGCATCAGCCTCGGTGGTGACGCAAACAGTATTTTGTCTATTTTCATAACCTGTTTGCAACTCAAGCAAGCCATCTTGGCGATAAGATTCTAAGCGGTTGGCAATGGTTTGACAGCGGAGTTGAGAATTCCAACCACCACCCAAAGTTGCTGGTGCTGCCCAAGGAAAGAATTGACCTGGTTGACTTTGGGGTTGATACATGACTGTATACTGACCATTGTAATATTGGCAGCCAAATCGAGCTATTCTATCAACGCCTCTTGAAGAACTAGGGATACTTGATGAATCTGTTGGTATTGGTCTGTCTGTTGATGTTGATCCATCCGATGGTACTGTTGGTACAACAACGCCATCATTACCAGAGTCAATTTGAGCAAATGCGGCGGAATTACCGATAAAAATAGATAAAGCAAGACTGCTCAAAGAAATTAACTTCAGCAGTTGTGACGACATAGAAAATTCTCCAAGGGAAGTTTACAACAGTTATCAGTTATCAACAAATCCCTTCCGGGTAGGGAACAGGGAAGAAAAGTTGTGATTATTTCAAATTTTCCTATTCTTTTCTACCTTAGAAAAACAGTGGGTTTGAGTTCCCCACTTACAGGTGTAAGTCTTGGTAAGGATTTGAGCAAGCACCATACACAATCACTGTTCCCTTTAACTGTTGATAACTTCAGTGACGAATAATTTTATCTTTTGATTCATCTAGAACGTCGCTTTTTTTGTGCTTGTTCTTTTTTCTCTTTTAGTAGCTGTTCCACCTTGGCTTTAATTTCTGTATGTCGCCCAACTCCTTCGTAAGCGTAGCGGTTATAGCCACTACGAGAGATTAAATTTTCTAAATCGTTAACTCGCTCATTACCGCCAGGGTGAGAAGATAACCAACTGGGAGGAGCGTTTTTTTGTTGTTTTTCTAGTGTGACCATCAAGTTCCGCAAACCATCAGCGGCATAGCCAGTGGCCACAATCAAACGCGTGCCGAGAGTGTCTGCTTGACGTTCCATGTCGCGGCTGTAACTGAGTGCAAAAAGTTGCCCGACAGTGCCGCCCAAGGGAAGATATTGAGTAACGTTAGAGATGAGGTTGCCTTGGGTGACTAGTTGAAAGCCGTGAGATAAAACTACGTGGGATAATTCATGCCCAATTAATCCGGCTAATTCTGCTTCTGATTTACTTTTAGCGATCGCACCTGCATTAATAAAGATTTTGCCACCTGGTAGGGCAAAAGCGTTAAGGTCTGCTTCGGGAATCACAAAAAATTCATATTTAAATTCCTCGCGTCCTCCTACCTTCGCTAGTTTTTGCCCAATTTCGTTGACGTATCCTAAAACATCCTCATCTTTAACTAAGTCCAATTGTTTTTTTGCTTGCTTGGCCACCGACTCACCGATAGCTTCTTCACCTTGTAGTAATACGATGGTGGAGTCAAGAGCTGAAAAAGGGCCAAGTAAACTACCGGTGACGGCGTAACCTAATGCACCCGTGATAATGTTAGCGAGGGCATTACCTCTAACTTCTCCTTGAATATGAGCCTTGTATTTTTTGAGATTTTCCTCGGCTAATTTTGTAAACTCCCCTGCTTGCGGGTCTTGAGGGTTGAGAATAGCATATTGACGCGCTGCTAAAGATGCTTCCATCCATTTTTTGGCATTAGCTAGGGCTGTAACTCTAGCTTTAATTAAATCTGGTTGGTTGGGATAAAGTGAAGATGCCCGTTCTAGTATATCTAACGCTGCTTTGAGGCGATCGTATTGTTTCAGTACTTCTGCGTATCGAATATGACCAGGAATAAATTCGGGATACTGTTCTACTAATAGTTGCAGTGGTACTAAAGTTCTGGTTTGTAACTTCTTGGCGATTCCGGCCTCTGATTCTCGCCAGTAAACTTTACCTGCTGGAGATAGTTGTGCAGGGTCAACTATTGCTGGTTTGCGTTCAAAAGATATAGTTGTTTTGGCAAAGGGTTCTTTGACCTCACGGTATAGTTTTTCTGCTTCTGGAATTTTTCCCGCCAGATAAAGCTTGTCTGCGGCGATAAATTTTTGCTCAGGCGTGAGTTCTTCAGAAATAGGTTGTTTCGGTTCAGTTACTGCACCCTCTGGTGCTGGGGTTGACGAATGTTGCAGTGCATCCCGTAACTTTTGAATTTTAGTCGCTTCAGTCGTTTCAACAGTGGTAGACGCAGGAGATTCTTGTGCCGGCAAGGGTGCTATCGGTTGCGTCAGAATAATTAAAATTGATGTCCCTGCTGACAGTAGTATCCAGTTACAGGCTAATAACAGAGACTTCCAGGTTCGTTTCATGCAGTAAACCACCTATGCAAAAAACTCTTTTTTTGAATGTTTGAAAATTGATTTTCGAGAATTTAGTAAACCGGAAACACCAAAAAATTTTGTCTACTTTCTTTGCCAAGAAGTATTTTAAATGATCCGCTACCAAGGCAAGGACTATTATTACAATATATGAATACTAGTAAATCTACTGAGGGCGATCATTAATTTACTTAAGTAAATTTAGTAGTTGTTTTTTTAACGGTGTCATAAATGCTTTTCTCACTAATTACTCACCGTTTAATAGCTGAGCAAAAAAGTCAAGTTTATTCGTTGATTTGCAAGCATGAGCAGTATTTTTCAAAGAAAAGCTGACTTTTTTCTCCTAGAGATAATGCTTAAATATCTGTGAACAACAATTCTTAAAATAAGGTTATTTTTGTTACATTAGTTTGATAAATATGCATCTCGGTACAAAGTATGATATTTTCTAACTAAACAACCAAACTTTAACTGGGATTGATGTTAGCTTTAACAAGCTTAACTTTAATTTATCGTCTTTAATGAAGATTGAGGAAAAATGCAATACTGTACACAAATAATCAATTTGTATAAAAATATGTAATATTAACCAGGTAATAACCTGGGCACAACTAGACTAACCTATCTTTTTTAAAACAATTCATCACGGTGGCAACCCTGATCACAAGTACTGATCAATGCAGGTCTGCAATTGAAAGATGTATCGCAACAAACCACTACCCCTAGTTTCGGTTATTTCTGGGAATTAGAGCAAGCATCCCTACGGAAATTACGTATGCACGCACAATAAAATACTACAAAACTTTTAGTACAGCAAAATTTTCAGTATTCAATTCCCAATACTTAGTAACCAGTACCGCGCAAAGCACCTCTGACATGACTTACACTAAAAACACCTTCTTTGAATTTCTCACCACCCTAGAGGGGTTTGACCAGTTACCAGATGAAGCGATCGCCAATTTATCACAGCAACTCAAAGCTTGGCGTTATCGCATTGGTCAAAAAATCATTGGCAAAGAAACGCTCCCCGAACAATTAACAATTATTTATGAGGGACAAGTGCGTCTGTTGGGATATGATCCCCAGACACAAATGCCAATTACCCTGAAACTGCTGCAACCAGGAGAAACTATTGGGGAAATTAGTTTGTTGCGTGATGTTGCTTGCGAAACGGCGATTGCTTCTACTGAAGTCGTATGTTTAACCTTAAGTGCCACAGAATACTTTAGCTTTCTTGCCACATACCCAGCTTTGGCGAATGTTCGCCAAAACCATAGTTACTTAATCGAAGTTTTCGATGTTCTCAGTAAACAATGGGAACAGCAAGCAAACGCCACGATCAACATCAAAGAACTAGCAGAAAAAGCTTTAACAGGGGCCGAAATACATTACCTTTCCCCAGGAAAAACACCACTGCATCAATTGGATAGAGAAAACATCTGGTTTGTGAGTGGTGGCGGTACAGTCACAAATTTATCTCCTGGTTCCCGCATCAGTCCGAACGATATCGAAGACGGCATCAAGGTGATTGGCAAAAATCCCGCACGTTTGATTGGTGTGTGTGCCTCTGATTTATTATTGCTAGATGCTCATCAAGTAGAGTTGGAAGTTAACGACAGCCAACCACAACTGACAGATGAGCTAGATATTCCCTACGCACCAGACGAAGAAATACCACAGGCTGATACCTCAGCCAAAGGCAGGCGAAAACACAAAAAATACCCATTCTTTCGTGGCAAGGGAGAATTAAATACCACCTTCGCCTGTTTTCAAATGGTCACGAAGCAGCTGGAAATCCCCTTTCGTCGAGAGGTGGTGCGTCGCATTCTCAACGAGCAAATCAAACGTCAGGGTCATCTCTCGTTTCAACTTTGTGCTTACCTATCAGAGTTAATCGGACTCAAATCACATCTGATAGATTTACCCGTCGCTTCCTTGACGCGCCTCACAACACCAGCACTGATTCGCTATGCTGATAGCTTTGCGGTTTTATATGAGATAGACGCGAATCATGCCGTAGTGGGTGTACCATCCCACGGGATTGTGCGCTGCAAACCCTCCCAATTGATGAAGCAATTGGAGATTGACGAAGCTAACTTACCACCACAATTTCGAGTATTACTGCTTACCACCACCAAAGAAACACCTCAAGAACGCTTCAGCTTGCGGTGGTTTTTACCCTATTTGTCGCGTTACCGTCGCGTACTCATAGAGGTATTTATCGCTTCATTTTTCGTCCAGTTAGCGGCATTAGCCAATCCGCTAGTTGTGCAGTTAATTATCGACAAAGTAATTGCTCAAAATAGCATCAGCACTCTGCATATTTTGGGAGTTTTACTATTAGTTGTGGGGCTATTTGAAGCAGTATTGACTACATTACGCACCTACTTATTTGTCGATACAACCAACCGCATCGATATGAGTTTGGGGTCACAAATTATTGACCACTTACTCAGGCTACCACTGCGCTACTTTGAACGCCGACCTGTGGGTGAACTAGCAACCAGAGTTAACGAATTAGAAAACATCCGCCAATTTCTCACAGGTACAGCATTAACAGTAGTGTTAGATGCAGTATTTTCGGTAGTTTATATCGTGGTGATGCTGATTTATAGTTGGCAACTCACATTAGTAGGTTTATGCACGATTCCCGTATTCGTGATTATTACCTTAATTGCCGCTCCCACCGTGAGCAGACAATTACGCGCCAAAGCCGAACGTAACTCCGAAACTCAATCTTATTTAGTTGAAGTGATGTCGGGAATTCAAACAGTCAAAGCGCAAAACATCGAATTGCGATCGCGTTTTTCCTGGCAAGAGCGTTATGGTCGGTTTGTCGCTGCAGGTTTTAAAACCGTTGTCACTTCCACCCTCGCCAATTCTACCAGCAACTTTCTCAACAAACTCAGCAGCTTACTCGTTTTGTGGGCAGGAGCTTATTTAGTCCTGCAAAATCAATTAACCTTGGGGGAATTAATCGCCTTTCGGATTATATCGGGTTACGTAACTAGTCCAATCTTACGCTTGACTCAAATCTGGCAGAACTTCCAAGAAACAGCCTTGTCTCTAGAGCGGTTAAGCGACATTGTCGATACACCCCAAGAAGCCGAAACAGACCGTGATAACATTCCCTTACCGGTTATTAAGGGAGCGGTAAAATATGAAAACGTTTCCTTCCGATTTGCCAATAGTGGCCCCCTACAACTTTCCAACGTCAATCTCGCTTTTGAACCAGGAAAATTTGTCGGCATCGTCGGACAAAGTGGATCTGGTAAAAGTACCATGATGAAATTGCTGCTGAGACTTTACGAAACAGAGTCTGGCAGAATTTTAATTGATGGTTACGACATCTCCAAAGTAGAGCTTTATTCCCTACGCAGACAAGTTGGTGTAGTTCCCCAAGAAACCTTGTTATTCGACGGTACAGTTCAGGAAAACATTGCTCTGACAAATCCTGATGTCACAACCGAAGAAATTATCGAAGCCGCGAAAGTCGCCTGTGCCCACGAATTTATTATGAACTTACCCAACGGGTATAATACTCGTGTGGGCGAGAGAGGTGCTGGACTTTCCGGTGGACAAAGACAAAGAATTGCGATCGCTCGTTCTGTCCTACAACGACCAAAACTATTAGTATTAGACGAAGCAACCAGCGCCTTAGACTATCCCACAGAGCGACAAGTCTGTCTTAACTTAGCTAAAGCATTCCAAGGTGATACAGTATTTTTCATCACCCATCGTTTAAATACCGTCAGTAATGCAGATGTCATTGTCGTGATGGATAGTGGCAGGGTTATAGAGCAAGGAAGCCATCAAGAATTGATGACTGCTAAAGGTCATTATTATTACCTGTATCAGCAGCAAGAGGTGAATTTATAATTTAGTCATTTGTCATTGGTCATTTGTTTAAAACTATTGACCATTGACAAATAACGCAATTAATAATCATGCAGTCTCAGTCTCATACAAATTCGTTAAAAGAATTACGAATTGATATAAAATCCACAACCTCAAACCCCAAATCACTATGACTCAACTTAATGGCAATCACATCAAAGACAATCATCGTAACGGCAAACATCAAAACGGCAACGGAGCAAAACGAGATTCACAAACAGCTGTAGCTCAAGGAAAAATTACCAAACAGTCTGCAATTAACTCCCATGAGTATGACTTTGAACAATCAGTAATTCTGCGTCAATCACCAATTTGGTCACGCACAATTTTGGTGACTTTAATGGGATTAGCCTGTTTTGGAATTGCTTGGGCTTGTTTTGCCAAAATCGAGCAAGTAATCCCAGCAATGGGCCAATTAAAACCTGAAGGAACAGTCAAAGAAGTACAAGCACCTGTCAGCGGAGTTGTGAAAGAACTCTATGTTAAAGATGGGCAACAAGTCAAGCCAGGAGATTTATTACTAACTTTTGATTCCATCGCCACCGTTGCTGAATTAAATTCTTTAAATAAGATTCGCACCGCATTAAACGCAGAAAACAAGATTTATCGTCAATTGATGGGAGCAAGTACTGCTACAGCCTCTGAGTTAGAATTTTTGCAGAGTAAGTTACCCCAAGAAGCAGCTTTTCTCCTCAAAAGTCGAGCAGCATTAGTTGGAGAAAACGAATTATTGCGGACTCAACTTAGAAATTCCGATCCAAGTACAGGGATGGGAATCGATGAACAACAACTTCTAAGAGCTGCTAGAGAAGAATTAGCTTCCCGCTCAGCCGCAGCAAGATTTGAAGTAGAAAAAATCAAAAAGCAGCTGACACAAACGCAAGTCAAACTCAACGATACCAAATCTAGTTTAGCCATCCAGCAGCAAATTTTAGGCAAGCTCAAAATCTTAGCCGAAGAAGGTGGTATTTCCCAGCTTCAGTACCTTAATCAGCAACAAGAAGTACAAAACTTGGCAGCAGAAGTAGCTCAATTAGTTGAAGAACAAAAACGCCTCGGTTTTGATATTGAGAGAGGAAAACAAGAATTTAACAATACTTTAGCTATCACCGATAAAAATGTCTTGGATAAGATAGCTGATAACAAAAAACGCATTGCCGAAATTGATACTCAATTTATGAAAGTTGTATTAGACAACGAGCAGCGTTTAGCAGATGTCAACAGCAAAATATCTCAAACGCAGTTAAACGTTAAATATCAAGAACTACGCGCTCCTGTTGCTGGTTCAATTTTTAATATGCAAGCTAAAAACGTTGGTTTTGTGGCAAATACCACTACAAAACTATTGGAAATAGTACCAGAAGATAAATACATAGCAGAAGTTTTCATCACCAACAAAGATATAGGTTTTGTGCGGAAAGGGATGAAAGTCGATGTGAGAATCGACTCTTTTCCTTTTAGCGAATTTGGCGATATTAAAGGAGAAGTAATCGGCATCGGTTCAGACGCATTACCACCTGATCAAAACAACCAATACTACCGATTCCCAGCCAAGATTCGTTTAGATAGACAATATCTAGAAATCAAAGGTAAAAACGTCACCTTACAATCAGGGATGTCCATCAGCGCTAACATTAAAGTGCGCGAAGAACGGACAGTCATGAGCTTATTTACCGAATTATTCACCAACCAAGTCGAAAGCTTAAAACAAGTGCGTTAGTCAAGTAGGGAGTGGGGAGTAGGGAAAGAGATATTTTCATACACTCATTGGGTGATTTTTCACACGAGAGGCTATATTGAAAATAATAGGTGCTTGCATCTTTTTCTGCTTTGGTCAAGCGGTAAATCTCTTCTTACTCTCCGCGCCTCTGTCTTGAAAAGTTTCCTACGGAGGAAACCCTCCTTCTCCTGACGGAGACGCTACGCGAACAGAACTTTTCGCTGCGTCTCTGCGTGAATAAAAAATATTTATGCAACAAGCTCAACGACTATTAAAATCAAATTAAGAATAAAATATAAAGATCCAAAAAATTAAATGGTAAGACCCCAACGCATCGAACCCGCTCCTGGACAAGAATCAGTTTGGGATTACCCCCGTCCCCCACGTTTGGAGGACACAAGCAAACACATTCAAATCATCTTTAATGGGGTAACAATTGTAGATACTCACAGCGCCAAGCGTGTGTTAGAAACCAGTCACCCACCCTCTTATTACATCCCTCCTGCGGATATCAAAATGGAATATCTGCTACTAACACCCCAATCGAGCTTTTGTGAATGGAAAGGTGGGGCAAAATATTATACAATTCGTGTTGCTGACCGAGAAGTCCAAAACGCTTGCTGGTTGTACCCAAATCCTACACCAGTCTTTGCATCTATCAAAGACCACGTAGCATTTTATGCTCATTTAATGGATGAATGCTATGTAGACGGTGAAAAAGTACAACCACAACCAGGTAATTTTTACGGTGGTTGGATTACCAGTGATATTGTTGGGCCGTTCAAAGGTGGTGCTGGAACTTGGGGATGGTAGTTTTTTATAGGGAACAGGGAACAGAAAATCTTCTGTTCCCTATTAGCATCTAAGGATTGCTAATAAAAATTGGTTCACCACCCTGTTCAAGAGATGCTGTTAAAGCAGCCAAAATTTCTACTAACTGCGTGCCTACCCAGCCGGATGAAATTTCTGGAGGAGTATTGTTGAGGACGGAAGCTACAAAGCGATCGCAAACTCGCTTTAATGGTTCGCCTGCCTCCAAATCTAACACGGCTTGGCTTTGATTTATCGGCATAAATTGATTTCCCTGCCGTTCAAACTCCCCATTAACTAGTGTTAGAGGTGATGAAGCTGACATTTCATCAAAAATCAAACTACCAAGGCTACCCACAACCCCCAACCGCCGCTGTTTATCAGGATTCAACCAGCATAAGTGAATAAACGCTTGAAAACCATCTGGGTAAGTAAGTGTCACCCATACCAAATCAGCTAGTCCCTTGGGAGATGAGGACACGGAGACGCGGGGACACGGGGACGCGGGGAAATTACTCTCTGTGTTCCCGCGTCTTTTCTTCTGTGCGTCTTCTTCAACTCCTTCCTGTAACCATACCTTACCCGTTGCTTGCACTTTCACAGGTAGCTGACCCAGCCAAGTATTAAAAATCGCAATATCGTGAATAGCTAAATCCCAAAGTGCATCAACATCTTGCCGGACAGGGCCTAAATGGGTGCGGGTGGCATAGCCATAGCGTAAATCACCCAATTTACCCGCCTCAACTACAGCTTTCCCACGCTCAACTGCTGGGTGAAATAAGTAGGTGTGATCAACCATCAGTATCAAACGCCGTTGCTGTGCCAGTTGGCAAAGTTCCCAACATTCCTTGGGGTCGAGAGTCAAGGGTTTTTCTGCCAAAACATGGTACCCCTGCTGGAGAGCATCTTTAATTAAAGCATAGTGGGTAACAGCAGGAGTAGCGATCGCTACCGCTGTTAACTCGGAAATTTGCTTGATATCTAACCATTTAGTGGTTAATAATACATTATTATCTAAGTTAAATTGCTGTTTTACCGCTAGTAATCTCTCTGGATTAGGGTCTACTACAGCAACCACAACTACTTGGGGATGTGCTAAAAAATTCCTTAATAAATGCACTCCCCAACGCCCAACACCGATGACCGCAATGTTAATCATTAGACCATAATTAATAAATTAATAGTCAATAGTCAGCGGTAAATCGTCAATCGTCAAGATTCAAAAATGGAACAGGGAACAGGGAACAGAGGAAGAATTAGCCCTGAATATGGGTCACTAGCACGATTATTTATTTTTTCGCTCTGACGTAGCACGAGAAACAGCGAAAAACGCGGTCTGATATCACGCTTTAAAAGTACTGTAGCTCCTAAGCTTTCTTTATTCCCAGCTGGCTCTATTGCTTACTTTTCACCCTGGTTGCCATACAATGTGCGAACGCTTCGCCAACAAACCCGCCAAGCGTTCCGCAAGGGCTAGGTTATCTTCCCTATAGGGTAAACCAACAATATTGGCATGGTTCACCGAATCCTGCTCCACATCCAAACCAATTTCCCGAATACGCCCAACCTCAAGACTGGCAACTCCATAACACTTGCGAAACAACCCAGCACACTGTTCTAGAGAACACATACTTGCCAGATTTACCGAAAGCCCAGGTTCACTAGCCCGTAGGAAATAAGCATCTGCCTTCACACAATTAGTGTTCTCATCAATCCACTGTTTACGCAGCAGCGCTCGATAAACAACTGCATCAAAAGGCAATGGCTCAAACTGACTCATGCTTAATTCAGCCACTCCAACCACTGCACCAAGATGGATGCTGTCACATCCCGTTCGATGGCGTAATTATCTCCCAATTCATGGTACAGATAGGCTTGTTGTTCGGCTGTCGCTGGGCAAACCAACCGGACTTCACGTTCAGGTAACGGTTTGCTCCATGTTAGTCGAATACTACCTTGCTCATCCGTCGAAGTCGATGCCAAGGGAAAGCGATCGCCCATTGCTTCATAGGCATCTATGATCAATCGTATCGCCAATTTAAAGGCGTATTGGCTCGGTTGTAAAATCCCGTACTCATCCGTCTCATCCTCTTCTAAAAGAGCAAGGAGCCGCTTCAATGTCACCATAATATCGCTGCTGGAGGGTTGTGCTGACTGAGCAACGGTCATGAAACTCAAGTATATTCATTCGGGAGATCGATACTAGCCTAACATGAGCGATAATCCAGAAGGCAGCGGAAGATTGAGGCTGCTATGTTCCCATGCTTAATAATGTGGAATTGAAACAAGGACATTCAAGCCTCACTCACATGTAGCCGAATGTGTTCAACTAACCGCTTGGTTTCACCGCCAGCTAATATGAGACACTGCGTTGCTTCTTTTGCAGCGATTGTAGAAGCTTCCCGCAGGGTACAAGCGTCATCTTTACCCAAGTACCTGTTCCCCGTTCCCTGTTCCCTTTTAACAGAGTTATTCCGGATTATTAATTGCTAAAAAAGCTACTTTAGCAGCTGCTTGTTCAGCAGCTTTAATTGAGCGTCCCTTGCCTTGACCAAGCTTTTTGTTGTGCAGCCACACCTCAGCCACAAAACGCTCTTGAGCGCGGTGAGGTTGACCAACTTCCACAACCCGATACTCTGGTAAAACCTTAAATTGTGCCTGAGTCCATTCTTGTAGAGCTGCTTTATAGTTAAGTCTAGCTGGATCGAGGCGAATTTCTGCCGCTAGTTGCTGAAAGTGTGGGTCTAGCCAAGGGCGAATCAATTCCAGATTTTGAGTACTTAAGTAAAGCGCCCCCAAAACTGCCTCAAAAGCATCTGCTAACCGTGACTCTTGACCGACTTTATCGGCGGTAGCACTGCCAGCGACTAGCAAATATAACTCTAAACCATATTCTCTGGCCAGTTGAGCGAGAATGCGATCGCTTACCAACACCGAACGAATCGCTGCAAAATCCCCCACTGGACAATCGGGATAATTTTCCCACAACACAATAGCCGCTACTAACCGCACCACTGCATCACCAACAAACTCCAACTGCTCATAATTTGCCGACTCCGAGACAGTGGGATGAGTCAGCGCTAAGTCCAGTAGTTGCCATTTTATCGGTACATCTGGTAGCAGACCTAATTTTTGTACTAAACTTTCAAGTTGTCGCTGACGACGGGGATAAGCAAGAGACATTAGTTATTTAATCATTTGTCATTTGTCATTAGTCATTAATAAATAACTAATAGCAAAAATAAATTAGCGCTCAATATCCTTAATTTACAAGGGATACGCACTTAAAACACTATTTCCGTAAAAATTGTGTACAAAAACAGTTAACTTTTGTTTCTGAAGTTACACATAATAATTTTTTGTTTTCACACAAAAAAGTTGAGTTAGTTTAAGTGCTAGCCTCAGTTGCTGTCGCGTCATTTCCTCAGCAATCAGGTAGTTGGATTCTTCTTCAATCTCTTTTCAGCGTTCTGGTGATAACTGTTCTAGTTTTCCCCATAAGTTATTTTTGATTTTCCTCCTCATGTTTTCAAGAGTATATTAGAGCTTGGCGATCGCTAAACAGACATCAAAAAACTCCCTTCAAGTGAACGAAGGGAGTTAGCAGAAAATTAAGGTGAGCTTTACATTTCTAGCAAGCTCACCACTTGTTCAAGCTTCATCTTAGCTGCGTGCAAGTTCAACAATCTCTCTTGCTCGTACCTATCAGGATAATTCATTCTCCTGCCTTCAAGGGTTATCCTTACGAGTGCTGCTTGTTCATCAGTGAGAGAACCCATCTCATCAATCGCTGAAGCGATGACCTGAATAGTAGGGAATGTAGGTGATTTCAATCCTTTACCCTCTTCTATTTGCTGAATCGCTAAAACAGGGAACGCCATTAGAGAAGTGATATAACTAACTTTGTAACCTGGGTTCCCTGTAGGACGGATGCCGTATCGACGGCATAAGTCGCGTAACTCGATTACTGTTTTGATTTCGAGTTCAGAACGTGTAAACATATAGTTGTCCTTCATCAAGTTGGATATGGGTAGCCGAAACTTTCCACGGTGAACAGCTACCCATAAAATACTATTTATACCTATGTCGTCTTAGGTTTCAATCTATATTTGCATTTTGCAATAATGTCTCCTAACCCCAAGGGCAACCCAGAAAGCTTAGAACCATACAAGTTAACCACTAATAGACCGGAACCACTAACAGCAAAGCTAACTGTCAGACTTCCTCAGTCAATGATGGATAAACTAAAGGCAATAGACAATTATCCTGAATTTGTCAGGCAATGTATTCAGGATGGACTAGACAAGCTTGACCAACTAGATAGCTAACAGTTGGAACAGAAATATATCGTATAAAATCCATACAAAAAATAATGAGGTAGAAAGTTGTAAGCCTTCATACCTCGTTATTAAATAGAGAGTAGGACATAAGCCGGGTTCTGTTCTCTTGCGTAGCAACGTTAATTTTAACGTCACTAGAAGAGGGCGGTTATCTATCTGGGACGCTTGTTACCAAACGCCTCTAGCGGCTCTTTGTGAGCGGAACTGGTAAAAGACCAACCATAGTCCCTCTGGCCTTGCTCCCAACCGGGGTTTACCGAGCCAGCACCTCTCGATACTGCTGGTGCGCTCTTACCGCACCTTTGCACCCTTACCGGGGATTGGGTACTGGGGATTGGGTACTGGGGATTGGGAAAATTCTTTCCCAGTCCCTAGTCCCTAGTCCCTAATCCCTATTCCCGGCGGTATCTTTCTGTGGCACTATCCTCGCGATCGCTCGCACTGGACGTTATCCAGCAAGTCTGGTCTTTCGGGAGTCCGGACTTTCCTCAAACCAGCCACTACGACTGATCTGCAACCACCTGCGCCTACTCTCTAGATCCAGTGTAATCTTGGATGATGTTCATGTAGTGCGACTGGTAGAGATTATTTCTTTTTGTTCCAAGGTAGGGCGTATGTCCAGGGGAGTTTTCTAACTGTGAAAGGACAATTGATAATGCATATGGGGGGAAAATCCGTACCTGGAGCTAAACCTATACGCACTTCCGATATCCTTAATACCAGTTGTAGCGAAAATTCTAACTCCTTTCTTCTGTTGATAAAGTCCCCGTATAACTTCTTTTGAGGAGGGCCGCCAGATTTTAACCCGGTAATATTCACCAAGGGTTTTTTCGCTGAATAAGTGCCACTTTCTTTATCGCGCTCGAAAACATCTTCTGCTGTTACTGTTTCTGTAAGCGTTTTTTTAGGAGCAATGAGACTAGGACTTTGGGGAACAGCCAAATCACGAGTTAAGTCTGGTGATTTGCGAATTACTCGGCGTGATTGCTTGCTGTGTTCAACTACCAATGAGCTATTATCCCAGTCAACGTATATGGCTATATTATCGGATTTATTTTCAACACTCAACGCCAAATCTTTGAGATCATCGTATGAATATGAAGGTTTGAGTTTAAAGGAAATGCCAATTTTATCTTGCAGATTTTGTTGATTTAATTGTTCCTCAACGACTGCCTTTTTAAACTCAAACTTGATTTGGTCGTCTATAGATTCAACCATCCGATTGAAGGCGTAAGAGACACCAATAATATAAATCGTTAAAACCACTAAATTCTGATCACCACTAGCTCTCATATTTAGAAATATTCACTCCTCATTCTCAGTTTTATATCTTCAATCATGCTTAATTATTAGAAGAATTGGCTAGCCAGCCCCGCCGCCAAAAAAAGAATAGTAATCCCAAGGCGATCGCAGCCATCGCTGCTAAGCAAATCGGGTAGCCCCAATACCAATTTAATTCCGGCATATTATATGGTGATTTTTCAGTATTAAAATTCATTCCATATACACCAACCACAAAAGTTAGAGGAATAAAAACGGACGAAATCACTGTTAGCACCTTCATGATTTCATTCATTCTGTTACTGACTGCTGACAAATACACATCCATTAACCCAGATGCCAGTTCTCGGTAAGTTTCTACCATGTCCATTACTTGTACTGTGTGGTCATAACAATCTCTTAAATAGATTCGCACTTCCTCACTAATCAGTTCACTACCATCTCGAATTAAGGCATTAATAGCATCGCGTTGTGGCCAAACAGCACGACGTAATTGTAGTAATTCTCGCCTAATTCGATAAATTTTTTGTAGTGTTTGCGGGGTAGGTTTGACTATCACTTCTTCTTCTAACTCTTCAATTCGCTCTCCGTACATTTCTAAAACAGGGAAAAAGCCATCAATGATTGCATCTAACAAAGCATAAGCTAAATAATCAGTTCCTTGTTTGCGAATGATACCTTTATTTCTTTCAATCCGCACCCGCACCCCCTCAAAGCAATCATGCTCAGGTTCTTCCTGCACTGTGAGCAAATAATGTTTCGCTAATATTAAACTCACCTGCTCACTATAAAAACCACATATTCTTTCTTTTGGTACTACCATATGGGCAATTATGAGTAATTGGTCTTCATAATCCTCTATTTTGGGACGCTCTGGTACATTAACTACATCTTCTAAAACCAGAGGATGTAACTCAAAAACTTGACCCAATCGCTGTAATATATCCTGACTACCTAAACCTTGTACGTCTACCCAAGAAACAGATTCAGTATCCAAATAATTAACACACTCTTCTGGAGTTGCTATTTGTTTGCGAACAACATTAGTTTGGTTGTAATCAATCAAGAAAATGATTGGTGGTGGCGCGTCCGCGTCAACTATGAGAGTTCCCGGCAGAGTTCCAGGTTGGTGATAAAATTCCTTTGTATAAAATCTAGATACTACTTCAGGAAGACGGCGGAGTTTTCTAATCATAAATTTTTATCGAGAAAATAATATTCATGAGTCAATGGTTAGTTCCATCGCAACTCACAATTTTTGATGCTATTAATCAAAGCACCATTACTCAGTTTTGGGCGAATATAATTCGCTACTACACAAGCGAAGTCCACCTCCTTTGGAAAACACGGAAAATCGAGTTCTTGAAACCCACGGAGGTGGGTTTTGTCTGTATAGTCTCGATTTCTAATCGCCGGGGTTAGTATTAATTTAGACTTTTCAAACAACCTCCTATACCCCTAGTTTTTGACGCACATTAGCTTAACACTACATCTTCTTTAAATCAGCTCAGATATAAAAAAACAGTTTGCCTGGATAAGGCAAACTGCTTACAGAGGTTCTATGTATGGGAAGTAGGGATTACATCATGCCCATGCCGCCCATGCCACCCATGCCGCCCATGCCGCCCATGCCGCCCATGTCAGGGGCACCACCTGCGGGTTTTTTCTCAGGTTTTTCTACAACCAAGGCTTCGGTGGTTAAAACCATGCCAGCGATTGAGCCTGCGTTTTGCAAAGCTGAACGGACAACTTTAGCAGGGTCGATAATGCCAGCAATAATCAAGTCTTCAAATTCCCCAGTAGCGGCGTTGTAGCCAATATTGAAGTCGGTTTCTCGAACTTTGACGACGATCACAGAACCTTCAGCACCGGCGTTGTCTGCTATTTGACGCAGAGGAGCTTCTAGCGCTCGTGCCACAATCTCAGCCCCAGTCCTTTCTTCAGCTTCGAGGCTGTTGGCGATCGCCTCAGCATTTTTAGCTAGGTGGATTAGGGTTGTGCCACCGCCAGGAACAATACCTTCCTCAACAGCCGCTTTAGTAGCGTTGAGTGCGTCTTCAATTCGCAGTTTCCGGTCTTTGAGTTCGGTTTCTGTCGCTGCACCCACTTTAATCACTGCCACGCCGCCAGCCAGCTTAGCAATGCGTTCTTGGAGTTTTTCTTTGTCGTAATCAGAGTCGGTTTCTTCTAACTGTTTACGAATTTGAGCAATCCGCTTTTGCACTTCTGGTTTGACATCAGTGCCAGCAACAATCGTGGTGTTTTCTTTGTCAATGGTGATTTTGCGAGCAGTTCCCAAAGCTTCTAGCGAAGCAGTGTCTAGGCTTAAGCCGATTTCTTCAGAAATCATTTGACCATCGGTAAGAATGGCAATATCTTGTAACAAAGCTTTACGGCGATCGCCAAATCCCGGTGCTTTGATTGCCGCTACCGTTAGCACACCACGCGCTTTGTTGACTACCAAAGTTGCTAAAGCGTCTCCTTCGACATCTTCGGCAATAATCAGCAAAGGTTGACCTAAACGGGCAACTTTTTCCAACACTGGCACCAAATCCTGGATGCTGCTGATTTTTTTGTCAGTAATCAGGATGCGGGCGTTTTCAAATTCCACCGTCTGCCGTTCGTTGTTGGTGATGAAGTAGGGGGAAATATAGCCCCTATCGATTTGCATCCCTTCAACGACTTCCAACTCCGTTGTCAAGGATTTGGATTCTTCAACGGTAATGACGCCGTCTTTGGTAACTTTCTCCATCGCTTCGGCTAGCATACTGCCGACTTCTTCATCGTTACCAGCTGAGACAGTAGCAACCTGGGCGATCGCACTTCCTTCAACTGGCTTAGCCACCTTAGCAATTTCTTTTACCAGCGCCTCAATAGTTTTATCGATCCCGCGCTTCAAGCTAACTGGGTTGCTACCAGCGGCAACGTTCTTTAAACCTTCCCGAATTAGTGCTTGTGCTAAAACAGTGGCAGTGGTAGTTCCATCTCCAGCCACATCTTTGGTTTTTGATGCTACTTCCTGGATGAGTCTCGCACCTGTATTTTCGAGAGGATCTTCTAATTCAATTTCTTTGGCAACAGTGATACCATCGTTGACAATTTGAGGTGCGCCAAATTTTTTTTCTAAAAGAACGTTACGACCTCTGGGCCCCAGGGTGATTTTTACGGCATCAGCAAGGGCGTTAACACCCCTCTCTAGTGCCCGCCGCGATTCCTCGTCAAATGCAATAATCTTCGCCATGTTTTATTTCTCTAGCGCTTCCATTAGACAATTTAGCACTCTTGACCTATGAGTGCTAATTTCTTAAACCATTCAGGTTACAAATAGAAATAAAAAAATTGATTATTATACAGTTGATGCTCATGTTAAATACTGGCAGTAATGGTTGTATTGGGAGATGAATCTAGACTCCCTTAAATCTCTTGGTATTGCTCAACCTAGCGGCACCGGCTGGTTAGCAGTGGTATTTACGTTTATTTTGGCTTGGCTTGTGACGTGGCGGTTGATTCCGACGGTACGGAAATTTGCTTTGCGTGTAGGTTGGGCTGACCAACCTAACGCCCGGCGACTTAACCGAGAACCTTTACCCAATGCAGGAGGGCTGGCTATCTACGCGGGAGTAATTGCCGCACTAGTTTTGGCTAGCCTCTTGAGACCCATTGAACTCCAAAACGTGTTAGCTCAAGTGCTGACTATTTTGTTGGGGGGTTCCATCTTAGTGCTTGTCGGCTTTATCGATGACCAGTTCGGTTTACCTCCTTCGGTTCGCTTGTGGGCACAAATTATCACAGCTCTGTTGCTGGTTGCCAATGGTATTAGCATCAAAGTCGCTTTTGGTACTCCCATCGACTCATTACTGTCAATGTCGCTGACTGTACTGTGGGTGGTAGGAATTACCAACGCCATCAACTTGATGGACGGTATGGATGGTTTGGCGGGAGGGATCAGCTTTATTACCGCCATGAGTTTGTTAGGGGTTTCAGCTCAATTTGATAATCGTGCCGCCGCCACCTTGGTTTTAGCAGCCTTGGGAGGGGCAGCACTGGGCTTTTTGCGTCACAACTTCCACCCTTCGCGCATTATCATGGGTGATGCTGGAGCTTACTTTTTTGGTTATGTATTAGCAGCAACTAGTATTTTAGGCAGGCTACAACAAAACACAGTCTATGCCCTCGTACCCACTGTTTTATTTTTGCTACTGCCAGTATTAGACACTACTCAAGTGTTTGTCAGGCGACTCTTAGCAGGCAATAACCCTCTTAGCACTCCTGGAAAAGACCATCTGCACCACCGCCTACTAGCTTGGGGATTTTCCCAGCGTCATGCTGCATTCACCTTGTGGTCAATCACCTTGATTTGCAACTTACTAGCCATGAGAATACAAGGCATGAGCTTGGCAGTAATACTTACTACTGCCAGTAGCATTATTATCTTGTTAGCCTTTACAGTCTGGCAAAGGATACGCCAACAACCTTGAGTTAAGTTTTGTTAAGTTTTGTTAATTGAAATAGGGAGTGGGGAGTAGGGGAGATGAGGGAGAAAGATAATTCAGTCCCCAGTCCCCATTCCCCATTCCCCATTCCCCATTCCCCATTCTCAAGACAACGGCTTTTGCACAGGTACACCAGTAGCACGTGGAAATTTAACTGGTGTGGTTGCGACTTTACGCAAGTAAAGATAGTGACGGATACTTGTACTTACAGGAGTGGTAAATTGTGCGATCGCTTCAATCACACCACCTAACTGTTTAACAGCATTTTGCAAAGTTGTTGTTTCTTCCTCTGTCCAATTACCACGGTAGATGATGGCTAACCCATTGGGCTTGAGCAGTGGTAAAGTATATTCTGCACACACAGAGGCTGTGGCAACAGCACGAACTAAAGCAACATCATAGTTTTGTCGATGCTGGTTTTGTTGACCGATTTCTTCAACTCTACCAGTGAGAGTTTTGGTATTGGTAAGAGCAAGAGCAGATAACATTTTTTCGAGAAAAGTCATTTTTTTCCGAGTAGAATCCAGCAAACTAACTGTCCAATGAGGTAAAGCAATTGCCGTTGGAATACCTGGAAAACCTGCACCTGTGCCAATGTCGATGAGAGAGGGGGATGTGGTTCGACTCCGCTCGCCAACCGGGGGGTAAGTGGATGAGGGGGATGATAAAAGGGGCGCAATTCCTCGTAGAGAGTCCCAGAGATGTTTTTCCCAAAATTCTTGGGGATCGGTGATCCGAGTTAAATTTAGTTGACGATTGCCTTCTAAGATTAATTCATAAAGCTGCTGAAATTGCACCTGTTGTTGAGCAGTGGGTTGCCAATTAAGAGTCTGCTGCCATATCTCGCTCATCTCAGGCACTAAGTGAAGTTTGTCATTAGTCATTTGTCAAGAGTAAAAAGTCAACACTCAAGAATTTTTAATTACTGGGTATATGAATTACGAATTACGAATTACAAATTACGAATTACGAATTACACCACAGGTTGAGTTTCTTTGACTTTGCCACCTAAAGTCTCTGGGTCAACTGATTCTAGTTCACCGTGATTGAGAGTCCAACAACGATCTGCGATCGCTAACAAATCTCCAGCATCGTGTGTTACCACTAACAGTGTCCAATCTTGTTTTAGTTTTGCTAATAAAGTTACCAACTGCCGACGCATTGACCAATCTAACCCGGCTGTGGGTTCATCCAACAATAATAAATTGGGCTGGCGAATTAATTGCACTGCCAATGCCAAACGTCGCTGTTGACCACCACTTAAAGCATAAGGTGCTGCAAATGTGGATAAATGCTCTAATCCTACTTCTGTTAGTGCCTGCTTGACTCTTTCTGAGCCTAATTCAGGATGCCCTAAACGCAATTCTTCTAAAATAGTGCTTCCACAAAAATGCCGCTCTGGAAACTGAAATACTAACCCGGCCAGTTGTTGTAACTGTTCGGCAATCAGTTCTTGTTCTCGCCAGCAGACTGAACCGGAAGTGGGTTCAGCTAGTCCAGACAAAATTTCTAGTAAGGTACTTTTGCCAGAACCACTTGGGCCAATAATTAGACCTAGCTGTTGAGGTGCTAATTCTAAGTTGAGGGATTTGAGAATCGCTGTTGGGCAAGCTGTAGGATGATAAATTAAATTTCTGAGATAGAGCATTTGTTAAGATTACCAAAAAGTCAGCGAATTACTGATTAACTACACTGGGGGCAACTGGAATGTTCCGCAAGATTTAGAGCGTATTATCTGGGTTAGAACCTTAAATTTAGCAGTTAACAATATTTTCCTGCTTGCCAAATCAGACTTTTCTCCATTGTGGCAGACTTCTTGTTGAACAATGGCTACAACAAGCCTGGGAACCAAGAAAAACTACTGAAGTCACAAACAGGTAAAGGGGCAGCACTTCGACTTCTCTTGTCAAAGACGCTACGCGTAGCTAGCTTCCCAAAGGGTACGCTCAGTGAGTGGGGGCAGGGAGCAGGGGGAAGAACCCTATACATAAATGTATTAGCTTTGAAGTTACGACGATTTCAACCGCAATAATTCTGAGGGTGTCCATGATTCAACGATTTTTCCCTCCTCCATTAATATTGTCTACCAAACTTACTAGTTTGGCGAAGGTAGCTTTGGGAGTTGCGATCGCTCTCAATCTGTGCGTATATCCCTCCGTTGCTGGAGATCCTTTTCGTACTAGTGAACCTCACAAAATAGGCGATCAAACAGAAGCTGCTTTTAAAGCCATTTTTGAGATGGGTAACTATCCAGCAGCAGAAAGTTACCTGCAAAAAGCACTATCTGACGAACCAAATGAACCTTTAGCTCATGCCATCAAAGCATCTTTAGCATATAGCAATAAAGATTGGTCTGCATTAAATACCTACAGTCAAAAAACTTTAGAAACTGGAAAAAACCTGATTTCTAGCGATCCATTGCGTGGTCATTTATACACAGCTGTTGGCCATTTTTTAGAGGGAGCGGTCATCCTCACCCGTGAAGGTACAGTCAACGGAGCGCCGAAAGCTCTAAGTAAGCTACGGCAAGTTTATGAACATTTAGATAAAGCGGAAGCAATTTCCGCCAACGATCCAGAACTGAATTTACTCAAAGGTTATATGGATTTGATGTTGGCGGTTAATTTGCCTTTTGCTAGTCCAGATCAAGCAATTGAGCGATTAGAAAGAAATGCTGCTCCTCAATATCTTGTAGATCGGGGTATTGCTCTTGCCTACCGCGATTTAAAAAAATATTCGCAGGCACTAGAGTACGCCAACCGTGCTATAAAAACCACAGTCGATAATCCAGAAATTTATTATCTCAAAGCTCAAATCCTTAAAGAGCAAGGGAGAAAACAAAACGATCAACAACTAATTCAAGAAGCGATCGCAAATTTTGACAAAGCATTAACTAAAAAATCCCAACTACCAAGTCATCTGGTAAAACAAATTCAAGGCGAACGCAGCAGTGCTGTGAATCGATTAGCTGATCTTAGGAGTTCACCAACCTCGCCCTAGAAGGGCAAGGATTGGAATAACCAATTACAGCACTTTGCAAGTAAATGAAGTACACATCTTAACCCTTTTATGTCACTCTCGGAAAGTAATAATCAAAGCAAGATTCTGAAACTTTCATCCAATCTAGCTTTGAGCCTTTATTTTCTAACAGTAACTAAAATTTATAATCAAAAGCTTAAAACTAAAGCTCCAAAAGGCTTTCAGCGATAGGCTTCTCCCAAACTGACAAAACAGGGTTAATATGATAAATCTTGTGGGGTGGGCATCCTGCCCGCCCTTGTGTACTTCATTCAGATGAAATGTGCTGTATATGAGCGAGTCAGGGATGAGGAAGATCGGGGAGATATTGTCTTTGTGTCCCCGCGTCCTCTTCCCAATTCTCCTAAAATTTAAACAAAGTTAATTTTAATTGTAAGAAAATGTACATTCAGTTTCGTGAGTTTAATCCTTTTGATGTGTGGATTTGGCTGAAGTTCAGCACGATTCCTTCTGAACGTGAAAAGCAGTATATAGAAGAGGTTTTTAATTCTTGGTTTTATTTGGGTAAATTGGGTGCATTTAATGCAGAAAATATCCAAGTACAGGAGACAGGATTTGAGATTAGCTACATGAATTATGATGTACAAGGATATGATAAAAGCTTGTTGGCATTGATGCACAACATGGGTGAGTTTGAATATGAGGATGGGTGGGCGCGTTGTTGGTTTGATTTGGGTACTAGTGATGCGATCGCTTTAGATATTTTAATTAATGCTCTGACGCAACTTTCGCAAGAGTATGTCACCATTGAACAATTGTACATTGGTGGCGAAAATGAAAATTGGCCCGTCGAAGATAGCGACAGTCGCCTACATTCAATTTACGACGATAATTAATTACAAAAATGAATAAATCGGGTGAAATTAGGGTGATAGCCTTGGGATTAATTCGCGATCGCAATGGTTTAGCTAATGCCAAAGGCGATCGCATATTTGTTTCTGAAGGCTACGACCCAGTCAAGCAAGATGTATTTTATCGCGCTTTGGGTGGTGGTGTGGAGTTTGGCGAAACCAGCCGCGTAGCTTTAGAGAGAGAATTTCAAGAAGAAATTCAAGCAGAATTAATCAATATTCGTTATCTAGGTTGTATAGAGAACCTGTTCACTTTTAACGGTAGACAAGGACATGAAATTATTCAGCTTTATCAATGTGATTTTGCTGAACCAAAGTTTTATCAACTAGAAAGCTTAATTTTTTCGGAATCAGAGAATCATAAACATAGGGCACTGTGGATAGAGATTGATCGCTTCAAATCTGGAGAACTAAGATTAGTACCAGAGGTATTTTTTGAATATTTATAAACTTGCTATAGCAAGGCTAAATAGTAGATGCGATTGCGCGAAACAAAAAAATATTTATGCAAGAGGTCTATTGAATATGTGCAGAACTAAAAAAAGCTAGAGTAAGGTTATTGCTGCGCTTTTTATATTGGTTTCGCTAACCCTACCTAAACTTCGTTATAGGTAGGGACTGCGCTCAACATTTTTGTTCAATTGTGGGAAAGTACGTCAATTACTTCCTTTCTGGATGTGCTGCGGCTTCAGATGAAGGAATACCCGTTTGGTTAATTGCTGCAATCATCTGATACAAGCGTCCCAAATCGCGTTGATTAAAGTATAAAATCAGACGAGGTAGCCCAACGCTCTCGTCTTGGGCTTCTTGGGGTAATGCCTGACTTTTCTCAATCCGTCCTTTAACGAGAATGTCGCTAAAATCGGTATTTAGTTGCTCTACCTCAGAATCTGATAAATCTTTTGTCAGGCGGATAACCAATTGCTCACCAACATAACGACTTGAGTGGTATACCTTGTAAAAACCAGTAATGGCATCACAAGCAACATCTAAATTGTCTGTCACCGTGTAAAGACTGGGATCTTCGGGACTAACAAGACCTTTTTGCACTAACTGTTGATTGATATACTCACTCCAAGACAGCCAGTAGTCGCCACCAGGATGATCGATTAAAACCAAAGGCACAGGGCCAAACTTACCCGTCTGGCTTAATGTCATGCACTCAAATGCTTCATCTTGTGTACCAAAACCACCCGGAAACAAAGCTACAGCGTCACTTTCTTTAAGGAGAAACAGTTTACGGGTAAAGAAATATTTAAAGTGAATTAGCTTAGGATCACCCTCTATAATTGGGTTGGCTTGCTGTTCAAAAGGCAACTGAATATTTAAACCAAAAGAATTTTCCCTACCAGCACCTTCGTGGCCTGCTTGCATAATTCCACCACCACCGCCTGTCATCACCATAAATCCCAACTGAGAAACAGCGCGACCAAATTGAAGGGCCATGCGATATTCAGGTGTATCCGACGCTAGACGAGCAGAACCGAAAATAGTAACTTTGCGGACGTGTCGGTAGGCATGAAAGAGCTGAAAACCTCGCTCCATGTCTGCTAAAGATGCTGACAAGATCTTCCAATCGAGACGATCAATCTCGCTATCAGCAAGACGCACTATGGTGGCGAGTGCCTGTTTGATAAACTGCCGATTTTTTAAATTCGGCAAGTGTTCAATCAATTCAGCGATATCCGCCTGGAGAGCCTCTAATGTGTCAAACGACGCAGATGTGGTCATGAGAACTGCCGGAACAATGGCATTACATTTTACCTAAATTTAGTTGCAATTTACTAACAGCTTTGCAGACTCATGATTTATATAAACTTAGGGTAATTACTTAATTATTAAAATTTATTTGCTACTTTAACTACCCCAAATTTCGTTTGGTCGAGTGGATTTCGCCCTTGAATACAGCATTGCCACGCCCTACTGAACTGACACAGGTAAAATAGTGCATTGGATTTGTGGTTTAAGAAGGCGCTGTTCGCGGAGTATTACCGCAGGGTAGCGCAACTAATAAGAACCTTTTCTATTGCAATATTTTAGTTTTGTCAGTCCACTAGAGTGCGAAATCGTTCTTAATACAAAGCAACTAAATTGATTGATGGAGTTGTTAAGTTGGAATTTACACAAAGGGTTAGCCCTATTGAAAACTGCAAAAAGTTTTACAAAGGCGCGAAGTTCGCGCCTCTTGGACTTGTTTACAAATATTCACCGAAATCTAGAGTAAATTAATAACTCAAGAGTGTTTAATTACCAATTGAGTTTTACAGATGCTTTTCCAGAGTGTTAGCTAATGTAGTTTTAGGCACGGCACCCACTACCATATCAACTTTTTGTCCATCTTTAAAAATCATGAGCGTGGGAATACTACGGATACCGTACTTACTGGCAACACTAGGATTCTCATCAGTGTTGACTTTCACAACTTTTAATTTCCCTTCATATTGAATGGAAATTTCATCTACAACCGGAGCTACCATCCGGCAGGGGCCACACCAGGGTGCCCAAAAATCAACTAGAACGGGTACATCGCTTCCGAGTACTTCTTGATCAAAAGTAGAATCCGTAACTTGTGCGGCTGCTGACATGCCTAAAACCTTCGCCAATTCTATCTGAGTTTCGTGAAAATTCTACCATAGCAAAAACGCCAGCTTGGAATTAGAAGGTGTACATTTACAAAGAAACAGAATTTATTTACAAACATAAGGAACCGCCCGAACAGTAGTCCGGGCGGAGTGTGGTGTGAGGAGTGAACGGAAACATGCGTCTCCGCTACTTCTATTGTAGGCGACATATGTGAATTTTCCAGCGATTGTTTAAGGGGCTGGAAAATTTCTTTGGGAATGGGGAACTCAAGGCCCCCGCTCCCTCATTTCCCCATGCCTAGCTGTTGAGCTTTTTGGTAAACTTTGCCTTCGGTCAAGAGAGAGGGAGCAATCACAACTTCAACTTGTTGCATTTCTTTAATGTTTTTGGCTCCCAAAGTACCCATGCTGGTCTTTAAGGCTCCTAAAAGATTGTGAGTGCCATCATCTAACCCTGCTGGGCCGATGAGTATCTGCTCTAAGGTACCTGTGGTAGCAACGCGAATGCGGGTGCCACGTGGCAGTACAGGGCTGGGTGTTGCCATGCCCCAATGATAACCTCGTCCTGGGGCTTGGGTGGCTCTAGCGAAGGGAGAACCAATCATTACTCCATCAGCACCGCAAGCGATGCATTTGCAAATATCGCCGCCTGTGATTAAACCGCCGTCAGCAATCACCGGGATGTAGTTACCAGTTTCCTGATAGTAATCATCTCGTGCGGCGGCACAATCAGCGATCGCACTCGCCTGTGGCACACCTACCCCCAACACACCACGAGAGGTACAAGCCGCACCAGGGCCAATTCCCACTAGTACCGCCGCCGCCCCTGCCTTCATCAGATTCAAAGTAACTTCATAAGTCACGCAATTCCCCAACACTACGGGAATAGGCATAGAACGACAAAATTCTGCCAAATCGAGGGGTACTAGAGACTCTGGTGAGAGGTGCGCTGTAGAAACTACCGTTGCTTGTACAAAAAATAAATCTGCCCCAGTTTTGGCTACTACCTCACCATATTTACTTGCACCTGCTGGGGTAGCACTTACCGCCGCAATACCGCCTTGCTGTTTAATTTCCTGAATACGTTGCTCAATTAATTCCTGTTTTATTGGTTCGGCATAGAGTTCTTGCATGAGAGCGACAAATTCGTCTTTCCCTACAGAGGCAATCCGATCTAAAATCGGGTCTGGCTCAGCATAGCGAGTTTGGATACCCTCTAGGTTGAGGACGCCCAATGCTCCTAACTGCGATAAACGTACAGCCATCCGCACATCTACGACACCATCCATCGCACTAGCAATAATTGGAATTTCTCGCTCAATATTACCAATTTGCCACTTAGTATCGGCCAAACTCGGATCGAGCGTTCTTTTACCAGGGACTAGTGCAATTTCATCTATTCCGTAGGCTCTACGAGCTGTTTTTCCCCGCCCAAGTTGAATGTCCACGCTTTAACTTTTCTCAATTCTGTTTAAGCTAGGGTATCAAATTGTCGGGGAATTTGGAGCGGTTTTTTGCCACAAACTACGGAGGTTACAGAGTACTTAGTAGGAGATGGGAAGAGAAAAAATTGTTAATCGGTTTATGCACCTTCTTCGTTTAGAGTTCCTATCGGGGAGATTTATCTAAAAATATCGTTTAATTTCTCGTTTCTAGTTTAGCGATCGCGATTAATTATTTAAATTTGCTAAATTTAGGCAACTCAGTTTTCCCTGTTCCCTCTCATTATTTATTTTTATCTTCATTTACACCAGTGTAACCAGTTGCTAGCCAAAGTATTGCTCTTGCTCCATCACGGATAGATTTTTCGATTGGTTCAGCTGAAGCCCCAGAAGGTACTGATATGGGTTTGAATTCAATACCCCGGCTACCCAAAATAATCTCACCAATAACACAAGCCCGACGCATATGGTAGTCAGAAGTAATCAAATAAATGCTCTTGATGCCGCGAGATTGTAAATCATCTACTAGCGTCGTAAAATTAGTCACAGTGTCTACTGCTTCATAATCCAAGTGTAAACGTTTGGGATCAACGCCAGCTTTAGCAAACACTTGTTTGGTGAATTTTTGTGGGCTACCACCAGTAATCCAAATTGGTATATTTGGATGTTTACGAGCGAGTTCGGCTGTAAACTTTTCTCGCTCTAAACGTTTTGTTGAACCGCCCAATACTAACATCGCTTGCGGCTGGACAAAATGGTTATGTAGTTCTTTGTACCCCCACCACACCAAAAACGGTAAGGCAATAGCCATCAACCGCAAAGATTTATTTTTAAATAACAGCTTATTCAAGGCTCGATAACAATTAATTGAATTAGATTGGTATTTCTTATTGCTAGAAGAAAAACAACAATAGAGTAGCAAACTTTTACAGAATCTACTCAAATCCAAATTAAATTTCGCTGCAACGCGCTTAAGCTAGTCGCCGCAAACACTTACTGAGATTCTGATGCAATATCCTAACGTATAGAGGATAATCCATCAAACTTTTTTAACTGCTTGATTTTTTATACAGCTAAAAGGGGTTTAAAAACCCCATCCCTCAAGAATTGCTTGTTTTGTGCTGGGCTTTAAATATCCATCACAAAGCGTAATTACGAATTACGCACTTCGCAGCGTAAAGCCTTCTCCTAAAGGAGACGCTAAGGGCGAATGGCATAGCTTCGCTTAGAGCGAGGTACGAGCGTCATTACGAATTACGAATTATTTACCCGACGGGACTGGCCAGATTCGAACCGGCGACCTAGCGCTTCAGATTTGTGTGAGTTTCCCCACTCTCTGGACTATACCTTCACCATAGGCTGCTAACCTTTAGGTGGTGGCCGTTATGTTTTAAGAGATTTTTATTTTGTAGAGCATACTGTCCTGGATATAAGGACTGATGAATGAAAAAAATCTTTTCCCTTCTTGAGTCCCCATTCGTAAACGATAACAATCCCTACTTTTATTTAATCCCCACTTAAATCCCCATACTTCAGAAAAATAAGAGATGATCACCTCATTTTCTTCCTTGGATATGTAAGTATTTAGGGTGATTTCAAGAGCATGGATTTTACTGTTTTTTTTCTTGAAGGATTTAGAGCCATTATCCATGAACCATATAGCTATTCCATGCGGTGTTAATAAGTTAAGGAACTTTCTAGTTATGGTTTTAGTTCCTGCCTTATACAGCTTCTTAACTAACACTCTTGTCATGGGAATCAACTTAGGATCTATGCGAATCAAGCTATAGCCTTCATTTGTATTCCATTGTCGGGCATTCACTGGCTTTCCTGTTATTTGTTCTAGAAGATTTTTTTTAAAAAAAAGATAATCTTCTTGTTTAGATGAATGTTGGATAAAAAAGTTTTTTTCACTTCTTTTTCCATCACCTAATAACATTCCCGCTAAAATGCCTCTTTGCTCTACTTTTGATAAGACATGATAGTCTATCTTGCTTTTCTCCTTAAAACCAGTCTCTGCACCTTCTCTACCAAAACTAGGTAGAGCTTGGCTCAAGATTACCTTATCTTTTAGCAGACTTAGGCTTCCTTGAATTTGACCACATTCACTCATAAGGTTTCCCTTATAGTGCCCGATTATTCAGGAGGCGCTCGCTCTATCCAGCTGAGCTACAGCCCCATAAAAGTGCTACGTATAGGATTATAGCAGTTTTAGTGGGACTGCCAAGAGTTGTCCCATGGGCCGCCGCCTATTTCTAATCCACAGAGAAAACTTTGTGCTTTCAGGATTATTTTAGATTTCTTTGGACTTAGTTCTCGCAACTCCAAATTTAACTTTCCTTGCATGGTGTCTCGACAACAGAATGCTAAGCCGTTTACTGTTGGCGCACGCAGGGGTGTACCTGGTAGGTGCGTCGCTCCTGTCAACTCGATTTCGTAGTCTAGGTTGCGAGCGCGCATTTGCCATCTACCCCAAGGCTGAATTTCCCATTCTACTTGCGAATTCCAGGGAACGAATTCATAGAATTTACCTTGGTAGTGCAAGCCAATCATGGCGACTGATTCCATCCACCACAGTACACCACGTCTACCGCCACCAGCGGTTAATGCTAAGGCTGGTTCATTCTCAAAGGCATTACAATTTAGCCAAAACCATTTTTGAGGAAAAGCGCCACCCCAGTTTTTTTCGCTGTAAGCTGGGGCATTGATGAATTCGTAAATTTTGCCATTCCAGTTTATTTGGCCGCTAGCTAAGCCGTGAGCCATCAAAATTTGCCATCCTGGCTCAAAAATCGGTAAAAACGATAGCCAACCAGCAGTTGATTGTTGCATACTATCTTGATTGCCCCAACCGTATATTGGTTGAATTTCATACTGCCAACGGCAATAATTACCAGTAGTGCGATCGCTAATTATTCCTTGATTTAAAGTAGCTGTTGCTTGATAACCCTCTTGCACATGACGCTCAAACTCTGCGGGTAACAAGTAGAAAGGGGGGACATCTAAGTCGGCTTGGCCCCAATGACCCAAACCTAGAACATCTTTACTACCCCAAAACTTGGTGACATCAGGAAAAGTACGACATAAATATTCATCATTAGGGCCGAGAATTTGGGCCGCACCACCACTGTAGGGTTTACCACCGATGGGGTCTTCAATCGAGTACATGAAAGCAAATGTTTGCTGAATTTCTGGTATAATGACGCGATAATACCAACCTTCAAAAAAGCGACGACTACTACCATCCCAGTGGTAGCCGCTATGTGGCGTTTGGGTCAACTGAAGAAGATTTCCAGGAAAAGTTAACATAGATTTACACAGTTGCTTATTTCTTCAGTATGCGCGATCGCCTCGATATCAATCATGCTTATGAAATTCTTGGACTAAAACCTGGTGCATCGTCAGCAGAAGTTAAACGAGCGTACCGTAAATTAGTTAAAATTTGGCATCCTGATCGCTTTTTTGATGAGCAGCAAAAACGGGAAGCCGAAGAAAAAATTAAAACAATTAATATCGCTTATAACCAAATCAAATCTGAAGAACCAACTTCGCCAAATCCACCGCCGCGTGCAGATTCCCCAAAAGTATCCGTCAATCGTTGGGATGCCGAAACCTTTTATAATTGGGGAGTAGAGGATGTCAGTGAAGGCAGATACCAAGAAGCGATCGCCAATTTCACAAAAGCGATTCGTCTCAACCCTCGCTATATTGACGCCTACAAATATCGTGGGTTAGTTTGCTCTCAACTAGGATACGAACATCGAGCGACTTCAGATTTAGAAAAAGCCGCACAGCTAGAACAAAATGTTACTTACGCATACTCTCCACGGTCAAGACCATCAAGACATGCATCAAGACCTCAACCGCTTGTACAGAGGTTGTGTCAAAAAATCAAAAATTTTCTCCGGTTACATCGGTGAGAATGGGGAGTGGGGAGTGGGGAGTGGGGAAGAAATATTTTCCTTAGACCTATCACAACAACCCACGATAACGAATAAAAATCAAAATTACTGCCCATGATCCCAACGCAACTTTGACAGCGACAAGGATATTAAGCAGAGGCACAACCCCGCCACTAAAAAGTGTGCCCAATTCCCCGTGGGGTAATTCCATACCAGCCAGAGTAATCACCGACAAGACAATGAAAATAAGCACCGAAATCTTTTCCCATACCGCAGCGTGCCAACGTTGATAAATTCCCTGCATCCACTCTGGTGATGAGGTAATCGCCACAAGACCAATAGCCGTTCCACCAGCCACCCCAGCCGCAAAACCACCACCCGGACTCAGATGTCCGCGAATTGCCAACTCGATACCCACCAATGCGGTAATTGTCGCCCCTAAACGCGCCAAAACAATCGATGGCTGATCTTTGAACTGATAAATCGCACAAGAGGGTCTTTCATTTGCTAGCAGAAAATTGGCACCCAAGATGGCAATTGTAAACACCACCACTTCAAAAATAGTATCGTACAAACGATTTCTGAAAATGATACCTGAAACCGCATTAGGCACTCCACTATCTTCCACTACTGCTTTGACAATCGAGACTGCAAAGTCTGGTGCTGGGTTGGGAATGACGAGCATTTTGACATATAGTGCTATACCTGCTAAAATATATAACCATTTCATCAGTGTTTCTCCCCTGAGTCTGGTGTATTGACATATGTTATGGTTGTCCCTGGTGAGGAAAGTTCCTTGTGGATAATCTCATAGATGCGTTGCACCCTAATAGAAGTATAATATGGTTGCTTTTCATACCCAGCTTGATCGGTGTGTTGCGATCGCGCACAAGTTGCATGAACTTCTTTTTCCATCAGCGCTCGATGCAAAGCTTGGGCATTTGTATAGCTGACTAATTCCAGGCGCATGTGGCGTTTGCTGAAGATGGTTCGCAAGTCATCTATGAGTTGCTCAAAATGGTTCTTATCATCAGATTCAATCGATGTGTCTTCGAGTATGCCTAGACGCATTACTAGCGATGAGCGCACCGCAACCGCATAGAGAGTAATTGCGAGCATCGTCCCTACCAATGCCTCAGTTAAAGCAACATCTGCCGCTCCTAAAACTGAATATACCAATGCTGCTACCGCTCCCAGGATGCCACGAATTACCAAAGCGTGGTATGGATTCGCTTGGAGTACCAACATTGATGCAGCCAATGGTAGCAAAGCAATAATTACATATATATAGCTATCAATCATCGCTATCTCCGCTACTGGAACAGTATGCCAACACATATCCCAGCATCGTATTCCAGATAGCTAGGGAGATAATAGCCAGGATTAGTAACGGCCATTCGCTGGGGATCTTCAGAAGTAATCCGAAGATGATACTCATCGAGCCGAGTGTATCTGCAACCGAAAGACTATGCAGTTTGAATAATAGCGATCGCTTACCAAGGAGGTGAGAAGTTCCCCAAAACCAGAAAAAGATTCCTACACCAATGCAGGTATAGCTAAGCAGGTTGATCATATTTCACTCATTCGTTTCAATACATGTGCCAACAGCATTAATGCCGCATTCCCCACACTCAGGATAATGACCCCAACAACACCGATCATCCAATCATCACGCAAGACAGATACCACCAGAATCATGACTGATGTCTTAGTTGCAATACTCGAAAAGGCTAACATCTTCTGCCAGGTATCATCATCCTTCCATGCCTCGTAGATGGGAATGAGTAGGGCTAGAATCATTGCAATCAGTACCAGATTTAGGTTCATGCCTTTTTCCTCCGTCGAACCCGGTGTACTTCGTACCAGCCATCCTCGTTGTATTTCAAGACAATAGTTTTTGGTGTAAAGGTAATCAGAAATATATCCAAGAATATAAGTCCGGGTGTCCGTCGTGGTTTGACTCTCTCGATGGTGATATCTTCTTCGTTATGCGGACGGAAGATAATTTCAAATGCCTCGATATACGCCTGCGGAATGGCCACGATGATCTCAGCCAACGCCCGTAGCCAATCCCTTAATACTCCTGTGGCTTTGTGTTTGTGGGGTAATAGCAGTGCAATCGTAATACCGATGATGATATTTGCCACACTCAGGTTAGCGGTGAGCAGAAACCAAATCACCAGTCGTAATATCAGATTCAGGTACCCAATCATGGAAATACCATCCAGAAGAGTAGGATCAACATTAGACTCATCACACCAATCAGATGCTCAAATTGCTCAAGCAGACGCGGTAACTTAAGTATTGTTTTCTGAAAAATCACCAGATACGCCAACCAGCCAACGCCAATGATTGCCAGTGGTTTGATGATATTGGCAACAGTATAGGCATCGAAATACACAACATTTGCGGCAATCAGTCCACCAATCAACAAAATTACAGGTGGCCAAAAACCAGGACGTATATCTGTTTGTCCTCCACGCGGCAGAAAGATGAATTTGGCAAACGATATAGCAGTTCCTAAAGCCGCAATATTCATGGCAATCACTTGCCAGGGCAATAAATTCTTTGTCGTCAACACCTTCGCCCCAAAGCCGGATAACATAGGAAAGCCCGATATTGAGAAACTGGCCATAACGAGGGCTATCCACACAGGTGTACTGATTGGTTTGTGTTGCAATTCCTGAAAGTTGCGGCTAGGTAAAGCTCCAGATATGAGAAAGAGTGCCGATTTGACCAAACCGTGTGTCAGTGCATAAAAGCCCCCAACTACGGGTGCAGCGAGGATAAAGCCTAACTGTGAAACCGTGTGAAACGCCAGCATCCGCTTAGTATCTTTTTCAAAGACGGCGTAGAACACTCCCAAAAGTGCAGTGCCAACTCCGAAGATTCTGATGATGGGATCAATTTCATCCAAAGTCAAAGCGCAACGTACCAACGGATAGACGCCAGCTTTGACCACAACTCCCGACAGCATGGCCGACACTGGCGTTTCCGATTCGGAGTGAGTCAACGGTAGCCATAACCCCGATACAAAGATGCCTCCCTTTACCAAGAGTCCCAAAAATATCAAGGCGAGTGCTTCTGGAGGCGCACCGCGCAAACTAGCAAATCCAAACGAGTGATTTGCCTTATACGCCAGCACCGCGCCTACCAAATAAAACAGCATCGCCACATTACTGACAAAAAGATAGCGCAAAGCAACCCAAATTGAGCGATCGCTTCGAGGATAGGCAATCAACAAAAACGCCGCAATCCCGCTCACCTCTAGCGCTACGTATAAACTGATAAAGTCTGAACAGACAAACGCGGCGTTAATACTGCCATGCAAAATGATCGTCTGTGCATAAAAAAAAGCCGTCTTACCAGTTTGCCAACAGTAAAGGATGACTGCGGCCGTTACTAACGCATTGGTTAAGATAAAGTAGCCGCTTAACTGGTCAATGACTAATGTGACACCGAAATTATCCAGGAGTTGCAGTGTCAGCGGTGCTTGTTCGGTAAATAGCAGCAAAGCGTAGACGCCAGAAGCAACAGCCATCCCCATTGCCAGGTAGCGATCCAATTTCGGAATGAGATAAATCAGGAACCCCACAAAAAACGGGAGTCCAATCCAAGCAATCGAAATGGTATTCATGGCGTATTATTCTTCTCGATTTCGTTGCTTTCCAAAGTCGGATTATCCCGTGAAAGTTTCATCACACCGACCAGCATCAAAGCTTGAATCGAAAAGCCGATCACAATGGCTGTCAGTATGACCGCCTGGGGAACAGGATCAGAGTAAATGCCATCTTTGACACTGGCAAGATCAGAAACAATGGGTGTAAATAAGCCATCTCTTGAGGCAATCAGTACGTAATAGGCGATGACCCCTGTACTCATGACATCCATAGAGATGATTTTCATCACCAGGTTCTTTTTGAGGATGATGCCAAAAAATCCGCACAGTATTGTTGCGAATATGCAAGCTTCTAACACAGGAATTTTTTGTGGGGTAAGGAGCGATCGTATAAGAAGTATTCTTGCACTGATCTTTTACGAAGTTCTATCTTATTTTCAATAGAGGAGCATTGATGTAACTCTATATAAGGCTCTCCAGTCCCCAGTCTTAAGAAAAATTTCCAAATTGTTGCGATAAATTAATGCTATTCAAGTTTGGTAAATATGTTGTGTTGCTGAACAAACATGGTGCTAGATTAAAAGCAAGGTACAAAAAGGTTAAGAGTTAAACCAAAACCTTCAAATTAGAGCCTGTGCCTCCTGCTCTAATAGTATAGCGATCGCTCCTGGTATTGTGGCATCCTTTGAATGTGTTTTCGCCTTGAGTTAATTAAGTTGTTTGGAGGTTTTTAAACGCACAGCCAGAAATGCCTGCCTAGTTGGAATTAAGGATGTGCAATTCTCAGTAGATAGATTGCGAGTACTGTCCACCTTAGTTGAGTTAGTTACTTCTGAATTCTTCAATCTTCCTTAATCATTGCCTCTTTGAGAAACCGCCCCAAACTACTGATACGTATCCATCGTAGTTTGCGGCGGTTTCTGGCGTGAGTTGTTTAAATTATAGTAATTACAGTCACTTCCGGTGGACAAAATAGTCGTCCTGGTCGATATGTTCCTAGACCCCGATTTACATACAATTGATTTTTTTCGACTTGATGAAATCCTTGTGCCCATTCCCAATATCGCACGACTTTAGTGCAGTCTCCTAGTAAAAGCGGTACCCAACGCCGTAGTTTTTTCGGAATTAGTTTCAGCAGCTTTTTATAGTAAAAAACCACAGGCCCAAAACCCGGAATAACAATATGGCCACCGTGAGTATGACCAGATAGTTGTAGGTCTACTCGCCATTGTGCGAGTATTTTGGCTGTATCTGGGTTATGGGATAAAACGATGCGAGGTATAGCAGGGTCTAATTGATTCAAAATTGGTGCGGGATTAAATTCTCGTGACCAATAATCAGCTAATCCTATTAGTGGTAATTCTTGGCCTAGTGGATAAGCAATTTCATTCCAAAGTACATGCACACCAATACTATTTAATGCCGTTGTCACCTCTTTTTGAGAATGACTGTAGTATATATCATGGTTGCCAAGAACAGCATAAATCCCACAGTGGCTTTGCAGATGTTTAAGTCTCAATACTAGTTGATGAATTGGCGTCGGGTCATCAGTTACATAGTCACCAGTTAAGAGAATTAAATCTGGTTCAGCTTCGTTAGTAATTGCGATCGCTTCCTCTAACATTGCTTCTGATAACCTTAAACCATCATAGTGAAAATCTGACAACTGTACTAGTTTTTTACCTTGTAAAGATGCTGGAAGTTCTGCAATCTTAACCGTTAATTTATCAACTCTTAAACGTCCCGTAAACAACCAGTGCATAGCGTAACCGATACTCCTCATACCAGCGCTTACAGCTTACCAAAAATCAAAATGTATCTTAAAGGGTTGCAATAATTTCTGTCATAAACTTTCAAGAAATACAGGGAGTGGGGGAAGAAAGTGTTTGTTTTATTTGTAGGGGGTGACGCGCCGCCTATGCGGCTACTCTCAAGGAGACAGATAATTAATAAAAAATTCAAAATTATGAATTACGCGCTTCGCAGCGATAGCAAGGTACGAGCGTCCGAAGGAGCGTCATTACGAATTACGTTGTAGCGTGATTACGGTAACTTCTGGACGACAAAATAAGCGTCCTGGAAGATAAGTACCCAAACCACGATTGGTATACAACTGATTTGTTCCTAGCCGATGTAAACCTTGTGACCACTCCCAATGTCTAACCGCAGCGAATGACCGTCGTAAACATGGTATCCGACAGCGTACTTTTAAAGGTATTTTTTGCACTATTTTTTTGTAATACATCACCACTGGGCCAATTCCAGGAATGACAATTTGACCCCCATGAGTATGACCAGATAATTGCAAATCTACTCGCCATGCTTGTAGTATCTCCGCAGTATCTGGATTATGAGATAAAACAATGCAGGGTTTAGCAGAGTCTAGTTGATTCATTACCGAACCAGGATTGAATTCTTTTGAACAATATTCAGCTAGTCCGACAAGTGGTAATTCTTTTCCTAGAGGATAGGCGATTTCGTTCCAAAGAACATGAACTCCAATACTAGTCAAAGCGGCCGTAATTTCGGGTTTTGAATTTGGGTAACGGATATCATGATTACCAAGAACAGCATAGATACCATAGCGACTTTGCAGATATTTAAGTCTTAATACTAGTTGATGAATTGGTGCGGGATTTGCGGTTACGTAGTCGCCGGTCAATAAAACTAAATCTGGTTTAGCTTGGTTGCTAACTGCGATCGCTTGTTCTAACATTTCTTCTGATAGTCGCAAACCATCATAGTGAAAGTCTGACATCTGCACCAGTTTCTTACCTTGTAATGATGCAGGCAAACCTGCAATCTTAACCGTCAATCTCTGTGTACTCAACGGCCCAGATAATAACCAGTGCATAACACGCTCGATAAAACTTAATATTAGCGCTTACAGCTTAACGAAAAATCATCTAATTGGATGTAGCAGCTGAAAGAATTTAGGGAAAATTTTAGGAAAATTGGAGGTTTTAATGTGTTGTACAAACCAGCTATAAGGTCAATCGACCAATAGGAAAGCAGAAACGACTGTTAGGGCTAACCAGGGTATAAGTATAAGCCCCACTCAAAATTTGCTAGTATTTTGAGTGGGACTATATTTAACACTACTAAAATTATTTTACAAGCCGATATTCTTCTGCATGACCCTGATAAACAAACCAAGTTGATATTGGGGTTCCACCCTCTCTAGGTTGAAGCGGTTTTTCAAAAGTGACTTTCCAATGATCGCCACCATAATAATTTGCACTTTTAGAATCACGAGAACCGCGATCAACACCAGAGACAAAAAATAAATCACCTGCTTTAGCTACGTATGTTAGATCAGATTTTTTCAAGTCTTTTACCTGTTTTGGTGCTTGCTTAAAAGTAGTATCGCCCACATCTTCTTTAATTCTTAAAATGTTTGACATTGATGCATCTCCTTTAATTAGCTGTTTCAAGCATGAAGTTTACTTGATTTGTAATTATGATATCTTACTGAGTTATAAATGTTACGTTTAATGCCAGCCGTTACGCTAAACTTCTTTATGGGCAATCAGTTTTCTCTATATTCCCTTTTATTAGCATTTTTCTTTATTCTTTTTCCAATCAACTTTTTCCACTATTTCAATTAGCTGTTTAGTTGATTTTTGACGGTTTACCATTAACCGAGGAATTTCATAGTTATTTTTTAAGCAGCCATAATTTACTATTTCATCGTTGTATAAATAGCTCGACAAATAATATTTGGATGTGTAGTTTTTTACTTGTTTATTATATGCTCCATATGGATAAGCAAAATGAGCAGCAACTTTGTCATCTGGATCTAAATCATGAGTACATTTTCTCAGTTGACTTCTCGATTGTAAGAGTTCATTAACTAATTGATAACGAGAGAGTTTCGTTAAATCTTCATGATTTAAGCCATGGGATTGAATATCATAAAACCCTTTTCGTAAACCTTCTCTCAACTCTCGACATCCTAAGTGAGTTGAAGCAATGCTTTTTGAAGTAGCTAAAGTACCTGGATTGATAAATAAAACGACTTTTACTTTTTTACCATATTTCTTTTGCAGTTTAGATAAAATAGGAAAAAAACTTGTATGTATTGTTTTATATCCATCATCAAAAGAAATCATAATTGGTTTTTGATTTCTATGCTTTGTAGGAATTTTTCGAGATTTGTTTAAGAAAAAATCATATAAATCTTGAGTGGTTAAAAACCAGTAGTTATGAGTAATAAAATATTCTAAAAGTTTTTCTATATCTTGTTTGGGATAATCCATCTCTCCTTGGGGCGATCGCAACATATTATTTTTACTATCAATAATTCCATGAAAACCCAAAACAGGTATGATCGGTTCAGGATGTTGAAAAGTTATCATTGGGAAAAAAATAATCAACGCTAAAATCAAACTGAAGGGAAAAGTTTTGGGCGATCGCATTTTCAAAGCACTCTACAACCTTTTTGTTTACTAAACTTCTATCGCTAAATTTACCTACAAGTAATGAAGAAACATAAATCTTAGTTCTCACGACAAAATTTTTATTAATCATTACCTAAAAATAAGGGCTAGATATTGACTAGCTTTGTTTCTAATAGCTTAACGCTGGCATAGATAGCATCAATATAGGGTGTGGGTAATGAAGTCAGTTTTCCTAGTTCTACCACTGCCCCAACGATCGCGTCTATTTCTGTTGGGCGTCCAGCTTCGATATCTTGTAGCATGGAAGTCTTATGGGCACCGACTTTTTGTGCCCCATTAATTCGCTGTTCTAAGGTGATACCAAAATCGATACCCAATTTCTCAGCAATGGCTTGGGCTTCCATCATCATGTGTCGCGCCAATTCGCGGGTAAGGGGATACTGACAAATCCGTTCTAGAGTAGCACCAGTCAGGGCGCTAATTGGGTTAAAAGCTAGATTTCCCCACAGCTTAATCCAAATTTCAGTGCGAATTTGATTGCGGATTGGTGCTTTGAATCCTGCTTGTTTAAGAATTTGTGCTAACAACTGGATGCGTTCTGTTTTTACCCCGTCAATTTCACCCAAAGTGAGGCGATCGCCTTCAATGTGCTTAATAACACTTGGTTCTATAATCTCAGTAGCTGGGTAAACAACACAACCAATCACTCGCTCAGCACCAATGTTAGCCTCAATTATCCCATCTGGATCAACAGCTTGAATGCGTGTGCCTGCATACTCACCACCATGCTTGCGGAAGTACCACCAAGGAATCCCATTTTGGGCTGTCAGCACCATTGTGTGAGCATCATAGAGAGAAGGTAGAGAGGGAGCGATCGCCAAAACACTGTGAGCCTTAACAGTTAAAATGACTACATCTTGTACCCCTGCTTCTCCTATATCGTTAGTTGCCAATGTCGGCATAGCAATTTTGCTGGAACCGTCTGCCATCAATAGTCTCAGTCCATGTTTTTGAATTGCTGCTAAATGCGAACCACGGGCAATCAGCGTTACTGCTTCACCTGCTAGTGCTAACTTTGCCCCCAAATAACCACCAATCGCACCTGCACCAACAATACAAATTTTCATTTTGTTATTTGTCATGGTAAAACCAAGTTTGTCACTGACATTATCATGACCCAGCCCTTTTGGGGTGGAATTTTGGGTTATATGGATAATTTTCGTTTTTTGTAATTATTTTGACTGAATTTTCAAATACTGTTGCGATAATCTTCAAGACACAGGGAAAAAGTTTTAGTCATTTATCCTAGAGGCAATGCTCAAGCATTTGCTAGTAAAGTACTAGTATTTATTCAACAATTCTGCATTTACCACTCATCATCTTCAATCAATTATATGGAGTGGCAACTTTTTGACCAGTATTATTAAGTAATTTAAATTACTGCGTTCGCCCTACGGATTACTTGTGTAATAATTTTACATGAACTAAGGCAAATGTTAAACGCAGGAAGAGAAGATTTTCCTTAATATTAATCTTGATATTTGCAGATTTATCTTCTTGCTAACTTCTGCAATAAGTTCATCATACGCAAACACTTTTTGGCATTTTGGCACAATCACACATAAAATTCACGATAACCTATTAGAAGTAGCTCAATTTTCCTTGCGATCGCAATAACAAGAAATAATTTCTACAATCTAGCTAAAAGTAATCACTTGTAGCTATTATTCATCTTGTTAATAAGTTTTTTTAATACTAGAAAATCAATAATAAGGCTTTTTAAATTTTAGTAAATAAAATAAAAAATTAATCCAATAAACATCTTGAATAGTCACAAAATTAAATAAAATATTAAGAGGGTGCTTGAAAGCTTTGATAATTTTATGAGCTAGTTAAAAGTTATTCGATACATAATTATCTCAAGTTATTATGGAACATATTTCTCAACTGACAGCAACAATCAGAGAGAAAACAGCATACCCAGATATTCTGGTTATATCTCGGATATTTTTGCCGAAAGGGGCTGTAATTGGGGAATATATTTATAGCCGCTGCCTCCAAGATCCCGAACGAGTTATTGTACTGACAGCTGGTTGTGCAGGAGATAAATTATTTGATGAAGTGCAAAAGTTTCCTGTATATCGTTGGCCACACTCTAGATATTTGTTAAGTAGCTTGGTGGGTAATATATTCCAACCTTTCCTCAATATAGTATGGTCATTTGTGCTAGCAATTAGACTCTATCTCCGCTATCACTATCGTTATATTGAGTGGGGTCATGGCTATGATTTTCCTGCTTTATTACTATTAAGCTATTTGCTGCCTATCCGTTTTTTTATTTATTTGCACGGGAACGACATTGTTTGTGCTTTAAGCAATCCCATACTGCGATCGCTATTTAAATTAACACTTCATAGAGCTGAAGGAATTGTTTGTAATAGTTCTTATACTCAAGATTACCTTAGAGCAGTTTTCCGTTTAAATACTCCAACTCACGTAATTAACCCAGTAGTTAGACCAGAAAAATTTGGCACTACAATAAATCAAAACCATCTTGATGATTTGCGTCACCGCGTCCGCCAAGCTTATAATATTCCTGAAACAGCAATAGTGATTCTTTCAGTAGGAAAATTAGTCAAGCATAAAAGTTTCGATCAATTAATAGACAACATCCCTTTATTACTGACTTTTGGTGTAGATGTTCACTATATAATTTGTGGACAAGGGCCTTGTGAATTGGAATTAAAATCGCGGGCGCATCGCTTGCGAGTAGACAAGCGAGTACACTTTGCTGGATATGTACCAGAATCTGAACTAGCCGGCTACTATACAGCTTGTGATATATTCGCCATGCTGACTTTGTTAAATACCAAAGCTAAGAATATTGATGATTTTGGCATCGTTTACTTAGAAGCAAGTTACTTTGGTAAACCAGTAATTGCTTCTCGCGTAGGCAGTGTTTTAGATGCAGTTCGGCACGAAGAAAATGGCATACTTGTTAATCCCAATTCAGGCTATGAAGTTTTTCAAGCATTCAATCGATTATGCAAAGATAAACAATTACGTGAGCAACTTGGCCGCAGAGGTAAAGAATTAGCTAAACGCAAAACCCTGCATCGTTCATTATATAAACCAGAATCTTGCCCGCTCAAGTAATAAGCTGTTGCGCTTTTAATTTGCATGGTTCAAACGGGTAATGAGCAACCACCATAATATGAGCGATTTTACACCCAGTCCCCAATCCCTATTTTTAAGGCAGGTCTAATAGACTTCTTGCAAAAATACTTAAACCGTCAGAGACTCAAGTCTCTGCCTAATAGCAAAAGTCCGTTGAAACGGACTAAAAATACTGTTATTAGTCGGTTGAAACCGACTTGAGTTATCGGCCAGAAAATTTATTTTCCGGCGAGTATCCGACTTTTGCAAGAGGTCTAATGATTAAAAACCGCTGAAATTTTGAAATTGATTATTTCCTTAAAATACTCATTGGTTTAATCTTGCGATAAGTATTAAGTAAATCCAGGAACTTATTAAAGTCAAAATTTATTGGATCAACTTTTTGACCAGAACGGTCTACTTTTTGATGAGTGGTAATGCGTTCTTCAGGAATTTGGCTTTGAGCAATTAACCAAGCCAAAGAATTATATTGAGCTTCTGTATAGCCGCTATGAGTTTGTGGACTGGTATTCCCATAACTGTCTGGCGGTGTTTCCAAAGAAACGTGATAAGCAAAATTATTTACAGATGGCGGTAAATCTGGATTAGTTTTGACAGTTTCTAAGCCATCAGGGCCATCAAACACAGAGTTAGCTGCTCCAAAAGCCCGCTTTTCTGGTGGTACTAAATAAACAACCGTTCCGTCTATCTTGACTAGAGTATGATAACTGGCTTGAACATCTTGATCATCATGCGGTGCTTGAAAAAAATTAATCGCGCTAGAAGCAGAATAGCTAGTTTCATGAAGTACTATGATTGGTTGATTATTAAGAGGTACGCCGTTAATATCTTGAAAATAACGTTCTCCATAGTTGCTTGGATGAACCGAGGTAATTTCATAATTAGGTCTGTATTGTGCAAAAGCTTGAGTTGTTTTATACCTTGCTAAAACCTGGCTTGTTGGACTTGGAGATTGAGTCACCCTTGGAGTTTTGCTCTTTTTATCTTGTGTTGGTTGCAATTGTGTTTGGGGATATGGACTCCAATCTGTAATATCTGAGTTTGATGCAGTTGGATTGTTTTGTAGTTGTGCTGCTTTACCGAGAAATAGCACCAAAATTAGAGCAGCGAACATCAGAGAAATAATCATTACTCTGGTCGCCCAGTCTGTAAACTTCATATTTTTAATACTAGTAAAATAGTTAAAATTAATCTTGATATGCTAATTTTACTGAAAAATAGGTTACTAGTATACTGAAAACGAAGATTTACAACTGATATCTGCAATAATCGCACCTGTAAAGGCCAGGACGATAAAGATACAGAATTTAAGGTTGATTGTTGTAGGCGATCGCCTTTTCTAATTTGATTCTATATCAGGTTCAATACCAAGCGAGCGCAATTGTGCTACCAAACGTTCAGTGCGTTGTCTTTCTTGTTCAGCGCGTTGCTTTTCTAGTTCAGTTCGTTGTCTTTCTTGTTCAACAGGAGTCAACACCCAGTTACCCGCCTGATTATACCAACGTAACCAAGAATGTTCTATATCCTGATAGCGCCCTTGCCACACACCCAAACCTAATTCTAATTCTGGTATCCAAAAGCGTTCATCTTCTAACTCTACTGCTCTGTAACGACCGCCATCTAACTTGAACATCTGGAAATTCTGACTATAACGGTCAAAGATGGCGTAGTAGGGGATACGCAGTATTTGCTCATATACTTGCCATTTTGTGGGGGGTTGTTCAACTGAGCGTAATGTTTGCCCTAAGTCTTCTTTTTCTGTGCCTGGGGAAAGCAACTCCACCATAATAAAAGGATTTACCCCTTCTTGCCAGACTACGTAGCTTAAACGTAAATCTCGTTGTTCATACAAACGCTCGCCACCGACGACTGCAAACCAATCTGGTCTTTTGTACCAGAGTGTGTGTCGCACATCGTAATACAGATTGAGGTCGCTGGCAACAAATATTTGCTCGCTGGGGTAGTTTGGTGGGCGAAAGGTTTCGTCTAGTAAACGCGGCTGTAATAAATGAAACTCATCCGGCAAACCTGGTTCCTCTGGATCTTCACTAGGAAGATCATACATGGTTGGTAATACTTCTTTTGCTGATAGGGGTGGCTCACTTTGATACATCATTGTAGTTCAAGTTAATCTATATCAGGTTCAATGCCAAGCGATCGCAGTTGTGCTACCAAACGTTCAGCGCGTTGCTTTTCTTGTTCGGCGCGTTGCTTTTCTTGTTCAACAGGAGTCAACACCCAGTTACCCGCCCCATCATACCAACGTAACCAAGTATGTTCTATATCTTGATAGCGCCCTTGCCACACACCCAAACCTAATTCTAATTCTGGTATCCAAAAGCGTTCATCTTCTAACTCTACTGCTCTGTAACGACCGCCATCTAACTTGAACATCTGGAAATTCTGACTATAACGGTCAAAGATGGCGTAGTAGGGGATACGCAGTATTTGCTCATATACTTGCCATTTTGTGGGGGGTTGTTCAACTGAGCGTAATGTTTGCCCTAAGTCTTCTTTTTCTGTGCCTGGGGAAAGCAACTCCACCATAATAAAAGGATTTACCCCTTCTTGCCAGACTACGTAGCTTAAACGTAAATCTCGTTGTTCATACAAACGCTCGCCACCGACGACTGCAAACCAATCTGGTCTTTTGTACCAGAGTGTGTGTCGCACATCGTAATACAGATTGAGGTCGCTGGCAACAAATATTTGCTCGCTGGGGTAGTTTGGTGGGCGAAAGGTTTCGTCTAGTAAACGCGGCTGTAATAAATGAAACTCATCCGGCAAACCTGGTTCCTCTGGATCTTCACTAGGAAGATCATACATGGTTGGTAATACTTCTTTTGCCGATAGCGGCGGATCGCTTTGATACATTATGAAGCAGTCCTGACGAGACTCTCAACTCTATTATGGAATGTAGGCTTGAGTGAACTACCCCACCCTAGCTTAGCTTGAGGGTGGGGCTTCTGTACTCACAGGCGAGTGCCGTAACTTGGACTTTCGCCCTAGTTTTGGTCTTACCTCCCCTCCGACAGCAGAGACGGCTGAACCATCCGCCTTTAGCCCTTCGGCTACTCTCAGGGCAAGCATTCTGATACCTTCTGCTCTAATATTTATCGCAGCGTTTCCATCTCGGTCGTGGTAAGTGTTGCAGTGGGGACAAGTCCACTCACGGACATCCAGGGGCATCTCACCCATTTGATAGAAACAATTAGAGCAGAGCTTGGAACTGGGAAACCACCTATCAATTTCAATCAACTTTGCGCCTTTGCGTTCTAGCTTATAAGACAAGAAGTTGATAAATGTTCCCCAACCTACATCAGATATTGCTTTAGCCAAATTATGATTACGATAGCGAAGCGTTAGCGAGTCTTCGAGCGTCACCATGCCTAGAAGGTGAAGGTTTTCTACTATGACAGCTTGGCTATCGCTGACCAACTTATAACTAAGTTTATGTAGAAAATCTTGCCGCGAATTGCTAACCCGTTCGTATACTTTGGCAACAACTTTTCTATATCTATTCCTTGACTTACTCCCTTTTTGTTTGCGTGCTAATTTCTGTTGTTTACGCTTGAGGTTCTTTTGGTGCTTGGCAAGGTGCTTAGGATTGTCGTATTTAGAAACTTTTTCACCGTCAGTAACAACAGCAAAGTGTTTCAATCCTAAATCAATGCCATAAATCTTACCTTCTGTATTTGTTGGATTGTCTGCTTTTACTTCAGTCAGAATAGATGCAAAATATTTACCTGACGGCGTTTTGCTGACGGTGACAGTCTTGATTTTCCCTTCAATCGGTCTATGTATTTTGGCTTTGACTACTCCGATATTACCTGGAAGTTTGACATTGCCATCCACAATCTTGACGTTTTGAGGATATTGAATTGACTGTTTACCGTGCTTAGATTTGAATTTAGGAAACCTTGCCCTACCATCGAAAAAGTTCTTATAAGCTGTGGTCAAGTTAAGCGTCGTAGCTTGTAAAATTTGGCTATAACAATTAGCTAACCATTCTGTATCTTTTTCTTTTTTGAGCTTGGGTAATAGTCCATTGAGCGCTATCTGAGCAAGTCCTTTACCTGTTTGTTTATAAGTTTCAATTGATTTATTCAAAGCATAATTCCACCACCAACGAGAACATCCAAATGTCTGCGCTAATAGTATTTCTTGCTCTTTCGATGGGTATAAACGAACTTGTACGGCTTTATGTAGCACTCAATATCACCTCCAAGTTTTGATATCTTACTACTATCTACACTTACCAGTAAAGTAAATTAGGAAAAATATTTGGAAATTCGTCATATATCTAGAATCTGTTTTTACTTGCGTAAAAAAACAATTCTAGATGCAATCCTCATTTCCCGCTCCCTATCCCCACCCTAGCAAAGCTAGAGGGTGGGGACTTCCGCGTCAAGTTAAATGTTGTTAGGATTAAGAAATCCAGCATTTCTGGGGGGTCAATATGAGTTTGTTCCTTGTTGCTGTGATTGATGGTGCAAAAGCGCGTTTTTTCACATTAGAACCACAAGAATTTCCTGAGTATGAGTCTGGCCCTAATTTAATTGAACATCAAGCTTTATCGAATTCTGTCAAAGAGCTTCCAGGTCAGGAACTTTGGGCAAGTACTAAAACTGGACGCAATCGAGGCGCAGGTGATCAAGCCCACAGCTATGATGATCATCGTGAAAAACACATGATTGAATTTGAACGCCGTTTTGCTCAAACAATAGCTGCTCACATTGTTAACTTAATTCAAGTTCATCACTCTCAGCAGTTGCTGATGATTGCCGAACCTCAAATATTAAGTTTGATGCGAGAAGCCTTGATAATTGTGCTACCCAAAAATCTTAAATTTAGCGAGTTAACCAAAAATCTTTGTCATCTCAAACCTCATGAACTCCATGAGTATGTTGCTAGTAAAAAACTTTTACCAGCTTACAAGAGAGTCTCTGGTTAGGGAATTGGGAATTATGTTAGCGTAAAGCCTACGGCATAGCTTCGCTTAGAGCGAGGAACGAGCGTTCGTGGTAGCGTCATTGCGAATTACGAATTAGTAATTATTTAGTCACAATTGCGGGAAACTGAAAACAGGTCTATTAGGAAGGAGAACCTAATGAGCTGGACTAAAGTTCTTGCAGCTGATGCACTTTCCCCAGGTGCGCGACAAGTGGTGAAAGTTGGCAAGCGGAATATCTTGCTTTTGAACCACGAAAATCAGCTTTATGCTGTGGATAATGTTTGTCCTCACTTAAAGTTGCCTCTTAAGGGTGGCAAAATCACAGAAGATGGAGCAATTGTTTGCCCTACACATCGTAGTGCTTTTGACTTGCGTACTGGCGAAGTACAAGCCTGGTGTCCTTGGCCGCCTGGCGTCGGAAAGGTACTTTCGTTAATTTCGCAACCCAAGACACTGCCCGTGTTTCCTACCCGTATAGAAGAAGGTAGCATTTGGATTGATTTACAGGAAGAATAATCACCTGTGAAGCAATGTCTTGCGATCGCCAGAGTGGTTGGGTGAGTGTAAAAATTGTACTGGCCATACTACTGTGGCGATCGCCTTCTGAGATTAATGATTTTGCCGTCAAGCTTTTTAGTGTGTACAGTTGATAGAGTAGTACTCGGCTGTTTGCAGATACTCACAAAAATGATGTTATGTGTGCAAAATTTAAAGCTGTTAGAACTGCAATATCAGGTTACGCGACTAAAATTTAAGATTCCCACTCAAGACTATGGAGCAAAGCCAGCAAAAACAGCGCCACGCTGCCGCCAATGAGTTTTTACAATCTCTCGATCAATTAGAGGATATTTTACAAGAACATCCTACTGAAATCGAGGGAACACCACACTTACACACCGCTGGTACTACTGATGCGGAATTAGTAGAAAATTTGACAGAGATTGATCTGGCAGCTTTTGAAGATGCTGTTGCAGATATTGAGCAATATCTAGAAGAGAAAGCAAATTAGAGGGAATAGGTTATCTGTGAGGATTTAAACCCCAACCAAAAGAAAATATGGGCGGGTTTATTAGTATTCTCGTTAATTGCCAAGGTTGTTTGTAAATCCGCCCCTACAAGGTTTACCGTTAAGAGTCTCTGTTGGACATCACCGCGTCACCGCATCCTCTCTTATTTGCCGCTGAGCTTCATACAACATCAAAGCAGCTGCGATCGCCACGTTCAAAGATTCTACACCAGGACTGAGGGGAATTTTGACTTGCTCGTCCGCGATCGCAGCTAAATCTGCTGACAAACCCGCACCTTCGTTTCCTAGTAAAATCAAACTTGGTTTTCGCCAGTCGACTTCCCAATAAGTTGAAGTCGCACTAGGCATGGTTGCTACCACTTGCATACCGAAATGTTGACTTTGTTTGACTGTAGCTTTTAAATTTTCACTCACCGAGGTAGCTAAGCGAAACCACTGACCTGCACTCGCTCGTAAAACTTTCGGATTGTCTAAATCTACGCTGTCTGCACTCACCCACAATCCAGATGCACCAGCGGCGGCGGCGGTGCGAATCATTGTCCCTAAGTTGCCTGGGTCTTGTACGGTTTCCAAAGCTAGAACTAAACCAGTAAACGGTACTTGGCTTTGATGCTCGTCTCGTTTTGCTGTGGCAACAACACCGTCTGGTTGTATTGTAGTGGCGATCGCTTCTAAAACTTCTTCGCTGACAATTTCAACGCGATCGCATCGACTACAAGCTGCTTGCCACAATAACGGATGAGCTGTTTGCCATTCTGGGGTACAACATACCACTGCTAGCGGGTAATTTACTGCACAAGCTTCCTCTAGCAGGTGCGTCCCTTCCAACAAAAATAACTGCTGCTTGTGCCGCTCTTTTGTGGAGTGCAGTTTGCGGATTTGCTTTACTAAAGGATTCTGTAAACTAGTCAACATATTCAACAGGGAACAGGCAAGAGGGAACGGGCAACAGGGCGTAATCAAAAGGGGATTTAAATAATTCGTAATTCGTAATTCGTAATGACGCTCGAGGACTCGCTACCGCTGCGCTAACGTAATTAGATTTTGTAATGGGGATTTGACCCCAACACAAAACTTGCCGTTTATTGAACCGGGGGACTTAAACCCACGGAACTTGTTAAGCGTTCCCTGTTCCCTTTTATATAGCTATGCGGAACCCGGGACTTGAACCCGGAAGCCTTGCGGCACTAGAACCTGAATCTAGCGCGTCTGCCAATTCCGCCAGTTCCGCTGGCATCTTAATTGAACAACAGTCTTTTATTATTGCTGAAATATTTACATTTGTCAAGGTTTATTTGGAATAAAAGTCTGGCGATCGCCTCCATAATCCATAAAAAAATTGGGAATTATTAATACTGGTTAGATTTTGGTCTGCCAATTACTGAGTCTCTAATAGCTAAGGTATGTTACCTTGCTTTCACTGAGTATTGAATTTTATCTAATGGTAATGCTTTACTTTCATCATTTATGAAAATTGGCTAATGCCTAAAAAGCATTCATATACTTAGTTTCAGGCTTCAGGTTCCGCCGAAAAAACATTGAGTAACTCAAGATGTAGTTGCAAAATTGTGGACAAACTGAATCTTTACTGTAGAATCAAAACCAACTTTAAACCTTGACAATACGTAATTTTTTTGGAGGTAGGCTTATTAATTCTTCTAGCGGCTTACCAGATGCCAAATTTTCCCCTCAAGCAGACTCCTCAGTCTTGCAGGTTTGGGGTGGGCATCCTTTGCGAGGTCATGTAAAAATTAGCGGGGCCAAAAACTCAGCACTCGTAATCATGGCTGGAGCCTTGCTGTGTTCGGGAGATTGTCACATCCGCAACGTTCCCTTATTAGCGGACGTAGAGCGGATGGGTCAAGTTTTATCAGCCTTGGGTGTGCGCGTGAAACGGCAAGGCGATATTTTGGATATCAATGCTAGCGAAATTACCACCTCCAAAGCTCCCTACGAACTAGTTACCCAATTGCGGGCCAGTTTCTTTGCCATCGGCCCAATACTGGCAAGACTAGGAGTAGCACAAATGCCACTACCAGGCGGTTGTGCCATTGGTGCTAGACCAGTTGATTTGCATGTCCGAGGACTGCAAGCGATGGGGGCTGAGGTACAGATTGAGCATGGTATTTGTAATGCTTATGTTCCGGGTAGCGTCGGCAGATTAAAAGGAGCCAAGATTTACTTGGACACTCCTAGTGTGGGAGCCACAGAAACTTTGATGATGGCAGCTACTTTAGCAGATGGCGAAACAATCATCGAAAACGCCGCACGCGAACCTGAAGTAGTGGATTTAGCTAATTTCTGTAACACGATGGGAGCTAAAATTCAGGGTGCAGGCACAAGTACGATTACCGTCGTCGGTGTCCCCAAATTGCATTCTATCGAATACAGCATTATTCCCGATCGCATTGAAACAGGAACATTTTTGGTGGCGGGAGCCATCACGCGCTCAGAACTGATACTATCACCAGTGCTGCCGGATCATTTAATCCCAGTGCTAGCCAAGCTACGGGAAATTGGCGTGCCAATCATCGAAGAAGCGCCCGACTGTTTACGCATCTTGCCAGCAGAAACCCTCAGGGCTACGGATATTGAAACCTTGCCCCATCCAGGTTTCCCCACGGACATGCAAGCACCATTTATGGCTTTGCTGTCATTGGCGGAAGGCGACAGTCTAATTAACGAATCTGTCTTTGAAAATCGCTTGCGTCACGCCTCCGAGCTAAATCGCTTGGGTGCAGACATCCGCGTTAAAGGCAATGCTGCCTTTGTTCGGGGTGTCCCCATGTTATCGGGCGCACCAGTATTGGGTACGGATTTACGGGCATCAGCAGCACTAGTTTTAGCAGGACTCGCAGCCGAAGGACAAACCACGATTCAGGGATTACACCACCTTGATCGCGGCTATGATCGATTTGATGCGAAGTTGCAGCAGTTGGGAGCTAGAATCCTGCGCGTGGGAGATGTACCAGCAGATGCGGAAGTTGCTTCCAATAACAGCACCCCCTCAGCATCGATTTCAACCTAGTAGTTAGGTGGGCGTTGCCCACCCTACTTAATCGTTATACTAATTGTGAGAGGTTGTTGATCTGAGCATCCTAATACTATGAGTCGCATTTTTTATCGAAAAAAGCAAAAGTTTTAAACCTTGCCCACAACGCCAAAAATCCTTAATTTACCCTGTTCCCTTTCATAGCTTGCTGCATCATGTCCTTCCTCAAAACCCCCCTGATTGGTTTAAAAGCAGATTCGTTTCGTCATCCCCTAGACTTGGAAGCTACTAAAACTCTCAAGCAAATACCAGGCATAGATATGATGGTACGGAATGTGCTTGGGCCAATGGCAGAGCAGGTTTTCTACGTGGAAAATATTGCCTCTAGTATTCTGGTAGGCGAAAAACAACTGCCAGATTTACACAAGCTTTTGTTAGAAGCTTGCACAACTTTGGATATAGAGCCTCCCCAGTTGTATGTGCGGCAACATCCAGCACCCAACGCCTACACTTTCGCCATGCGGGGGAAGCAGCCGTTTATTGTGGTACACACATCCTTAATTGATATCCTCACACCAGAGGAAATTCAAGCAGTGATTGCCCATGAATTAGGTCATCTCAAGTGTGACCATAGCGTTTATTTAACTCCCGTAAATTTGTTGATACTAGCTGCAACAATTGTGCCTAGTGTGGGAGCGTTTATCGCCCAAGCAATCCAGACACAACTTTTAGAATGGGTACGCTGTGCTGAGTTTACCTGCGATCGCGCCGCATTACTAGCAACCCAAAACCCCAAAGTTGTGATGTCCGTATTAATGAAACTAGCTGGTGGTTCCCCTACTCTGGCACCACAACTGAATCTTGATGCCTTTGTTGCCCAAGCCCGCGCCTACGATGATATTAGCAAGACCGATTTAGGTGAAATGGTCAAAGCCGCTCGTACAGCTCAATTAACCCATCCAGTTCCAGTACTGCGAGCCAGAGAAATCGACCGTTGGGCAAGCAGCACAGAATATCAATCCTTATTGCAAGGTCAAGGACTCAAGTTTACCAATGAAGATGCACCCAAAGGCGGATGGCGAAACTGGTAAGGCATCAAGTAAAAATAAGTAGTGCGAGCATCTTGCTCGCGCGGGCAAGATGCCCGCACTACAAATATTAAAAATTCAAAATTTGTCTTGGAAAGTCTGAGCAGAGGAAATCTCCGCTCAGACTTTTCGTAAAATTTAAAAATAATAACTTTTAGCTGCTAATTGATATTTAACTTTTTTATAATTACAAATTTCTTAGTATAACTAATTATGATAATTGCTAAATTTAAGTAGAAATTTCTGAGTTTGCTATATTCTCAATTCTGAGCGATCGCCATCCGAAAATTGTCAAAGTTGTAACGAAAACAATATGTTGCAGCTGACTTTTCAGATCAAAAAAATAGCCGCTATCATAACTCCATACTGATCACCGTCAAAAAGCTTGTATATTGGCACAGTAAGTAAAAATTAACTACATGCTACACAGAGGAATAAAACATGCTGGAATTGTTGAGTTCAGGTTTGGTGTCGCTCTGGCTAGAAATGGCTGGGGTAAAGCTCCAGCCTTTAGATGCTTTAGATGCATTAGCTTGGCAAAGTAGCCCCAGCCTGGTTATTGCCTCTGATCCCAATCCAACTGGCGCTACCACGGTACAACAGTATCTCAAAGGGCTAGTAACATCGAAACTAGTAGTGCAAAATTTAACCGACAGTCAAGGCATTTGGATGCAATCTGGGCCAATGCTGATGGCAAATCACCAAGGTACAACACCTCTACCTGCTGCCTCTTTAACTAAAATTGCCACTTCCCTCGTTGCTTTGAAAACCTGGGGCCCAGACCATCGATTTGAGACATTGGTAGGTACTACCGGATCAGTGGTTAAGGGTGTTGTGCAAGGCGATTTGGTAATTACTAGCAATGGCGATCCCATGTTTGTTTGGGAAGAGGCGATCGCTTTAGGTAATACTCTCAACAAGATGGGGATCAAGCAGGTAAAGGGAAATTTAGTAATTTCTGGGAATTTTGCGATGAATTTCCAGCGTCATCCCCTGCTAGCAGGTCAATTCCTCAAGCAAGCACTGAATTCTAAAACTTGGACTCGCCCCATAACTCACACATATTCAATCATGCCCAAGGGGACACCCAAACCCCAAATTGCAATTGCAGGTGGGATCAAATTTGCCGCGCAACCCAATCCCCAACAAACCTTGCTAGTACGTCACTATTCTTTACCCTTGCGGCAACTCATCAAAGAGATGAATGTCTTTAGTAATAATGAAATGGCACAGATGCTAGCAGAGTCAGTAGGGGGATCGTCCATAGTGCAAATAAAAGCTGCAAAGCTAGCACAAGTGCCAGAGTCGGAAATCCAATTAATCAATGGTTCTGGATTAGGCCAAGCAAATCGCATTTCTCCAAGAGCTGCTTGTGCGATGTTGATGGCCATTCAACGAGAAGCAACCACATATCAACTAAATATAGCTGACTTGTTTCCAATGTCGGGTTTTGATCATCGAGGAACAATGCACGCTAGACACATTCCTCCCGCCACAGTGATTAAGACGGGTACTCTCAGCGATGTGAGTGCTTTAGCTGGCGTCATGCCCACACGCGATCGCGGTTTAGTTTGGTTTGCGATTATCAATCGTGGTACAAACGTCTGGGGTTTCCGCACTGGACAAGATCAATTACTCCAACGTCTAGTAAAACAGTTGCAAGTACCCGCAACAATCCCTACCACCCTCACTCCTCACTCAGCTATCAACTCTGTACCTTTGCTGGGTGCAACCAATCGTAATGAAATTTTGTATTGATAGGATGTTTGTAAAGCGATTAGAAATCGCGCGCCAGTTGCTTCAACGCTCTTAACCCGCGCAACGCACTGGCTTGGCTACACAAACAAAACCCACGGAGGTGGGTTTGAAAAACATAGTTTTTGGTTAGTCCACGAAGGTGGACTTCGCCTGTGTAGCAGCGAATTCTATTCGCCCAAAACTGAAGTGGGTTTCTATTGATTCTTAAATTGTTCTTTGGGAATAATTTCCGTAACTACTCTAGTGCCAGGATTCCCACCACCACTAACAACCATGTTTTCCGTTTGAATATTACCAACTGCTTTTTCACCAGTAAATGTCAATACTGGGTCAGCTTGTCTATAAACTACATTACCTTGAGCTTCTACTAATTTTTTGTCAAGATACCAAGTTAATATGTTGGATCTCAAAGATTGACGACGTTGCCCGATCCCATTGACGTTACCTGTTAAATAAACTGTTTTTTGGGGGATTTTCATTGTGCCTTGATTAGCAGTTACGGTAACATTTTCGGCACGGTGAAACACTCGTATGGGTGAGTTTGTTGTCACAGTTTCGGCGTTCATATTCCAGTTTATAGAGTTACTAGTTATTTGCATTGGTGGGTCTAGTAAATCTAGTCGGGCATTTTGTTTGACAGTGGCAATTTTTGTTTTTAAGTTAACTTCAGCCGTATTTCCCCTACCACGATCGGTAATTTGATTGTTTTTATAGCGGTCAATTTGTAAGGGGTGATCGCCAATTAATTTTTCTTCTTTAATTTTCCAGATCAAATGCTCGGTTCGCATTTGCAATTGGGGATCAGCAGAGTTGGCTACAACTCCCCCAGAAAATTCTATGCGTTGTTCGCGGGTTTTCACTCGCGCTTCTTGAGCTATTGCTTGCAGTTGCTTGTGGGTGCCGTTTAGCTGGTTGCGAACAATCAGCAAATCTTCTTTGGGACGCCATTCTAATTCATTACCTCGTAACACAATGCCATTAGTTGGGTCTGTGGCGAGGATTTTTCCTTTTAAAAATAGTTGTTTGCCATCTTGTTCAATATCTGCTTGTTCTGCTGTGATTTGGTAAACTACTTTGCCATCTTGGTATAGTTCACCATAAGGACTTTTGGCTTGACCAATTTGTTTTTCTTTGGTGTATTTTGCTGTTTTAGCATTCACTTTCCAAATCGGTCGTCCCACTTCATCAAACTGCTCTAAGGCAACACCAAAGAAAGTCAAGTTACTCTCTTGATCAGATGAACCCGAAGCATTTTTTTGAGAATTTGTGGAAGATTTACTTCCACAAGCAACCAAACTAATTACTAACAACAAAAGCCAAGGTAAACTGTACCAATTTATTTTCGGTTGTAAATAAATTCGAGAGTTAAATAAATAGAAGCGGGGGGAGTTTATTTGACTTCCCCCCTGTTTTTTTGGAGCTTTTTCTTGCATTCTTCCTAACTTGAAAAAGTTATGAGTCTTGAGTGCTAAGTACTAAGTAAAAAATACTAGCATCTAGTACATAACAGCGGAAATAAATCTACTATTCAAAATTAGCGAAAAGCTTATCGTCTAGGCATTTTGAATCTCACCTTGAATTTTTAAGAATCCTGAATTTCTAAGTGTCCATCAGCTTCTCTGGGATCTTCCAAAAAACCCATGCTAGATAATGGTCGATATGGATAGCTTTGACGGGGAGTTTTTTGAATATCTTCTTTGATGGCTTCTAAATCAATGTAGCGATCGCTAACATTAATTAAGCTGTCGCTTGTCATCGAACGCAAACTCACAACCTCTACCCGCACACCCCGATAGCTAACGGAATTCACTGCATATGCTAGATCCCCGTCACCACTAACTAAAACTGCGGTATCATAAGAGTCTACTAAAGCCATCATATCAACAGCAATTTCTACATCTAAATTGGCTTTTTTAGAACCATCCGGTAGCTGTACTAAATCCTTAGCAATCACTCGATAGCCATTGCGACGCATCCACAACAAAAAACCCTGTTGTTTCTCATTTGTTCTGTCTACACCAGTGTAGAAGAAAGCTCGCAATAGCCTTGATCCCCCAGTTAATCGACATAATAACTTTGTGTAATCAATTTCGATTCCTAGTTGTAGCGCAGCATAAAACAAATTTGAGCCATCAATAAATATGGCTACACGACCCCGATTTTCCAAAACTTGTTCTGGCGTAAATATCGAGTCGTTTTCCAAATTATTCAACATTGTTGTCATACCTCAGTTCTTATCCTGTTATTTTTGATACAAATTATCGATTTTTATGTGCTACTTGGAGCGGTTTATGATAAACTTATGGGACTAAGCTGAAGTTAAGCCCCGATAAATTTTTTGAAACAATTAGAAATTGAACAAAATCAAAGTTAGAGTCGTACTAATCGTTTTGCAAGGGTTCTATGCGTTTAAAAATGGGTTGGGGTGTTCCCAGTTGTTGTTTACTGGATAGTACTCCCCACGTCGCATGAATAGCAAAAGGTGCGGTAATTGAACTTTGTATCTGATCGTTAAAATCTATTCCGAAGCCTAGCTGCTGATAAATTTCGCTGCTGATATTCGGAATAATTGGGGATAGGAGATAAGCTGCTAGTCTAACTGATTCTAGAACTGCATATAGCAATTCTTCGGTTGCCTGTTGCTGTCCTTGTTTATATAATGACCAAGGAGCTTGTTCATCAATAAACTTGTTGCTGGCTTGTACAAGCAAAAGGACAGCCTCGCAGGCTTGATTGAAAGCTAGCGCCTCATAGGCTTGTTTTACCTGCTCCCCCAGACATAAGCCAATTGCTTTAAGAGGGTTATCTTGGGAAATTACCTCATAGGCAATTGATGGTACACTACCCACACAGTATTTCTTCACCATGTTCAGAGTTCGATTGAGCAAATTGCCTAAATCATTCGCCAAATCTGCATTCAGAACATTAATGAACCTAACTTCATTAAAATCTCCATCCTTGCCAAATTCGATTTCCTTAAGGAAGTAATAACGAACGGCGTCACTACCGTAGCGTTGGACGAGTGCTACGGGATCAAGAGTATTACCCAGAGTTTTCCCCATTTTCTGACCATTTTTGGTCAAAAAGCCATGCCCAAATACTTTCTCTGGCAAGGGTAAACCAGCTGACAATAGCATCGCTGGCCAGTAAACTGCATGGAAGCGTAGAATATCTTTACCAATGAGGTGCAGGTTAATCGGCCACCATGTAGTTAGGGCATTTGCTAAAGTAGGCTCTGCATCTGGTTCTAGCAATGCTGTGACATAACCTAGCAAGGCATCAAACCAGACATAGAGAGTATGTTTTGGATCTCTAGGAACAGGAAAACCCCAATCGACATTGACTCGCGAAATAGAAAAGTCTTGTAAACCCTGATTGACAAAGTTTAGGACTTCATTTCGCCGACTCTCTGGTTGAATGAAATCTGGTTGAGATTGATAAAGCTCTTGCAGTTGGGTTTGGTATTTGGATAAACGGAAAAAATAGTTCTGCTCGTCTCGCCACTCGACTTGTTTATTCGTATGGATGGGACAGTAGTTTCCTTCTAGCAATTCTCTTTCTTCTTTAAATTCTTCACAGGATACGCAATACCAACCTTTTTGTTGTCCCTGGTAGATGTCACCAGCTTGCCACACCCGCTCGAAGAATTCTCTGACGATCGCTTCATGACGCGGTGCAGTCGTCCGACTAAAGCGATCATATTTAATATTGAGCAACTGCCATAGGCTCACAAAGCTAGGCACAATTTCATCACAGAAATCTTGTGGTGCTTTCCCTAAACTCTCGGCTGAACGCTGAATTTTTTGCCCATGCTCGTCTGTACCAGTAATCAGCAGTACATTATGTCCCAACAGTCTCTGAAAACGCGCCACAACATCTGCGGCTAGTGTTGTATAAGCACTGCCTATATGAGGGACATCGTTTACATAATATAGGGGTGTTGTCAGTGCAAATGTCTTTTTTGTTTGATTCACTAGATTCATCGACAATAAAAAACAAATTATTAAAACGTTTTTTAATTTACTTATGTTGGAAAAACCACGTAATTATATAACATTACTCCTATTTTTTCAAACAGCATCTTAATATTAGCAAATTTCTATGGTAAAGGATTTTTTCGTGATATGTATAAAACCAGCTATTTTATGCATAAAAAACGAAAACTAGTGAATAATAATTCCTTTGAAGGCTTTTTATAGCACATCTTCTAATGGCAAATACATCATCCATAAGTCGGAAAATATCAGCTTTGGTGTTACCGAATAATGTTGATAGTAGCTTGCCAAGGTGCTTAATGGAACTATAATTTCCTCCTCTTTTAATTTTGAATTGCTTGATCTGCTCTATGGTTTAGACATTTCTATCTTAAGACGGTCGTAGTATTGGTAAAGAAATGTAAAAATTAAGTCAAGATAAGCTACGTTATTTTCCTAAAAATATATTTAATTAGGTATGAGTCTAAATAGCTCTTTAGAGATTTCTCACTGGTTTTTAGCGGGACTCTCAACACAAATGTTTCGCTATTATGAGGATCGTATTCCTCGGGATGCGAGCGTTTTGGTAGTCAGCAATCATCGCAGCTTTATGGACGCCTTAATTTTAATGGAGGCGCTATCAAGCCCGATTCGGTTTGCTTGCCATCACTACATGGGACAAGTACCAATCATGCGAGAGATTGTCACAGGTCAATTAGGGTGTTTTCCCTTGGAGGAAACCCAAAATCGCCAGCAAAGCTTTTTCATGCAATCTCAGCGACTATTGCAGTCGAAGCAGATGGTAGGAGTATTTCCTGAAGGAACTGAACCGATGGTAAAATTTACTCAGCCAAATTGCTTAGGCGAGTTTCAGCGAGGATTTGCTCACCTAGCATTGCGAGCTAATGTGAAGGATTTAGCAGTTTTGCCGATCGCGATCGCCTCTTTAGAAGAAATGAACACACCTGGTTTTCCATTACGAATTTTGAGTTTATTTGACCCGTCAGAACCTTTATTTAATCAATCTGGTTGGCATCCCCTAGTAATTTATCGTCGGGTTGCCGTATTAATCGGCAATCCCTACTGGATTACGCCCCAACATCAAAAACAATATCATGGTAAACAAGCCAAAATTGTTGTAACTGAACTAATGGAACATTGTCACAATGAAATTAGTAATTTATTGCATCAAGGCTGTTACTAAAAGCTTTTGACATGAAATCAAAGCCCGCTTTGGCTGAGTTTTTGTCTTGAAAGATTTGATTGCTGTATTGCTTGATTTCAAGTCAACAATCGTTGGCAATTTTAGCTATTTTTAACGTGGTTATCACTACTCACGTTATGATTCTATCAGATATTTCCTTGCTTGTTGCGCTTTCATCCTCGTGTGATCTAAAACGTAAAAGTATGGGATTTACATTCAGGAAAGTTTATAACATCAATAAGAAAATTTAAATTTTACAATGCCAGAAGTTGAGCTAAACCCGTGTTTCCTTACTCCTAAACGAGTACAACCAGAGTATCCGCTGTTTGTATATTTGCCAGGAATGGATGGAACAGGTCAACTATTGCGATCGCAAACTGCTGGACTAGAAGTTGGCTTTGATGTCCGCTGTTTAGCAATACCACGCAAAGACCTCACCTCCTGGAACGTGCTAACAAAAAATGTTTTAGATTTAATTCATACCGAATTAGAAAAAAGTTCTCAAAGAACAATTTATTTATGTGGTGAGTCCTTTGGGGCTTGCTTGGCGATGAAAGTGGCAACTCAAGCGCCGCAATTATTTCAACGAATTATCCTCATTAACCCAGCTTCGGCTTTTCATCTGCGTCCTTGGTTAAATTGGGCATCTCTATTAACTTATTTGGTACCAGAATGCTTATATGATGTCTCAGCCTTGGGATTATTGCCATTCATTGCATCTTTACCACGCATCTCTAGAAGCGATCGCCATGAACTATTAAAAACCATGCGTTCTGTACCAGCTGCCACTGTTCTCTGGCGATTGGCTTTGTTAAGAGAGTTTGATGTGACTGAACAACAGTTGCGTCGCTTGACTCAACCAGTTTTGCTGATTGCTGGTGGTAGCGATCGGCTTTTACCCTCCATAACCGAAGTCCAGCGGATAGCAAACATTCTACCCAATGCCCAGGTAGTGATATTGCCCCACAGCGGACACGCCTGCTTACTAGAGAAAGATATTTATCTCTATAAAATTCTCAAAGCCAACAAGTTCTTAGATAGTAGCGTGGCGATCGCTCAAAGTTTAGAGATAAAAGGTTAGGCGCGTTGGTTTTAAGAACAGTCCAGGTAGGGGCAGGTTTAAGAAAAAAGGTAAAGGTTAAAAACCCGGCTTGGGCTACGCTCTAAGCGAAGCTATACCGTAGGCTTTACGCCCCGTGGTGAAGTTTTCCCCATTCCCCTATTTGTCTTTCAATCTAATATCAATAACAGAAGCATTAAAGTTGTAATTAAAGCCTTCCAACTCAAAAGGCATTCCAATTTTCACTTTATTGTTACCCAAAACAGGGCCATTTGCCGTCACTTGAGCTTTACCATCTAGAGTTAAAATCATATCTGTACTAAAATTATTAGTTTTTGGATCTGGCAACTCTTTAACAGTACCATCGGGTTGAAAAACGTTTACTTTTCTGGGTAGCGTTTGAATAGATTTAATTTCAATCTGTCCGTATGGTTGACCGCGGACAATCACATTAGTTTTTTGGCCTTTCTTTAATTCATTGTTTAATAATTTTTCCGGATCGCGGACATTCAAACCACGAACAACTAAATCTACCTCCATTGGTACTGTTTTTACCCCAATTTGGGCGACTGAACCGGAAGTTCCAGGGAAGACAAAGATGCCAAATATAACTAGCAAAATTACCAGTCCAGCACCTAAATCGAGGAGGTTGATTTTACCGAACAAGCGACCTTTGGAATCTAAAATAGCCATAAAAAATTTTCCTAAATACGAGCTAAGTAGTTAATTTTAACCACGAAGTTGACCAAAATCAGCAGTGAGCAGCACTTCGACTTCTCTTGTCAAAGACGCTACGCGTAGCAATATCCCTCTCCAAAGGAGAAGGGTACACTCAGTCAGCGGGGCAGGGGAAGAAATAAAAGCGGCTGGGGTTGTAGTCATGCGACAGTCTATCACGAGTTTGGAAGTTCCGAGCAGGTAGTTCATACCCTATTGTTGAAGAAGGCACGGAGACGTTCTGACGCAAAGACGCGGGGAGACCCCATAGAAGACAGCTAGGGGATTCAAGTAAGGAATCGATTTTTTGTCTCCACGACTAAAGTCGGGGGCTTGTGATCAGTGCTTCGATCTTAAGAAGGGTCGCGCTCCGCGTCTCCCCTTCCCCCTGTCTCCGCGTCTTCTTGGTCATGATCAAGCCTGCAATGGGCGTGGGTGTAGGGGCAAAAAAATGTGTTTTCATCCGGTATGTTTAACCCAAAAGCAGGGTTGAGAACTGCAACTAAGTTAGCCTGTGGACTGGATAGTGCCGACACTACCAGAATGAAGCAGGAAATAAACGAAGCCCAGAGTAGATATTTCCAGCAATGGGTAACTTTGGGTAGGCTTTATGTAACGGAAAAGATTTCTACTACACCTTACCCCTGTTCCCTACTGTAATTATTTGAGGAAGAGAAATGTTGTTTTAGCACGTCTAAACGCGAACAATTCCAGTAATCAATGTGAGAGATAATTAAATTCTCTGAGTTGAGACCTAATTCACTCCAGCCGGGGATAGAGATACGTGGTTTCCAAGGCACGGGAGTATTCCAACTAAGTGTCCACTCTGTTTTAATTGTGTCTTGCAAGCGTTGAATGTTGTGTAAATCCATCTTGGGTTCGATAAACCAAGTCTGGATAAAACCAATCATTTGTTTATAGCGTTCAACGCCACGAAACTTATTTAATGGGTCTTGAAAATAGACATCTGGAGCGTAGATACTATAAGTTTGGTTGATAGGAAATCTTTGATAGTCCTCTTTGAGGATTTTAATGATATCCATATTAAAAAAATTCAAAACAACTAATGAAAATCTCTTGCTATTTCCAATTACGAATTACGAATTACGAATTACGACTCATTCCATAAGCGTTTTAACTGACGCTGCCAAGCAGCTAGTACTTGTTCCCGTGCTTCTGTTGTTTGGTCAATTTCACCCATTAACCCCTCTGCATAAAACCGTTCTAGATTTTGCATGGTAGCTTGTAGGGATTGTCCTTGCTGTTTTGCTGCTTGAATAATCTGTCGAATACGGCTTTCAATTAGTTTATTAAAAACTTCATCTAACCCAGCTTCATGCAGAGAGATTAATCGATTGATCGCACTAGAAAAATCTTCCGGCGTTAAGGTAGTACTGTTATGTTGAAATACTCCCCAAATTACTCCTTCATACAAAGCGTAGCGTACCTCTTGAGTGTCATCAAAGTTGGCTTCTAGGAACTCTGGTAAATATGATTGGGCTTCTTGTATTGGCACAATCGGCAGTAAAATACGTAACCAGCTATTATCTTCGGAAAGCAGCACTAACAACCGAAAAGTCGGAGTGTCCACTTGCCACGCTTCAGGAGCGATCGCTTGTACTGTTGTACCAAATAGTTCTGTCAGTGTTGCTGTGATTTCTGCATGTGTCATAGTCTTTTGGCAGTTCTAGCCTCTAGCGTACAGCTTTTGGTTCACAGTTGCATACTGAGATGATGACTGGCGATCGCATATCCGCTATATTTGTCAAGGTTACGGCTAGGTGCGATCGTCAAATAAACTTGCGCTGATCCGTTTCTAAAAGTCCAAAATTTTAGAATTAGTAATTTGGTTTATCTCAGTACAAAATTTACCAAAAAAATCTGAACTATTTGCCTATAGGGGTTTTGTCAGTGATATTAATAATAGTGGTCAGATGGTAGGTGGTCGGATAGACTTAAATGGACAATATCATCCTCTTTTAGGTAATCAAAATACGGTTACTGATTTAGGCTCCTTTAACGGTATCACTAATTTCAACAGGGCACAGGCAATTAACGATTTAGGTCAGGTAGTTGGTGTTGCAATCACTACCAACTCGTTAGGTGAAGAGCAATATTTAGGTTGGTTGTGGAAAGACGGGATCAAAACAGGTTTGAATTCTCCTAAAAACCCATCTTTTTCCCCTTCAGAAATTAACAATCTCGGTCAAATTGTTGGTACTTCTTTTGCTCTTATTAAATCCCCTATTTATGAGTATCATGCTGTTGTATTAACTTCAGATCAAGTAATCGAACTCCCTGCACTTAATGAGTCATTGGAGAGTGCTGGTAGTGATATTAATAACAAAGGTCAGGTGGTTGGATTTTCAGATGATAAAGCTGTATTGTGGTCTGATGGTGAGGTATTGGGTTTAGGAATTCTTGGTGAGAATCAAAATACTTATAGTATAGCTACAGCTATTAATGACTTAGGTCAAGTCGTTGGTTACTCAAGTATTTCTGAAAATTCTCTTCTAACTGGAGGGCGCCATGCTTTTTTGTGGGATGGTCAATTAAAAGATCTGAATAATTTAATAGTTAATAATTCGGGTTGGGAACTAGAGGATGCAGCAGATATAAATAATAAAGGGCAAATTGTGGGTATGGGGATATTAAATGGTCAATATCATGCCTATCTCCTCACACCTCTATCGGATTCTGAACCTGTTCCCGAACCGCTGACTATCATGGGTTCATTGACAGCTGCTGGCATTGGTATAGCTTTGCGTTACAAACAAAAGCAGCAACAAAAAGATGCCATTAAAGATTAAGTTAATCGCCTAGTTTTAACTATGGGGTAATACTCGCACTACTGAAATTAATTCACTGCTGACTGAGCTTCTTGATAAACTATTTCCTGAAATTGAATCAAATCTTTTTGAGGATCAGCGTGGCTAACTTTCACTAATAGCTGTTCACCTAATCCGATAGAACGTCTAAAAGACATGGGCAACTGTAAGCCCAAATCTTCTAAAAGAATGAGCGCCAAGTTGCTATCTTCTCGTAACCACATCAATACTGTGACGTGCCAAACTTGTTCTGGATGACGACGCAGATACTCTAATGCCCAATATCTGTTGGTTTGCCGTTCTACCATGATTACCTCTTGGGTAATGGTGCTGACAGTCATCATCACTTCTTTGAGTTGTTCTGCGGAAAATGGCAGAACTTCACCGCGCAAATGAGCTTTCAGTTGAAAGTGAGTCAGCAAGTCGCTGTAACGGCGGATGGGCGAAGTTGCTTGAGTATAAGTATTTAAACCTAAACCAGCATGACGCAAAGGTGTGATGCTCATCTCACTCTTGGGCATACAACGCCGCATGGCACAGGCACGAACGAATCCGGCTGGTAGCTGGAGTAGTTCTTCATCTGGAGGTAATTCTGGCTGCGGTTGACCGCGAAAAGGCAGGGGTATGTTGTGTGTCTGACCGTAGCGAGCTGCGACTTCACCAGCTAAAATCATCATTTCTGCTACTAGCTGCCGCGAAGGTGAGTCATCTAAAATATCGATGTTAATCTCGTCACCTTTGACTTTGATCGTGGCTTCGGGCATGTTGATGCTGATTGCTCCTTGAGCATATCGCCAAGTTTTGCGCCGCTGTGCCCAGGTGGCGATCGCTTCTATTTCTGGTTCGGCTTGCACACCTAATTCCAGCATTTCATCGACATCTTCGTAGGTGAGGCGGTATGTCGGTTTGATAAAGCTGGGATGAATGCTATAGTCTTCTACTGCTCCGGTGGAATTTAAGACTATCCCAAAACTGAGAGCGCAACAAATTTGTCCCTGTACCAAACTCATTGGCCCAGTTGCTAATACTTCAGGGAACATAGGTACCATCCCTGTAGGTAAGTAAACTGTACTCCCCCGTTTTCTCGCTTCTAAGTCAAGTTCATCTTCTGGAACTAACCAACGGGTAGGATCGGCAATATGCACCCACAATTGTTCTCGTCCATCGGCAAGTAATTCCCAGCTCAGGCCATCATCAATTTCTGTGGTACTTTCATCATCAATTGTGTAGACCTTGAGATAAGACAAATCTAGGCGATTTGTATCTAAGTCAGTCGGTGGAAAATCCAAACGCTGCTGCGCCACTTCTAATACCTTGTTTGGGAACTGAATCGGAATTGATGAACGACGCAGGAACAAGTTTTCATGAGGACTCCACCAACCCAAGTCTACTAAAAGCGCAAAGGCTCCTTGGGGAGTTGCGGGGCGTCCTAGCATGGTCATAGTTTCCAAGACTGATGCTGGAGGGGGATAAGCACGAGATAGGGTATCGTAAGTTACTCCCGTCCGCACGGTATCAGCAATTAGTGCTGCATATTTTTCCAATCCTTCTAGACGCTGGCGATCGTGGCGCTGCCATTCTACTGCTTCACCTTTGAGCGCCTGTTCTACGCGAGCTAAAAATTCTTGCTGTCCCTTAGCTTTAAGCGCTTCTACTTCGATTTGGTGCTTACGTTCTGCTACTTGAGCAGCGGTTCGGGTTTCGTATGCTTCTCCTTTTTGCTTGAAATAGAGTTTATCGTCTGATAACAAGCAATGGGCAGCGTAACAATAAGGTGCCTCTGATTCTGAAAACAGCAGATTTGCCATTTGGCTTGGGGTAACTGTTTCCCCATCCTCAACCAATAACTCCCAAGCTACTTCTAAGCTTGATGGATCGAGATAAGGCTGAACTTGTTCCAAAAAAGAGGCAATCTCTGACGGCTTGTAGGTTTGTCCGTTAACCGTGTAAGTGATTTGCCGAGGCGCGAGGCTGTGGGATTGACCACGTTCATCTACCACAAACCAGCGGGTTTTACCGTCTGGACGATCTACCACACCCAGACGGCGATCGCCTTGAACCCTAAATTCAACTAGCGTCCCCTTCTCCACAACTCTCGCACTCTATTATGATAAACAGTTTAAATAGTTTAATCTAAAGTCGAGAGTCTAGGTAAGCTAAAACACATCTAAATTGCATACTTACTTTATTTGGTCGTTACTTGTCATTTGTACTTACAAAGGACAAATAACTAAATGACAGTCTTAACCAAAGAATGTGCAACTTAGACGCACATTAGTTTATTACCTCTTGACTCTTGACCCATAGCTTTTTTAGCCTTCCGCATTGATAAATGGCAACAAAGCCACAATCCGCGCACGTTTAATCGCTAATGTTAAGTCTCGTTGTTGTTGACATGTCAGTCCAGTAATCCGCCGGGGTAATATTTTGCCACGTTCGGTGACAAACTTACGCAACAAATCAACATCTTTGTAATCAATTGGTTCTCCAGGCTTAATCGGAGACAGGCGACGGCGGTAATAGCTCATGGTCGTTTATTTAATTTCCTTGTGAACGGTATGTTTATTGCAGTGGGTGCAGAACTTTTTCAGTTCTAGCCGATTGGTGGTGTTGCGACGGTTCTTCATGGTGGTATAACGCGATACACCTCGAGAACGTTTGTCGGGGTTAGTACGACATTCAGTACATTCTAGTGTCACGATGATGCGGACACCTTTACTCTTAGCCATAATCTTACAAAAAGTAACGCCTGGAGAGAATTAACACAAATGACTATCTTCTCACATTACGCCGTACATTTGCAACTAGTCTCTTGAATTTGATATCCAGGGAATAGCCACGACGCGACGAAACTATAAAAGTTTTAGCATAGCGATCGTGCAAAGCCTGCCGCATCTGGGTATCAGAGAAGGCTGCCCCACAATCGATTGCTAGAGGAAGTACTAGCAGTATAGCAGTGGGATTAGCTCTAATGTTGCCTAGAACAATAGAAACTAGAAGGGCACCCAAGCCAACGATCGCCTCTCGTTTTAAGAGTGCCTGTACTTCTGGAATTCTGCTAACTATTCGCCCATCTTCAACTTCTAGCACTTTTAAATCGAATGCCCAACGTCCTAAACTTTGTCCTTGATTGTTGTAGACTACCAACACCCGCAAAATCAGCCAAGCGATCGCAAAAACCAGGATTTGAGCAAATTGAATGCCGGGATTGCCGCTACCGAGTACAGAACTGATTAACCAAGCAACGAGGAAATCAAGCCCCAAAGCCATACCTCGCCGTCCAAGTTCAGCCTTGGGGTAGTGTTTTTCGCTTACTCGTTCGATAGTCATACTAGCTAGGGGTTAGGGGCTGGAGAGTATCTCATTTGACATACTCCCCCGAATCCACTTCGTTAAATTCGGGGGATTCTAGGCTCAAACAGCAATTGCAGGCATAGCCCGACTGACATCACCCTACGGGTTCAAAATCGCTCTTTGAGGGTTTCCCTCAAGACCGCGTTTTTCACCTAACCTAACAGTCGATGCCCCGACTGCACAAATATTGCGACTAGCGTTCTCATCCCTTCCATTAACTGATTGACAGGACGGGCAACGCCACTCTCTAATGGACAAATCTAAACTTTCTAAAACATGACCGCAACTAGAACAAGTCTTAGTAGATGGATACCACTGATCCACGAATACCACTTGTTTATGTTTCTTCTTGGCAACCCATTCTAGAATTTGTAGAAACTCACCAAAGGCTAAATCTGAAACCTTGCGTCCCCAAAGACGATGCATTCCTTTGAGATTAAGTGTCTCAAAGCACAACACATCAAACCTTGAGGTAAGTTCATGGGCCAGTTTCCAAAACCAATCACGCCTTCGGCTAGCAACGTTTTCATATTTGCGTACCAAATTCTTTCTCGCCCGTTCTTGGCTCATTGAACCTTTTAGCTTCAGTGAATGCTGACGACTTGCTTTTTTTAAGCCATTAAGTGACTGTTTAAAAAACTGGGGTGACTCAATTTTAGATCCGTCTGAGCAGGTGAGAAACGTCTTAAGCCCAAAATCAAACCCCGCTATCTTACTAGTCGTGAATTTGACTTGTGGGTTAATTACATTGTCAACCACCACAACCATAAACAATTCACCCAATGGAGTGCGTTTAATGGTCAGAGTTTTGACTGTTCCCTCTATTTCTCTTGACTTCCAATATTGATAAACCCGATTTCCAATTTTGACCCTATTGCCACCTAAAAACTTATATCCTGCTTGCTTGAGAGTGAACGATTTGTACTTTTTAACTTTCTTGAATCCTGGTGGTCTAACTCCCTTGTTATTGTGTTTAAAAAACAATTGGTATGCTTTTTCAATACGTTGACAAATGTCCTGTACTGCTTGAGAACCTACCGATTGCCAAAATTGGTTTTTCTTCCGCAATTTGGCAATGTGAGCCTGAAGTTTTGCACAATTTAAATGCTTGCCCCACATCCGGTAATACCGCTTATGAAGGGCAATGCAATAGTTATAGATAACCCCAGCAGCGTTAATTGACCGCTTGAGGTGTCTATTTTGTTTGTGTTGATATAGCTTGAACTTCAGTGTTTTCATGTGGTTATGATACCATTTTTCATGTAGATAATCAACACTCATCTACATGAAAACTGTATATAATCATTACAATCACGCAATTGGCTTGGCTACTGTTCACTTGGTCTGGATACCATGTCGGCGCAGAAGAATATTTGCTAATAATGAATCTTTAAAACTCCGATGCATTGAAATATTCCAATCTGTTGCTCATGACAATAAATGGATTATCAAAGCCTTAGAAATTGCACCAGACCACGTTCATTTGTTGGTTGAATACGATCCGCATCATTCAATATCTCAGGTAGTCAAGGCATTTAAAGGACGTTCATCTAGATATTTAAGACAAGAATTTCCAGAATTAATCAAACTTCCTTCTCTTTGGACGCATTCATATATATTTGATACTACTGGCAAGGTTAGTACTCAGAAAGTATTAGAGTATATTAACGATCCACATCACGGATAAATTTATTTATCCTGTTCGCTTATATCCCACGGTTGGAAACACGGGGGCTTTACGCATCACGACTCGTAACTGGGAACTGCTGTGATTTCTCCTGTTTTTTATATTAAGGTAATGAGTTATGCGATCGCTGCTGACAATCAGAACTATTGGTTTGTCACCTGTTGCTAGGAGCGATCGCTCCTAGCAATATAGTATAGGAATGATTGTTGTGATTGGGATTTGGGAAGCTACAGGTGTCATCCTGGGTAGTCCTCAAAAATACAAATAAATCGGAGGCGATCGCAATGCACTCAGTCAGCGATGCAGAAGCAATAATTTTAAACTTGGTGCAGCCATTAGATAATCAGCAGGATACAGAGATTGTAGATTTATTGGCAGCGCATGGACGCATTTTGGCAACACCTGTTACTAGTTTGCTAGATTTTCCTCATTGGGATAATTCCGCAATGGATGGCTATGCAGTTCGTTATGAAGATGTGCAGCACTCCAGCCTTGAACAGCCAGCTGTTTTAGAAATTGTCACAGAAATTCCTGCTGGTTCTCAACCCAATTCCACTATTCAACCAGGACAAGCAGCACGAATTTTTACAGGTGCAGTGATCCCTCCAGGCGCTGATACTGTGGTAATGCAAGAAAAGACTCGCCGGGAAGACAACAACGTTTTCATCCTCACAACGCCAAAACCTCAAGAATTCGTCAGACATCAAGCATCTTTCTACAAAGCTGGAACACCACTAATACCAGCAGGAATCAAGTTAAATGCCCCAGAAATTGCTGTGTTGGCAGCAGCACAGTGTCCACAATTAAGAGTTTATCGCCGTCCGCGTGTGGCGATTTTTTCGACAGGTGATGAGTTGACAACGCTTGAACAACCACTGCAACCTGGTCAAATTGTGGATTCTAACCAGTATGCCCTAGCAACTTTGGTTAAGGAATGTGGGGCAGAACCGTTAATGTTAGGTATTGTGAAAGATGAGCTTGTTGACCTTGAGCAAACAATCACTCAAGCTGTAGCTAATGCTGATTTAGTGATATCTTCCGGTGGTGTTTCTGTGGGTGATTATGACTATATTGACAAGATTTTGGAGACGCTAGGTGCTAAAACTCACATTTGTGCTGTAAAGATGAGGCCGGGAAAACCTCTGACTGTTGCTACCTTCCCAAATTCACACTCACCACTTTACTTTGGTTTACCAGGAAACCCGGCTGCTGTCTTGGTGACTTTCTGGCGGTTTGTGCAACCAGCAATTAAAAAGCTGTCGGGACTGGCTGGAGGTTGGAAACCGAAGTTTGTCAAAACGCGATGGCGTGATCAGTTGCGATTAGATGGCAAGCGCGAAACCTATATTTGGGGTAGCTTGCATTTAATTGATGGAGTTTATGAATTTCACCAAGCTGGTAGTAGTCAAAGTTCTGGTAATTTAATTAATTTAGCTCAAACTAATGCTTTGGCTATTTTACCAATGGGTAAAACTTTAATTGATTCTCAAGAAGAAGTACAGGTATTGCAAATCGAAATTTTATAATTCAATACGGTTCAGTTGTACAGGGAGAAGTTCAGTTGAAAGTTTCGCTTTTATCTAATAATTTAGCGGTAGCATTTACAACAATTTGAGCGGCTCCTGTGAAGAAAGAACGCTCGATATTTGCGGGAATATCACTGGGTTTATGGTAATAAGGTGTACGCAGATTAGCAGTATCTGTTACTAATACAGCACCTACTCCTTGATACCAAAAAGGTGCATGATCGCTACGTAAAGTGTCAGGTGCTAGTAAACCTTTTAGGGGAATTGGTAGTGTCAGTACTGATGGTAGACTGCCTTTTCTCTCCTTACTAAAAGCAGTAGGAAAAATCATTGATGAGTTTTGAAAAACACTCAATAAAGGTAAATGTTCAGCATCCCCAACCACGACTAAAAAATCCCCCTTATTGCTGGGTGGGTTAACTGGCAACCCTTTAGGATATTGCTGACATCCAACAGAGTAACAAGCATAACCTACCATATCCATAACAATAACTCCGCCGATTTTTTGCAAGCGTGCAGAATTGGATACAAAAGCTTTACTACCCAGAAGCCCTGTTTCTTCTTGATCAAAAAAAGCTAGCTGCAATGTCCGTGATGTTCGACTTGCACCCAGAAGTCGGGCAATTTCCAGTGTGACAGCAACACCAGTGGCGTTATCATCTGCGCCTGGTGAGGAAGCAACAGTATCGTAATGAGCTGCAACAAGAATTGCTTTTGCTGCAATGTCCGTTCCTGGGCGTTCGGCAAAGATATTAACACCGTTAGAGAACTTTTCTAGCTTGGGTTTCCAGCCTAATTTTTTTAGTTCAGTTGTGATATAAGCACGAGAACGCGATCGCTCTGTTATTGTATAACGCGGATAATTTAACTTTTGAACGTGGGCTAACAACTTGCCAACAGAGACTTTTAGGGTACTAACTGTCTGAGACTGTGCCTTTGGTTGGAGTTTTTCGGCTGGAATCCGCTCAACAATGGTTGGTGAGGTAGGTTGCTGAAAAAATTTGTTGAGTGCAGTACCTCTACTACCCACTACGGCAACTGCTACCAATACCACTAGCATTACCCAAATCCATTTTCTCATGTGATTATCCCTAGCAGTTGACTGTAAAAACGTCATGCGATCGCCAAGTTTTACGACTTGTCTTTTGACAAAGTTCAAAACTTAACTTATTGTTCCGCACTAGATAAGTACTGAGAAAGAAGCAATCAACAAAAATTTTTGATTTTATTTTGCCACTCAGAACTCAACACGCGGCTCAACGCCCCCCTACCGCTAACAGAACTCAGGACTTTATTTATGCTAGATTTGTTGCTGATCGCCATCCTGGGGTTTCTAGGCAGTTTTGGACATTGCTTTGGGATGTGTGGCCCTTTGACGGTAGCATTTTCCTTGTCTCATCAGCCAACAACCCCCAAGACAGTTTCCTCCAGACGAACAACCACCCTAGAAAAGTCCGTTACTTGGCGACAGCAGTTAGAATTTCACATCCTACTAAACCTGGGGAGAGTGTTGAGTTACGCTTTGGTGGGTGCTGGCATTGGGGCGCTAGGTTCAGTACTACTACAAGGTGGACAGTTAGCCGGTGTTGGCAGTGACTTACGTCGGTGGCTAGCAATAATTACTGGTGTCATGCTGATTTGGTTTGGACTAGGACAAGTCATGCCCAAACTATTACCTCGCATTCCCTTATTACATCCCCTCATACAGGACAGTTTACACAATCGTCTGAGTACTGGAATGGTCAAGCTTTCCTTACAAACCAAGTGGTGGACACCAATGCTTTTGGGAATGACTTGGGGTTTAATGCCTTGCGGTTTTCTGTATGCTGCCCAAATTAAAGCTGCTGAAACTGGTAACTTATGGATGGGTGCAGCAACTATGCTAGCTTTTGGCTTAGGAACTCTACCGACTATGCTAGGTGTAGGTGTCTCTACATCGTTAGCAAGTAAAGACAGACGTAGCCAGTTGTTTCGCTTGGGAGGGTGGGTAACACTCACTATTGGCGCTATCACTTTGCTGCGGACTGGTGACACAATGGTAGATTACAGCGGACATGCTGCTTTAATCTGCTTGATTATGGCGCTAATTGCTCGCCCAATTAGCAGCAGATGGGCATCACCTTTACGTTACCGCCGTGCTTTGGGGGTGGGAGCTTTTGTGCTTTCTGTGGTTCACACTGCCCACATGATCGAACACTCATTACAATGGAATTTAGCCGCCTTTTTCTTCTTGCCCCCAGAGTTTCAATGGGGTATGGCTGCGGGTGCTGTCGCAATGTTATTGATGACTCCTGCGGCTTTAACGAGTTTCGATTCGTTACAGAAATCTTTAGGCAAACATTGGCGACAAATTCATTTATTAAGTGTGCCAGCTTTAGTTTTGACTGCCATTCATGCTGTACTAATTGGTTCCCATTACTTAGGTTCTTTACAATTAACTTGGGCAAATAAATTAGCAGCCGCGTTAATGGGAATTGTCACTTTTGGTGTACTACTACTGCGTTGGCAAAACCCAGGTGATTCGTAATTCGTAATGACGTCCTCGCTCTAAGCGAAGCTATGCCGTAGGCTTTACGCTACCGCTGCGAAGCGCGTAATTCGTAATTTTGATGGGCGTACTTCATAGGTTTGTATTTAAAGCAAGTAATTTCTTATTTATTAATAGTCATTGGTTATATAGTCAGTTATTATTTTTACCCCAATTCCCCATTCCCAAACATGTCCCTTTTACAAAGTTCTAGCAAACCACAAAAATATCTATTATTCCTCTGTAGCTTAGTCATCTCAATAGCTAATTTTCAACCTGCTGTTGCTCATAAGATAGAAATAGCAGGAAATGTTGGGGCTACTCTCCACATTGAACCAAATGATAATCCTCGTGCCGGAGAACCGACGCAAGCGTGGTTTGCACTTACTCGCAAAGGTGGAAAGACAATTCCTCTGGCTCAATGTAATTGTCAGTTGGTTGTTTATGCCGAACCTCATACACCCAAGGAACCACCACTACTAGAGCCAGCTTTAAAACCTGTAACTGCTGAACGTTATCAAGATATTCCAGGTGCAGAAATTACCTTTCCTAAGCCAGGTATCTATCAGCTACAACTGCGAGGAAAACCAAACTCTGGAGCGAGTTTTAAACCCTTTGGATTCAAATTTGATGTCACCGTTGCAGCAGGAGGAAATGCACAAAATGTGCGAAATGTCAATGAAGATGTAGTCCAGAGTGAATCGCTACAGTTTCCATTATGGGCGATCGCTCTCCCCATTCTTGCAGTTATGGGTATCTTATTTACCATCCTGCAAGGCAGAAGAAGAGGAGGATAATACCTTATTGACATTGATCCTGCCATGCACCAGCAGAATAATCCTCAGCCTGTAACAGGGTAAAGGGGATTGAGAATGGGGAATAAAGAATTGGCAAGAGGACACGGGGACGCAAAGACGCACAGAAATTTTCTCCCTCATCCCCCTCATCCCCCTCATCCCCAATCCCCCGAAATACTAACTTTCTTGAGATTCTTCAGATATGGGTTCAGTTTCTGGCTCAGTTTCTGGTTCAGGTTCTGTTTTAACAATGGGCTTGATTTTAGAAGGTTTCGGGCCACGGGCTAACGCAGGATTGACCGGCGGCTTGTTTTCATCTGCATAGGCTGCTTTTTTCCCTTTACCAGACGAGCGATTACCACTTGGTTTTGAGCTTTTGGGAATAGGAGTGGATTCTATGGGAGGCACAGAATTCGTGTTTTCGGAACTGTTGTCAGCATTTGCTTGGGCTTGTCGTTCCGATTTTTTAATTGGACGTTCTACCATTGTTGATTTTTATAAAGCTATTTGTATGGTACATTGCTTCGGTGATTCCCAGGCTGTCGTCCTCTTGAGGCATGGGAACAGTGATCACAAAGCTGCCTGTAAGGGGTGGTTGATGTCATTATTTCTGAGTGGTTAGCAGGTGATCAGAACCCCGACTCTGAAAAAGTCGGGGTTCTAGCAACTTATCAAGAATTTGGGTTGAAAACCCCGTCCTACGCTGTGCTGAAGGACGGCTTTTTCGCAACGAATTTCGTATTTACACACGATGGCGTTTAGTGTAAAATACCCTGATGCTAAACATGACGTGGGAATTCAAACTAGAACCAACTCCAGAACAAGCGGCACAAA
>JAESGP010000099.1_pt1 | contig 77837 bp, 65 predicted proteins | sample 9269741 | NCBI WGS metagenome assembly JAESGP01 (sample SAMN15720684, study PRJNA650882) | algae metagenome | isolation source: Desmonostoc vinosum HA7617-LM4 and co-occurring heterotrophs from cave wall | place: USA: Waikapalae cave, Hawaii | collected 2011-05-27 | reverse complement strand
AATGGCGTATATAAATGACCCACATCATGAAAGGCATTAATATTGAATGCAGATAAATCTGCACGAGTCGCTTTTCCACCCCTGGCTAAAGCCGAGGGGCTACCAAGCTCTCGTACTATTCGCGTGTCAGACCAGTAGGTGTGTTATTAACTCATCAATTCCCATTCTTTTTAACTGCACTAATGGTTTGTAATAGTTGATTTGCTGTATATGGTTTGCATAAAAAAGCTTTGATACCGATATCATAAGCTGTATTAACTTTGTCGTTCGCAGCCAAACCGCTAACGGCAATGATTTTTACATCTGGGTTAATTTTTTGCAAGGTACGGATGGTAGTTAGCCCATCCATGGAGGGCATGAGCATATCTGTCAAGACAAGGGATATTTCATGCCGATGTTCTGCATATAAAGCTATTGCTTCTATGCCATCACTAGCTGTGATTGCTTTGTAATTATGGCTTTCTAAAGATGTTTTAGTAACATCTCTAATAGCTGCTTCATCATCCACAACTAAAATTAATTCTCCATTACCTGATAGTAGTTCTTGTTCTTGTTCTTCAATAATTTCTTTGGTTTCTTGCGCGGGTAGATATACTTTAAACTGGCTACCTCTTCCTTCTTCACTATGTACGTTAATAAAACCACCATGGCTTTTAATAATACCAAGCACTGTCGAAAGACCTAAACCAGTGCCTTGACCGGGTTCTTTTGTAGTAAAAAACGGATCAAATATGCGCTCTAGTGTTTGCGTTTTAATCCCAATTCCAGTATCAGTTACAGTAATGACAATATAGGAGCCTTCTTGAGCATCTAGATGCATCTGAGCGTAATGATCATCAATTAAAAAGTTTTCGACGGAGATTTTTAAAGTGCCGCCATTAGGCATGGCATCGCGAGCATTTACACATAGATTCATCAGTACTTGATGTAGTTGAGTAGCATCGCCAGATACAGTCCAAAGATTTTGCGAAATGTAGGTAAAAACTTCAATAGATTTAGGAAAAGTTTCTTTAATGATTTGCTTAATTTCAATTACTAAGTGTTTTAATTGTAAAAGAGTACGCTCACCTTCAAGCCCCCGTGTAAAAGAGAGTACTTGTTTGACTAAGTTTGCTCCTCGTTTAGCGTTGGTGATCAATATTGGTAGTAATCGCCGCGATCGCTCGTCATTAACCTGTGCTTCTAAAAGCTGTGCTGTCATCAGAATGGGTGCAAGCACATTATTCAGGTCGTGGGCAATACCACTCGCTAAGGTGCCAATACTTTCTAATCTTTGGGCACGGAGAAATTGCGCTTCTAGTAGTTTTTTTTGTGTAATATCTGTGTTAACAACGAGGATTGATTGAGCTTTATGATCAAACTCATTTAATAGTGTCCAACGGCTTTCAACTATAATTTCTTTGTCGAATTTTGTTCTTTGAGTTAACTCACCCACCCAGTAACCATTTTTCATTAAAATATTTACTGATTCTTGTAATTGCCACAAGTTTTTTTCATGCCAAAGGTTTCGTGATTTTTGAGCGATCGCCTCTTCTTGTTTCCAGCCATAAAGACTCTCAGCTGCTTTGTTCCAAAATAAGATTTGATCGTCTAAATCACGCACAAAAATAGCATCGGTGGCAACATCTAATAAGGCAGCTTGTTCGCGGATTTTCTTTTCTGTTTGTTTGCGTTCAATGGCATAGCGAATAGAACGTTCTAATAAAGGTGCTGTTAATTGGCTTTTTTCGAGATAATCTACAGCACCAGCTTTCATTGCTTCTAGATCTATTTCTCGGTCTCCTTGACCAGTCAATAGAATAATGGGAACGGTACAACCGTTGTTAACTGCTTCATGCAACAGTTCCAGTCCATTATGTAAGCCTAACTGATAATCTACAAGATAAATATCATGTTTTTGCTGAGCGATCGCATTTCTGCCTGCTTCATAATTATCCACCCACTCCAACTCACAACCAGCTACTTGAAATTCACCGAACCAGTAACAAGTTAAAATATAATCATCTTCGTCATCATCAATTAACAATACCTTGATTAGACTGTTGTTCATTTTCTCCTCCCACTTGTTCTAGCGGCAGTTCCGCAATTTCAAACCAGTATTTAACTAAAATCTTAATTACTTTCACTAAAGCATCAAATGTAGTTGGTTTAACGATGAAAGAATTGGCACCTAAATTATATGTATTATGTACATCTTCTTCTGCGCTAGAGGTTGTGAGGACGACAACAGGAATCTGATGGAGTTGAGGATCAGTTTTAATATCTTTGAGTGTCTCGATGCCATCTTTTTTAGGCATGTTCAAATCCAGTAAAATTAATCCTGGACGCGGTGCGCTATTCTTATTCACATATTGACCACGGTGATGCAAATAATCCATTAACTCCTCACCATTCTTGACAATATGTATTTTAATGGGTATCTGAGTCTCTGCTAAAGCCTCACACACCAACATACCGTCTTCGTCATCATCGTCTGCCATCAAGATAGTGACAGTTGTTTGCTGACCCTTCACTCTAATTTTTCTCCTGATAACATTTATTAGTATGAATCTTACTAGCTACTTGCTAGATGATGGCTAACAGCACGTTGACATAATAACCAAAATATGCATATATATTTTTAGTACTAAAGCCTGATTTTTGCTAATAACAGAGGATGTTGACGTTATCTATATTTCAGGTGGCAAACAATAGTGTAAATTGCTGAATGTTGCTAACGCATATCAAGATGAATTTATACAATATGTAATTTCCTAAAATTCCACCTTAGAACTTTACAATTAACCTAATTTTTGGGTCTGTCAGTAACCCCTCTCTAGAAATAAAAATCAGTTAGGAAAGTTAATAGGCAATGTCACAATAAATTTTGCTCCTTGCCCCGGCTTGCTTTGTGCGGTGATCTTTCCGTGATGACGTTCGGCAATTTTGCGGCAAATAGCTAAGCCCATGCCAGTGCCTTCATATTCACTACGGCTATGCAGACGTTGAAAAACATTGAAAATCCGATCAAGATATTTCTCTTCAAAACCAATGCCATTATCTTCAATAATGATCTGACAGTTATCGCAGCAATTGCATAATTTCTCTGATTGATTTTTCCACAATTGACTAAAGATTTTGACGATAGGTGGTACTTGGGGACGATGAAATTTGAGGGCATTGCCAATGAGATTTTGCAATAATTGACGCATCTGTAGGGGATCAGCTCTGATGGTTGGTAACTCTCCTATCTCGATGTGTGCTTTTGTTTGTTGGATACGCACTTCTAAATCAGATAATACCTCTTGAGCAATCTCTGTTAAATTCACTGGTATAAAAGGCTGCGCTCTAGTGGTCACTCGTGAGAGTGTCAGCAAGTCTTCAATTAATATCTGCATCCTGGAAGCTGCACTTTGCATCCGTTCTAGGTAATCAAGCCCTTGTACAGTCAATTTGTCACCAGAGGTGGCTTTGAGCCTTTCGCCAAAGGTTTTAATTTTACGCAGTGGCTCTTGCAAGTCATGGGAGGCAATAAAGGCAAATTGTTGTAGTTCTTCATTGGAACGGGAGAGTTCCTGACGCTGACGAGTTTCCTGTTCTAAAATCTGGCTTTGAGCTAATGCAATGCCTATTTGGTCTGCTAGTTGTCGTAAAAGTTCAATTTCCCAATTCGTCCATTGGCGGGGATGAGCGCACTGATGAGCAATGAGCAGTCCCCAGAGTTGACTTTTGAGGAAGATGGGAACTACAAGGTTGGCTTTGACATGAAATTTTTGTAGTAGTTCGATGTGACAGGATTGGGTACCAGCCTGCTTGATATCATTGATGGCACCAATCGCTTCCAAACGATATTTCTGAATGTAAATTTCTCGAAAGCAGGGGTCGTTAATTTCCTGCCCTAAAATATTAGGTAAACCGGGAACCACTGCTTCTTGTACTGCTACCACAGAGCCATTAGAATGAAGCCGCATGATTAAAACTCGATCTGCGTGCAATAATTTTTGCACTTCTGTGACGCTGGTTTGGAGAATTTCATCAATTTGTAAAGATTGTCGAATTTTTAAGGTGACATCTGCGAATAATTGCGATCGCATGTTTTGGCGTAGTAATTCGGCTTGGGTGCGTTTGCGATCGCTTATATCCATCATTGCACCAATCATCCGCACTGGCTTGCCTGTGTGATCGTGAACAACGTAACCGCGATCAAGAATATAAGCGTAGGAACCATCGCTGCGGCAAAAGCGATATTCGTTTGACCAGAATTGTTGACCACTATTGATTACAACACCTATATCAGTAGTGATTCTGTGCCGATCATCTTGATGTATACGTTCATACAACCAATTCACACTATCAATTACTTGCTCTGTTGAGTAGCCAAAGAGTGTTTGCACAGCTTGACTAAACCACATCTGATTTGTAAGCAAATTCCAATCCCACAACACATCATTAGTTGCGCGGGCAACTATCTGGAAACGCTCCTCGCTTTGACGCAGTTGTTCTTGTGCTAATTTACGTTCTGTGATATCGTTACCAGAGGTGACTATCTGCGCTACATTTCCATCTTCGTCCCATACTGCCTGAGTGTAATCAGATCGAACTTGATGTTTGCTGATGGTTAATAATTCTTGTGCTTGCTTGTATTTGGTGATGTCTATATTTACCCCAGACAACCCCACAGCCGCACTAGCTTGATTATGTAAGACATTTCCTTTGCTTGCTAAAGTGCAGATGCTACCATCAGATAAAATCACTCGAAATTCGATTTCATATTCTACGCCATCTTGAATTGCTTGCTGATGCGATCGCTTGACAAAATCCCGATCTTGGGGATGAATACAGTCAATAAAAGCGTCGTATGTATCACTGCTACCACTTTTATCTGAGCAGGTAAATTTGTTAGTTAACAGATTCCAATTCCAAATGCTTATACGAGCAGCATTTAATACCGTCTTGATTTGTGCCTCTTGCTGCTGCAACCTCCTAATTGTCTGGCGAGTTTCCAGAAAGTGATGCAATCTTTGACGCAGCACTGGCCATTGAATTGGCTTGGTAATACAATCCGTTACACCTATAGCAAAAGCCTGCTCCACATTTGCTTGCTCATCAGCAGCGGTAATCATTAACACTGGTGTATCTTTGCTATTAGGCAAAGCTTGTAATTGAGCGCAGCAGCTAAACGCATCCATCACAGGCATTGAGGCATCCAGCAGAACAATATCTGGGTATAGCTGAGTACAGATAGCTAGCGCCTCTGAACCATTACTCGCCTCTACCACTTGATATCCTGCTTTTGCTATCTGTTCACAAAGATATTTTCGCTCTAAATCTTCATCGTCTACAACCAAAATCAGATTGGTCATTTGTCCTCTCTTCAAAAAGGGAGTGGGGAGGAGCCACTGCGTTGCTCTGGTCGAGAGAGTTGTAGCAAGTGGCGTTGGGGAGCTTGTACTGAGCGTACCCCAAAGGGTAAGCAAGCTACGCGTAGGTTTCCGACAAAAGAAGTATAGGGAGTGGGGAGTAAGGAGCAAGGAGAAAGTTACACATAGATTTCGCCCTTTGCATTGGCGTACCCCAAAGGGTAAGCAAACTACGTGCAGCTTCTTAATTGTCAACTTAGAGCAACCTCTTCGCTGCAACAATTTCTGCAACAAGAGAACTCTAACAAATAAATTATCTAATTTTTTGGACTTCGCTTTAACAGCCAATAACTGAACTCATGCTGCTCATTAGTCTACCTAGCTATCATTGCATTTGATAGCTAAATAGTATTACGGTATCATCTAAAATTGTACAACAAGCAGATAACTTGATTACTAGCAAAATTATAATACATTTTAAGTAAAATTATGCAACAACATAGTCAATTGTGTAAATTTATAGAAACTTTATAAATGAGAATTGGGAATTGGTGTTTGTTATTTCTCCCCCATTCCCCTAATCCCGACTCCCTGCGGGAGCGAGCGCCCCGAATTCCCCCTAATCCTCACTCTCTCCGGGAGCGGGGCCCCGAGTTCCCCATTCCCCACTCCCAGTTAGACAAATTTTTCCTAATTTTCAAACAAGTAACAAATGAAACTTGAGATAATGTGTGTTTACATTGTAGTAGTTCATACATCAAACTAATTTGATCAAGCTACTATTTACACCATTGTCAGGTGAGTCTATCTATGATAAACAATTCAACAAGGAATCCCATTGTTCTGATTCATGGCTACTCTGATCAGGGTAAATCTTTCGAGGTGTGGAAAAAAAAGTTAGAACAGCGAAACTACGATACTAAAATTATTCATATCTGCAATTATGTAACCCTCACCAACGAAGTGACAATTAAGGATATCGCTGAAGGGTTTGATCTGGCGTTATCTGAAAAGATAAAAGAAGAGGAAAGCTTTGATGCGATCGTGCATTCAACCGGGATGTTGGTGATTCGTGCTTGGTTGACTACATACGCCAGCAAGCGGTCTAATCGGTTGCATCGACTAAAACACCTGATTGGACTAGCGCCAGCAAGCTTTGGTTCTCCGTTGGCCCATAAGGGACGTAGTTGGCTAGGTTGGATGGTTAAAGGGAATAGAGAGATTGGCCCCGACTTTTTAGAAGCTGGGGATTTAGTGTTAGATGCTCTTGAATTAGGAAGTAAGTTTACTTGGGATCTAGCACATCAAGACTTGCTTGCAAGCAAACCATTTTACGGGCCGAACAGTGATACACCTTATGTGTTTATTTTCTGTGGTACAAGCCAATATCAGAATTTGCGACAGTTAGTAAATACCCCTGGTACTGATGGTACTGTGCGATGGGCAGGCGCAGCACTGAACACGCGCCGGGTAATGATTGACCTCACAAAAGAGGCTGATGATGATCAACGTATAGAGTTTGGTAAATGGGTCAACGTTGGGATTAATCCGATAGTACCGATCGCAGGCTTGAACCACGGTACAATTATGAGACAACCAAACATTGAGCTTGTCAATCTGGTTGATCAAGCACTAAAAGTAACATCTCTCCAAGATTTTGAATCTTGGTATAAAGTCAGCGCAACTGAATATATACGCTCCAAAAATGAACTCAAATCATTAACACCTTGGCAGCAGTTCGTAGTTCGTGCTTTAGATGAACGCGATGATCCCATCACAGATTATAATATTCAGCTCATGAGCTACACAGATGGCGAATTAAGACAAATCGATGAGCTAGAGATGGATGTACATACATATAGTAGTGATAAAAGCTTGCGCTGCTTCCACATCAATTTAGAGCCAATTCTCAATAGCAATAACAATGAAAAAAAGTGGTGGCCAATACGTTGGTGGACACACCAAAACAACATTTTGAATAACTTATACATGTACATTACTGTTTCTTCAGGCTCACAATTAGTTGGTTACAGAGGCTTTTTACCTAATGATTTCCAACTTCATAATGAACAAAATCCTGAAGAATCAGGCACGTGGTATGGAGCGATAAATATCTCAAATCTGATTAAAGATGAAGATAAACAATTATTTTGTCCATTCACAACCACACTCATTGAGTTACGACTTAACCGACAACCACACCCAGCCAAGCTATTGACTTTTCCTGTGCTTGAAAGTTGAATTGGGGATTGGGGACTGGGGACTGGGGAATTGGGGAATTGGTGTTTGTTATTTCTCCCCCTGCCTCCCCTGCCCTCTACTCCCTACCTCTTATGGGTAGGTTTTTTAGATTTCGCGTTTTGGTTGACGCGCTTACGCGCTTACACGGTGAGACAGCGAGTAAAGGAGGGTTTCCCTCCGCAGGCGACTGCGTTAGCGAGCTTGCGAGCGTCACCCGAAGGGGGACGCAAAGAAAGATTTCGGAACGAAAAAATAGGTTTTTTCAGACTGAATATGAAAAACCTACCCTTGAAAGCTACTCCCTACTCCCCACTCCCCACTCCCCACTCCCTATTCCTTAGGTATATATTGATTCTGAAGCAGTAGATGATGCTAATTAATATCTTTCTTCAGAAATTTGCTGTTGGGAAATTGATGATATAGATTAGTGCTGAAGTTTGAATTACAAATTTATCGACTAATGAAAACTCTAGAAACTAGCTTAACCACAAAAGAAAACAAATCTGCCAAAAAGAAACAATCATCTTTCCCTGGCATCGTGGGTACTCCTAAAGTACCATTCCGCAAACGTAACAAAGCTAAACAAGAGCATGAGTTACTCAGCGATTGGAATCATGCAAGTTAATTTTAGCTAAAAATCTTGTACTAAATAGGGCGTGGGCATTTGGATTGCTCTTTTGAAATGCGTTGTAAAATATTGGCAATCAGCTTTAACAAAACATAAGTAACAATCTTGTAACCGTTATGGTTCTAGCCGCACCTCAGCGCCAAAACCCTATAGTTACTTGGGAAAAACTCCCAGACGATTTTATTCTTCCTGATGATCCGGTGGAAAATCTTCAACAGCCTTCCCTGGCAGCAGCACTAACGGATGCTTTAGGTGCAGCAAATCGAATTAACCAAGAGATACTTATAGCATCTAATTTTGGTCTTGTTGCTAATATCAATCAAAAAACTGTTGTCAAGGCCCCAGATTGGTTGTATGTACCGCATGTATTACCTGTGGGTGCAGGTATAGTTCGTCGTAGCTACACACCTAATGTAGAAGGCGCACCTGTGGCTGTGGTGATGGAGTTTCTTTCGGATGCTGATAACGGAGAATATTCAATTCGTCCTACCTTTCCTTATGGGAAACTATACTTTTATGAGCGAATATTGCAAGTTCCCACTTATGTGATTTTTAATCCTGATGAAGTCACTCTAGAAATACGTCGTTTGGAAAATGATCAATATATTTTGCAGCAACCATCTGAATTAGGACGTTTTTGGTTTCCTGAGTTGGAGTTATTTTTGGGAATTTGGCAGGGAACTCGTTTAGGATTAAATATTCATTGGTTGCGATGGTGGGATGAAGCAGGTAATTTATTGTTGTGGAGTTCCGAACAAGCCCAAGCAGAACGTCAACGCACTGACGATGCAATCGCCAAACTTGAAGTGGAACGTCAGCGCCAAGCAGCACTTGCGGCAAAGTTAAGGGAATTAGGTATCGATCCAGATTTGGTATAACTACAAATGAGAGTACTAGCGCCAACTCTACAACAATTCAAAGCGTGCTTGGAAGAAACGGAGATATTTCGGCTCATAAACCATCTTGAGTCCACCCAGGCGATCGCGGTTATAATAAACTTCTTCTACCGCTTCAGCAGTTAAATCCATATGTGCTTGAGTATACACGCGTCGGGGAATAGTCAAGCGCACTAGTTCCAATTCTGGATAATAGTTATCACCAGTTTCTTTGTTGCGTCCTGCGGAAACGATGCCCCGCTCCATTGTCCGAATTCCAGCTTCTAAATATAATTCTGCTGCTAGGCGTTGTGCAGCAAACTCATCTTGGGAAATATGCGGTAAAAAGCGTTTAGCATCCAAGTAGATTGCATGACCACCAATTGGTACAACAACCGGGATATGCCAATCTAGCAATTTCTGACCGAGATATTCAACCTGTCCAACACGGGCACGGATATGATCGTCTTGAACTGACTCTTCAATACCCCGCCCCATAGCTTCCATGTCTCGCCCCGCCATGCCACCGTAAGTATGTAAACCTTCATATATTACTACTCGGTTACGTGCTTCCTCGTAGATATCATCATCGTTGAGAGCCAGCCAACCGCCGATGTTAACTAATGCATCCTTTTTGCCACTCATGGTACAGCCATCGGTGTAGGAACAGAATTCCCGTAAAATGGTAGCGATCGCCTCTTGGTTGTAACCCTCTTCTTGTCGTTGGATAAAATAGGCATTTTCTACAGCACGAGTGGCATCTAGAATCACGCGGATACCGTGGGTTTGAGCCAGTTGGTATACTGCTCGCAAGTTTGCCATAGAAATCGGCTGTCCACCAGCCATATTTACAGTTCCGGCAACGCTAATATAAGGAATGCGTTCCGCCCCAACTTGTTCAATTAAGTCTGTGAGCTTTTGCAAATCTACATTCCCCTTGAAAGGGTGCAGTGATGTGGCATCATGGGCTTCATCAATGATCACATCTACAAATGTGCCCCCTGCCAACTCCTGATGCAGCCTGGTTGTAGTGAAATACATATTGCCGGGTATGTAGTCGCCAGGTTTAATTAGGATTTGCGAAAGAATATTTTCTGCACCGCGTCCTTGATGGGTAGGTACGATATATTGATAACCGTAGTATTTTTGGATGGTTGCTTCTAAGAAATAAAAGTTTTTGCTACCTGCGTAGGCTTCATCCCCCAACATCATTCCTGCCCACTGATAATCACTCATTGCTGAGGTACCACTGTCAGTCAGCAAGTCAATGTAAACATCTTCAGAGCGTAACAGAAAAGTATTGTAACCGGCTTGGGCGATCGCTTGTTCGCGTTCAGCACGAGTAGTGAGCTTCAATGGCTCAACCACCTTGATTTTATATGGCTCCGCCCAGGAGCGACGACGCTGTATACGGTTAAGCTTGTCATTAGTCATAGTTATCAAAAAATTGGGTTTAAAACCCCGTGCTTCTAGCACGGCTTTACTTTTGCACAATTCTAATTTAATGCGATCGCATTAAAAATGACTCTTGCAGGAAGAGCCTTTATTACTAAATGTTAATTTCAAGTAGTATTTGTAGTGTTTTGTGCTACAATAGTAATGATATACCAAACAAATTCAGTACTATTCTTCGCTCTCTTCTGTATCTTCATCATCCCGTTTGTTACGAAAATATCTATCCAAGCGGTCATTAGCATCTTGAGATATTTTTTGCATCAAAAATGCAGATCCTTCTAAGCTAAATCCCCCTATGGTGGTTGAGATGCCCAACTCTGTTTGACCAAAGCAAATCATCCCAAAACCTACAATGTTCATAGTTACGCCTAGCGTACCTGCAAACAATGAGCCGTAGAAACCCAACTTAGCTTTTTGGAAAAGTAGCTCTTGGTATCTTTTTATTGCTTCATCATCTTCTAAAGAAGGTTTAATACCCTCTTTGAGCTTCAGGTGGGTAGTTTGGTTAACAGTCAACTTTCTCGCCAGCTCCCATTGAGCATTTTGAAAAATGTTTTTCAGATTGCGTACTATACCACCTTTCTTGTACCGACTGCGTCTTCGACGTTCTAAATGATCGCCCCTCAATTCTTCTTCATTGTCTTGAGCTGACGGCAGAGATTGCCAATTGCTCTTTCGAGCTTTAGATTTCCTTTGTTTATCCATGTCCTTGCCTTGTGTGCTTGCTGATCATGCAGATGAGGGACGGAGTACTTTGAGCATTGCCTAATTTCTTCTGCTTCACAACTTTTCTAATCTACTGACAGTGCTGCTAACAGACTGGTTTTATTTTAACTGTACAAAAGCGATATAGCTTGCTTAAATACAATTTATCAGTTCAGCAAAGTAAATAAACTATGCTTTTAGTACTATTTTTTACAAAATTGTCAGTAAGTTACTTGAATAGCGTTCTCATAGCTACCTTTATTTCGGCTGCTAATACGCAGCAGATATTTCTATATTAGTTTTTATTTTAGATAATGTGTACAAAAAAGATATATGTCATATAATAGTCATAACTGAACACATGTCAGTTCACTCAAAGTACTTACTTTCTTTGTGGGGAGTAATGTAGGCGCAGAGCAATCAATTAATATTTAAGCCCTCCTAAGAGGGTTTAGGGGATAGCCAAAGCCGGAACAACAAAGATCAAGTTAACTTACGTCTTTCGTTTGTGCCATCTGCAAATACCAACCAATGCTGATAAACACATCTCAGCTATCCTTCCTCAGTTCTTATTAGAACTAAGGAATATTTTTCTGCGCCTTCACAAATTATTAATCAAAAACAAACACAAACATAGCTTCGTATCTCAAGAGGAAAATATGGAGGATACTTTCAAGAACAAGAATCATACTTATCTGTCTTGGATAAAGGTTATTGCGTTAAAGCTTTTGGAAGAAGGCAATAGCAAATATCTTGAGCAGCTAAACAATATATTAGTTGAGAAAAGGAGAGAAAAACCTCATGTTGTCAAAGAACAGAATGATCGAGAGTTACATATACTTTCGTCCGTTGAAGAGGATATTCTTTCTGTACTTTATCCGAATAAAGAAGTCTACGGTTTGGCAATTATCAACACAATTGAAGAGGTTAGTAAAGGTAAAAGGAAAATTGGGCCTAATACTTTGTATCCGACGTTGCGCCGAATGGAATCTAGCGATAAGGGATACATAACCTCGCGTTGGGGAGATGAAAGACTAGAAGAGCTTGTTGAGCGAGGAGGTGCCCGTCGTAGATATTACAAGCTGACTGACAAAGGTCGAGAGGCATTAGAGGCTGTGTGGGAGTATAGAGACAATCTTCTTGGCATTGGGTTTAATCAAATATCGAACCTTTGCTAAATCCTCATACTCTCTATTTGGGAATTTTTTCTTGTCAAGTTATTGAATTCAACTCTTCTCGTCGCAAGAAGACAAAAATTATGAAACTTCATCTCAATGATCATAGTCTACTGTTTAAGTTGACTTGTAAGGTAATCAAGTATCTTTTATTAACTCTACTTGGTTTTGCAATTACTTTTGAAATCTTCCTGACTGTGTCTGATATTTTTGGTGGTGTTCCAGTAGTTGGGATATTATTAGCCTCAAGTATATGGATGTGGTTTTTGCAGATAGCGAGGATAGCAATGTTCTTGTTTTGTATTTTTGCGATCGCTATCATCTTTGAGTCTTGGCGTTGCAGAAAATACGCTCTTTTGTAGAGTAGTCATAATTTGAAAATGGCTCGCAACTAAAAGAACAATCAGGATTTGCCAACTGAATCTATAAATGCACGCACTCACCTATCTCGGGTAAAGAGGCAGGGGAGCAAGGGGGAGAGGCACGCCTACGGAGTTTTTACACCATTTCAAGAAATTATTGATACAAATCACTTTTCTTACTTCCCCTGCCTCCCCTTCTCCCTCTGCGGTGATTAGTCACTCTCATCAGCGCTATCAACTTTTTTGTCAATTTATATTGACTGTTTGTAACAATATTGTTATATTTGTTTACATAAAGTAACAAACAAAAGAAAAAGCTATGTATACCACTGTTAACGAAGACGGCGTTCTCAACAATTACTCAACCGAACCCAAAGTTTACTACGCTGAATATCCAGCAATTTGGGAACAGCGCAAATACCTTATACAAGGTGTCTTTGCGACATTAATCGTCACTACTCTAGTTTTAGTTGGTATTAGTGTTAGCTGATAATTTTTACTTCTGTATCGCAATATCTCATATCTCATTGTCATTTGTACTTCTCTCTCGCCTCGGTGCTAAACGCCGGGGTTTTTTGTTGCTGACAAACACTCAAGCAACAGCCCGGCAAGTGCGAATTTGCTCAGCCCACTCTCTATTCCTCATTCCCACTTTGTAATAAATAATTAACTTTTATGACTTATTTAATTGACAATACAGAGAAACAACTTTATTTTTAAACTTTTATAGTCTTCACAATTGGAAGAGCTAAAGGACTGAAAGTGCCGTCAAGCATGGTTTTAAATGCTAATTTGCAATATTTAAACACCAGATAAATATTGCTTAAAGACAATTCAGTAGCCGCAAGTAGCGTTTTTTATAGTAAATTCAGTACCTGAGAAGAAAGATCATAGGGATGTATAATTAGCGCGTCTCCTTCTACATAAAAAGATAAAGTTTAAAACTACTGATCTACTTTCTAATTCTTCATACCAGGATATGGGGCATATGTGGCAACGAGAAAAAAAAGATAATTCGATAGTCAGCCTAGCATTATGGCTTGCTCTGGCTGCGACACCGATGACAGGAAGCCTTTTGATTTCAGCACCGATGCTGGCGCAATCTTCACCGGAAACCCCAGCTTTCCCACTACCGCAGTCAGTGGAGAATGGGACGGTTGTGCGGATTGATGGTTCAAGTAGTTTGACTACAATCAATCAAAGCCTGAAAGAAAACTTTGAAAAACAATACCCAGGCACAAAGGTAGAAATTGCTGCCAGTGGTACTGATACTGCTCTGCAAGCTCTGCTGGATGGCAAAATTGATGTAGCAGCAATAGGTAGGGGATTGACGCCACAAGAAAAAGCCAAAGGTTTAGAGCAACTTCGCTTACGGCGCGAAAAAATTGCGATCATAGTTTCTCAGGACAATCCTTTCAAGCAAAGCTTGACTACTAGGCAATTCGCTCGAATTTTCCGAGGAGATATTACCGATTGGTCGGAATTAGGGGGGCCTGCGGGTAAGATTCGAGTAATTGACCGTCCAGCGACGAGTGATACTCGCGAGACTTTTCGTGATTATCCAGCTTTTAAAACTCGCAAGTTTACTACAGGTGCTAACTCGACGCAATTGGCAAAGGATGATACAGCAGAGATTATCAAACAATTGGGTAAGGACGGCATTAGCTATGTGTTGGCTAATCAGGTATCGAAGTTGCAAGGCGTGCGAGTTCTGCCTTTACATCAAACCTTGCCAGATGATCCCAAATATCCTTTCTCGCAACCTCTGGTTTACGTTTATAAAAAAAATCCCAGTACAAGCATCACAGCTTTTTTGGCTTTTACCCTTGCACCACCAGGACAGCAAGCTATTGAAACAGCTAGAGTAGCTGAAGCACAAGCGATCGCCTCAGGTATATCACCAACATTAGCTGCTATACCTACTACCACTACTTCCCCAAGTGCAGAAGCTACACCTAATAGCAGTGTTTCCCCTGGTGCAGAAACTACGCCTAATGCCACAGCCCCGGCGGGTGAGCAGCCTATGGTAGCCCCTGCAACAAATAGTCCAAATGTAACCAAAGAAACACCATTCTGGTTGCTATTACCACTGTTTATTGCTGCTGTAGGCGGATTTGTGTTGTGGTGGCTCTTGCGAAAACGCCCATCGTTGGCTGAGGAAACAGCATCTGGTGTCAGCCTTGCTGCTGCCGATAACGATGAACCGATATCTTTTGACTCATCTTTCTCAAACTCGCAGGAAGAAGGCGATCACACTGCTTTTAGCATCTACAATCAAACACCATCAAATCTATCGGAGAACGGTACTCAAACATCGCCTCATCTGGCACACGAAACAGCCAACGCTACCTCTAAGCTAACTGAAGCTACAAACGGTGTATCCAACACAGCAGCCGCCTTGGGGGGTGGTGCAGTCTTAGCAACAGGTATTGGGGCGGGGATTTGGTCTAAAATTTCTGGCAAAGATAGAGAAAGTACTGTTGAAAACACATCTTCTCAGTCTGGTGAAGTGGCATGGGATATAGAAGCACCAGCAGCTGTAGTCAATACGCCATATACCCAATTACCCAATATTCCAGAAGAGGCACCTCAGACAAAATTACCTACTACTGTCACTACAGCTTCGTTACCAAAAATACCAGGTATCCCTGAAGTTACAGATGACGAAGACTATTGGGAAACAGAGGAAACAAAAACTCTCATCAATTCACAACCTCCAGCAGAATCAACCCCACCAGAGAATATCAATTCCACTGAAGAGGTGACATCTGCAAATACCATAGACAATATGCCTGACGTGATATTTGATACGGAATGGCTGTCACCGGAAGTTACATCTTCGCTTTCCGAATTACCAAACTTACCAGAAGACACATTTAATGTAGTGGCGGATGCGGCTGAACCGATTATCGAATTGCCAGAAATAGATACAGTAGCCCAGCTACCAGAACAGACAACTGAACCAGAAAGCAACTGGCCAGAGGATAATATCGAAGCTAACCCAACAGACTCTACCAGCGATGCTGTACTAACAGCAGGGGCAGGGATTGGTGCATGGGCTACTATTTATGGAATTCAAGAAACTCCAGTACCATATGTGCCAGCACAATCTCATTCTCAGGTTGATGATATACCAGTAGTTGAAGAAGCTGTTGATCTGCCAGATAATGAAGATTACAGCAGAATTACTCTCTCACCCCGCACACCCAAGTGGGCTTATGTTTTCTGGCACATTTCTGACACTGATAAAGAAGCGCTACAGCCACAAGGTGATTATCAATTGGTAGTGCGGCTTTATGATGTCACTGATATCGACTTGAGTTATCAGAGTCCCCTGCTTGTACAGCAGTATGAATGTGAAGAAGCGACACACGATCGCTTTGTAGCTATTCCAGCTAGCGATCGCGACTATATGATTGAAATTGGTTACATCAGCAATGGCAACTGGTCATTCATTACCCGTTCCGTTACCACTCATATCTTTAGTCGTCCCTATGGAGAGTTCTGGTTTGAAGCCGATGCTGAGTTAGTTATCCACGGCTCGACAGTGCCAAATACAACTGTAAGCATCGGCGGACATGCCATCAAACTCAAACCAGATGGAACTTTTCATCTACGTATACCATTCCCAGAAAGTTTAATGGACTACCCAATAAAAGTAGTTTCTGCGGATGGGGAACAGACCAAAACTATCCACAAGAGGTTTTCTCAAGAAACTTCGGAGGATTAGGGACTGGGGAGTGGGGAGTGGGGAGTGGGGAGTGGGGAGTGGGGAGTGGGGACTGGGTGTTGTTATTTCTTCTCCTGCCTCTCTTGCCTGCCCTGCCCTCACAGGTGTAGGTATTTTACATTCAATCAGAATAAAGCCTATTTTTTCGTTCCAAAATCTTTCTGTGCGTCTCCCCGTCCCCCTCACCTCCCGGTTGGTGAGTTTCGGCTACGCTCAACGTTCCCTGTTCCCTATTCCCTGTTCCCTTTATTAGGTTTAATTCTCAGTTATAATAGTGCAGAGACGCGCAACGGCGCGTCTTAGCGCCGAGATTTAAGATGAATTGATTGTATATTCTTGAAAAGATTTATAAATAAAATCTAGGGAGCTTGCAGATTTAAATCATTTGGTCGCAATCACAAATAGAAAATGATACAAAGTATCTTGTCAAACTAAGTCAAGTTTTTCATAGCCAAGAGCGATCGCCGATATGCGAGTCTCTACTAAATTAAGCTCTGGTAATGAAGTTGACTAGCAAACAGGAGTGACATGCGAGTCAAAAAAAAATTGCCCGTACTACTTTCAATATTTATGATCGTCGTTAGTTGTTGCTATTGCTTCCGAGTGGATGCACAAACTGAGAACAAAATCAATTCAATTGCAACGATTATTAGCGACATGAATCCGCCGCAAAATGAGGGGATGCCGCATGGCGTTCCAGAGAGTTATGACTGGGCATCTGGTGCGCGTATAGACATGGGGAACGATCCAGAAAACTTTCAAGCCATGATCTCATGGGGACAATTATACGAGGCTGCCGAAGGTAATCCCGCTAATAATACTAGGGTGCAGATCAAAGATATCAAAGCTTACATGCTCAGTAAGCAAGATAGTCAATGGCATCTCCTGCAAAGCTCGACAGGGGTTGAGGGGGCTGCTTATCGAGAGGATTTTGCTGATGACATTAGCAAACGCGCAGACATTCGCTATGAGGAGGATGGGAGTATTTCAGCTAAAGCAGGTGATGGTTATAACTATCACTTTTGGTGCCAAACTGGTCGAGCGCCAATTCAACCCTATGATGTAGCTGGTATGTTTACCACTATTCAAGCGCGGCTAGTAGTAGATGATACGCAAGCATCCGACGATCGCAGTCAGGCTCGCTATTTGTTGAGCATGGGTGGTGATTACTGGTTAGATTTAACAACCGATTGGGACAATTTGACCACAAACGGCGATATTGCGATCGGTAAATTTAAGTACGTCACATCAGAATGGCAAGCTTTCAACATGACAACTCTTTCACCAGATGAAATCTGGCGAAACCCGCCGCCGGTTTAGGGACTGGGGACTGGGGACTGGGGATTGGGGACTGGGGACTGGGGACTGGGGATTGGGGACTGGGGACTGGGGACTGGGGACTGGGGACTGGGGATTGGGGACTGGGGACTGGGGATTGGGGACTGGGGACTGGGGACTGGGGACTGGGTTTGTTATTTCTTCCCCTGCCTCCCTTGCCTGCCCTGCCCTCACAGGTGTAGGTATTTTACATTCAATCAGAATAAAGCCTATTTTTTCGTTCCAAAATCTTTCTGTGCGTCTCCCCGTCCCCGCGTCCCCGCGTCCCCGCATCCCCGCGTCCCCGCGTCTCCCCGTCCCCGCGTCCCCGCGTCCCCGCATCTCCCTATCTCCGCGTCAGCCAAATCATAAGTCTTTAAACGGACATGATATGACAATTCCCCATTCCCCATTCCCTACCTACGCCCAATTAACTCAGAAATCGCTGTCAGTAATTGCTCTGGTGCTATGGGTTTGGAAAGGTGTTTTTGAAATCCGGCTCTGATTGCTTGCTGCTGATTGATTTCGCCAGCATAAGCAGTCAGAGCGATCGCTGGCAAATATTGTCCTCTATGTTCGGTATTACTGAATGGAGGGATAATAACATCACCATAAAATTTCTCCCCCTGCCCCTCTTCCCCTGCTTCCAAAGCCCGTATTTGTTGTATAAGCATGTAGCCATCCATCTCTGGCATTCCAATATCACTGAGCAAAATATCTGGTTGAGACTGTTCTAATAGTTGCAGTGCTTCAAAAGCCGATGCTGCTGAGGTAGCGATCGCCCCAAATTGCTCAAGCACAAAGCATAAAAATTCACGGGTATCGTGATCATCATCTACAACTAGAATCGTCATACCCATGAGGGGAGAGGAGTCAGAAATGGCAGTTGCAGTAGAATTTATACCGTCTTCGCTGATTTTGCCACTTTTCATCAAGGGTAGCTTCAGACTAAAGCTTGCCCCTTGACTTTCGCCGGGGCTTTCTGCCCACACAGTTCCACCGTGCAGTTCTACCAAGTGGCGCACGATCGCTAAGCCTAATCCTAATCCACCAAATTTTCTGGTTATTGTACTGTCAGCCTGACGAAAATAGTCAAATACATAAGGTAAAAAGTCAGGCTTGATACCTTTACCTGTGTCATTGACAGTAATTTGAGCTTGAGCATCTCTGCATTCCAACTGGATATTTACCCGCCCTCCACTGGGAGTAAATTTGACAGCATTTGAGAGCAGGTTCCACAAAACTTGCTGTAAACGGGCTGAATCACCCAAAACCGGCCCCACATCTGCATTAAATATTGTTTCAATCTGAATATTTTTAGCTTCTGCTGCTAAACGTACTGTTTCAATTGCTGCTTCAATAATGGTTATTAAGTTAACAGATGCCATCTCAAGGTTAATTTTACCTTGGAGGATGCGAGAAACATCTAGTAAGTCTTCAATTAATTGAGCTTGTAATTGAGCATTGCGCTCGATGGTTGCTAAGGCTTTGGCAAGTGTAGTTTCATCAAGTTTGTGGGTTTGGAGGAATTTCGCCCAACCTAAAATCGGGTTCAGGGGCGATCGCAATTCATGAGACAGGACTGCGAGAAATTCGTCTTTAATCCGATTTGCGGTTTCTGCGTCACTACGGGCTATCTGCTCAAGTTGGAGGAGGCGATCGCGTTCGGCTTCAGTATGTTTGCGTTCAGTGATGTCTTGAGCAACACCAACTACTTGATAAATTTCACCCGCTGCGTTACGAATTGCAAAACCGCGATCGCGAATCCAGCGAATTGAACCATCAGGACGAACAATCCGGTATTCATTTTCTACATAGTCCTCGTGCTGGCAAGTTAGGGCTGTAGCTTTGACTTTTTCTCGGTCTTCAGGATGAATCGTTTCTAACCATGTTGTATAGTTCTGGTAAAGTTCATTGCGAGAGCGCCCCCAAATCTGTTCATAAGCAGGGCTAACATAGAGAATCTGCGGTATGTTAAAATCTGTAATCCAAAAGACATCCTGAATTTTTTCTGCCATGGAGCGGAAACGAGCTTCGCTGCGCTCTAGGGCTGCTTCTGCAAGTTTGCGATCGCGGCGTTCTTGAGCTTCTCGCAATGCCCGTTGAATTGAGGGAGCCAACCGCCCTAATCGTTGCTTTAATACATAATCGATTGCACCGTTTTTGAGAGCTTCAATCGCTAATTCTTCACCCAAAACTGCGGAGACAAAGATAAAAGGAGTATCTGGACAGTGATTTTGAGCTATTTCTAGAGCAGAAATGCCATCAAAAGCTGGCAGAATATAATCAGAAAGAATCAAGTCGAAAGTCTCAGTTTGTAGGGCGGCGAGAAAGTCAGCATCACTTTCGACTCGCAAGAGTTCGCAATCAATTCCCTCTTGCATTAGCGTTGTTTGGATGAGCAATGCATCTACCACACTGTCTTCTAAAAGTAGGAAACGCAGTACACTCATAAATTGCTCACTTACTCACGATTTGGTGCAGTAGGTAAAGTACTCAGGGGTGGTTGGTTAATCACTGCCCAAAATAGCCCAATTCCCTTGATGGCATAGACAAAATCATTGAAATCTACAGGCTTGACGACATACGCATTAACGCCCAATTCATAACATTTCATCAAGTCTGGTTCCTGACGAGAAGACGTCAATACTACAACAGGAACTACTCGCATTTCCGGGTCAGATTTGAGGTGTGCCAGCAACTCTATACCATCGATTTTAGGTAATTTTAAATCGAGCAACACCACAACAGGATGTCCCTCCATCCGTAAGCGAAACAGCCCACGCCGATAGAGATAATCTAATGCTTCCTCTCCATCACGTACTACCACGACTTCATTGGCAAGATGGTTTTCTGATAATGCGGCTAGCACTAATTCCGCATCGTTGGCGCTGTCTTCAACTAGTAGAATTCGCTTGAGTTCGTTCATTCACTCTCCTTGTTTGACAGCTTAGGTAAAGAGAAATAAAAGGTAGCCCCGTTGCCGACTACACCCTCTGCCCAAACTCGACCTTTATGTCGGTGAATAATGCGTTGTACATTTGCTAATCCCACACCTGTACCCTCAAATTGCGGATCACTATGCAATCGTTGAAATACTCCAAATAACTTATGTACATATTGCATATTAAAACCAATACCATTATCTTTAACAAAAAAAATCACTTCATTTTCATTATTAGTACTACCAATAGTGATTTCTGCTGAGGGTTGAGTTTGCGTATATTTAACAGCATTCCCAATGAGATTACTGAGAACAAGCCTAAGCATAGAGGGGTCGCCTTGCACCTCTGGTAGTGCCTCAATGTGCCAATTAATTGTACATTCTGAAGTTTCTATAGTTAAATCGCGTTTGACTTCTTTTACCAACTGCGTCATATTGACAGTGATGTAGCGCATTTCTGTACGTCCCATCCGGGAAAAAGCCAGCAACTCATCAACAAGGATTCCTGCTTGTTTGGCACTTTGAGCGATTGTCGTTAAATAGTGCTGAGTGAGAGTATCTAAGTTTGTTGGTTTCAGCCGCTTTTCTAGTAAGTCTACAAATCCGCTGATATGGCGAAATGGCGCTCGCAAGTCATGAGAAACTGAATAGCAGAAGGATTCCAATTCTTTGTTAGCAGCTGCCAATTGTTCTGTGCGCTCTTGGACTCGTTGTTCTAGGATTTCGTTGAGTTGTTGCAAGACGGCCTCAGCTTGTTTGCGCTCGGTGATATCTAAGAATGCAGCTACACATCCTCTAGACTGTCCCTGTTCATCAAAAAGTGGTGCAGTCGAGACTAAATACAGGGCAATTTCTCCATCTTCGTAAACAATCTCAACTTCTGCATTGATCACCTCAACACCATTAGCAGCAGCATACTGCATAGGTAGTTCGTCAGCTTGTAATTCTCGACCATGGCGATATACTTTAAAATTTGAGGGCTTTTCGTCATCCGCAGCACTTAAAGAAGCATTAGCATCCAGAGGAATCTTTAATTGCCTAGCTAGGGTTGGATTAACTCTAATCCGCCTACACTGAGCATCTTCAGCAATGCCAATACCAATGGGAATCACCTCAAGTAATGTCTGTAGTTCTTTGAGACTCCGAGCTAAAGCTTGGTTGAGTTCAACGATTTCGGCTTTTGCTTGTTTGCGATCGCTAAAATCAAGCACAAAGCCAATAATTGTACTATCTTCATGCTTGACAAGTCCTAGCATCACAGGAATATGACTGCCATCCTTGCGAATATATTCTTGTTCAAAGGGTTGACATTTGCCGTTAATTATGATTTCTTGAATTGCTTGCTGACTGACTTCAAGCGATTGAGATGAGGTGATCTGTTGCTGATATATTCGACCAGAATTGAGATCCTCGCGCGTATAACCAATCATTTGCAAAAAGGCATCGTTGGCTTCAATGATGCAGCCATGCATATCAGCCACAATCATGCCAATAATATTCGATTGTGCCAAACGACTAAACCGTGCTTCACTTGCGTTTAGAGAATTCAGACTAGCTTCAGCTTTCAATAGAGCTGTGCGGCGTGATTCATTGAGTGAGCTGATTAACACTGCTGCTGTCAAAAACACCAGTAGCGGTATTAAAGTATTCAAACTTGCTGTGTTTAATGAATAAAGCGGTTGCAAAAAGAAGTAGTTAACTGCCAAAGTAGACAAAATAGTCGCAAGTAGCCCTGGAGCCAAACCACCATACCAAGCACTGATCATTACTGCAATAAAAAATAGTGCAGTAGGTGTTGCAGTCAGATAAGAGTTGAGCAACTGGCTAATCACCAATGCTAAGGCAACCGATAGCACAGCTATACCATAGTGTAGCGATCGCTCTTTGATGAGTGTGCCCTTCCTTCTCATGCCAGTAATGATATTTTCTAATAATGCTCTTACTTGATGGGTTATGGCCTAGTTAAGTCTTTGGAAGTACTGGCCTAGCAGTATTTTACCAGTTTCATCTTTGATTTATTAATATCTAGCTGGAAAATGGGGAGTGGGGGAAATGAGGAATAGATAGTTAAAAAGCTTTTAAGCCTGAAGCAAATGTAATAAAGTACTTTATTACATTTGTGTTTAATTACATAATTACATTATTACAACTGTAATTCAGGCTGAAAACCCTGCTTATTGATCGAAATATGAACGCTCACAAGATAGAAGTCGTTATCGACTGCCGGCAACATATCCACAAAAAATGTGATGGAATATATTGCTCACCAAAGAGATTAAGTCAAAGAGTCCTGAAGGACTTAAACCGTTTTCATCCCTGGCATAAATGCACAGGGATGAAAACGAGTATCTTTATAAACTGTTGAGTCGGGAACAAGAAGGATTTGTGATTGAATCTTCCACACTTCAAGCGTTTAAAACCAAAAACATAGTGATTGGCTTACCTCTAGACTATCCCCATTTCTGGAATGAACAATCAGAAGATGATACTCGCCAACAAGTAATACAAGATCCGCAAGTTTGGAGAAGTGCGCTAGGACGTTCTCTAACTCCTCAAGGCTTGGTCATACCCGTAATCCCTTACTATCGAACATTTCCTTGGGTAGCTGTGGCAGGTAGACGGATTTTTACACAATTAGAAACAGTTTTTAGCGATCGCTACTTTATGGCATCCAATGAGCTAAATCTTCTCAACACTATCCTTCTTGAAGACGAAGCAGACAATTCTTAAAAATTCTCAATTCCAAATTCACGCATTCATAGATTGTACTTCTAAAGATAGGATTTACTAGAAGAGTTGAATTATTTAGGAGTAAACCTCTGTCTTTGCAATTTGTTACTTTTCCACCTTCGACTTCTAAACCTCCCGTCGGTTTAATCGTTACCTTGCATGGCTGGGGTGCAAATGCTGATGATGTGGCATCTCTACTACCATTTTTCAACTTGCCAGACTATCAGTTTATATTTCCCAATGCACCTTTTCCTTATCCTCATTCTCCTGCGGGTAGGGCATGGTATGACTTGAATCAAGAAAATATGTATCAGGGATTAGAAGAAAGTCGCCAACTTTTAATAGATTGGTTGCTATCTTTAGAGAGTAGTACAGGTGTGCCTTTGGCGCGGACTATTTTGAGTGGATTTTCTCAAGGCGGGGCAATGACTTTAGATGTAGGATTGAAATTGCCCCTAGCAGGTTTAGTTGTCATGAGCGGGTATTTACATCCTGGTGCAGCAACGGCAGCTAAAGGTGGTTTGCCGCCAACTTTAATCATGCATGGTAGATATGATGAAGTTGTGCCCCTGCAAGCTGCCCACAAGGCACGAGAAACTCTAGAATTACTAGAAGTGGAATTAGAATATCACGAATATGACATGGGGCATGAAATCCGTCCGCAAATGTTAGAGGTGCTGCGAAATTTCGTTGTTAATACAATTGACTAGTCAGGGTTACAAATTTTTTACAAAATCTGGTATGAATCCTGAAAATTTTCACGAAATCAATGCCCTCTAATGAGTAATATATATTGGGTGGCTACGTCTAGTACGTAACTTAACCCATGCTGAAGGCGAATGCTGCATAAGGGAGGGGCGAGCATTATGACAACTCTAAGCATTTCCAAGAAAGAAATTGCTGCCATGACTGTGGCAGAGGTAGAACAACTGGCAACACGTCTAGAGTTAGATAATTATAGCAATGCTTTTGAGGGTTTAGATGATTGGCATCTGCTGCGAGCGATCGCCTTTCAGCGTCCAGAACTAGTAGAACCCTATATCCACCTTCTAGACTTAGAACCCTACGACGAAGCATAACAGCTGGGGATTTTAAATTTGCAACTTACGCCTAATGTGAATTAAATAGGTTGAAACTAGAATGTGAGAACATCAATGCCGAAATGGCTATGTAGACAAATTCTTACTTCTTTTGCTTTTTTCCTCATTCACACTAGGCGTATTTCATTTAACGAGTTCCGTGGGTTTAAGTCCCCCGGTTCTATAATCGGCAAGTTTTTAGGAATTACGCATTGACAAAGTAGTCAAATAGTGTATTGATAAGGTGACTTTGCGCTAAATCCCATTACAAAACCTAATTACGTTAGCGTTAGCGAAGCGGTAGCGAGTCCTCGAGCGTCAGCGGTAGCGAGTCCTCGAGCGTCAGCGGTAGCGAGGTACGAGCGTCAGCGGTAGCGATAGCGTAGCGTAAAGCCTGCGGCATAGCTTCGCTTAGAGCGAGTCATCGAGCGTCGGTACGAGCGTCAGCGTAAAGCCTACGGCATAGCTTCGCTTAGAGCGACGCAGGAGCGTCGCGTCATTACGAATTACGAATTATTTAAGTGTCCATTACCAAATATATACAAATAGTATGACTGGTAGTTGGTTAAGCTGGCCCAGAGGCGCAGGTTGCATGTCTCGATAATCCAGCAGCTGAACAATAATTAAGTAAGCGATCGCTAGAATAACAGAAATTGCACCTGTAATAATTGCTACTATTTTTGAACGATTCATCAGTATTTCCTCAAGAATAAGCCACAAAGCCGCAACTACACTTAACATTGTCACAGACAACGCCAATCCCCAATCCCCATTCGTATCGAAAGATTAAGGAATATTGCATTTACATTAAAACCCAGAGGTAGAGCGCGAATTCACCCAAAAGACCGTGGTACGATGCTTTCGGTAAATGTCAAGATTGGGAGAAGACCTTTGACACTACGGGTTGCTGTTATTGGGTCAGGCCCTGCTGGTTCATCTGCTGCTGAGACACTGGCTTCATCTGGAATTGAAACCTACCTGTTTGAGCGGAAGTTAGACAATGCTAAGCCCTGTGGGGGTGCTATTCCCCTATGTATGGTGGGTGAATTTGACCTACCACCAGAAATTATTGACCGTCGAGTGCGGAAGATGAAGATGATTTCGCCCTCGAATCGTGAAGTTGATATCAATCTGGTAAATGAAGAAGAATATATAGGAATGTGCCGTCGTGAGGTGCTGGATGGTTTCTTGCGGAATCGCGCGGCCAAATTAGGTGCAAATTTAATTAATGCCACCGTTCATAAACTCGATATACCCGCAAACAATACTGACCCCTATACTATCCATTACGTTGACCACACAGAAGGTGGCGCACAGGGCATTGCCAAAACCCTGAAAGTGGATTTAATTATTGGGGCAGATGGGGCTAATTCCCGTGTTGCTAAAGAAATGGATGCAGGGGATTACAATTATGCGATCGCTTTTCAAGAGCGGATTCGCTTACCCCAGGATAAAATGGCATATTACAACGACCTTGCCGAAATGTATGTCGGTGATGACGTTTCTACCGACTTCTACGCTTGGGTTTTCCCCAAATATGACCACGTAGCTGTGGGTACTGGTACGATGCATGTCAATAAAGCTAGCATCAAACAACTACAAGCCGGTATCCGCGCCCGTGCCGTCGATAAATTGGCAGGCGGTCAAATCATTAAAGTAGAAGCGCATCCCATTCCCGAACACCCCCGCCCCCGTCGCGTTGTTGGCCGCATCGCCTTAGTGGGAGATGCGGCTGGCTACGTTACCAAGTCTTCTGGTGAAGGTATTTACTTCGCTGCTAAGTCTGGGCGGATGTGTGCCGAAACTATTGTCGAAGCTTCTAACGGTGGCAACCGGATTCCGACAGAGGAAGATCTCAAAGTTTACATCAAGCGTTGGGATAAAAAATACGGTCTCACTTATAAAGTGCTAGACATTCTCCAAAGCGTATTTTATCGTTCCGATGCTACTCGCGAGGCATTTGTGGAGATGTGCGGCGACCTGGATGTACAGCGGCTAACATTCGATAGCTACCTGTATAAAACTGTTGTTCCAGCTAATCCTATTACCCAACTGAAAATTACTGCCAAAACTATTGGTAGCTTAATTCGGGGTAATGCTCTTGCCCCCTAACTGATTAGTCATTTCTCATTTTGTAGTGGAACGACACAGCTAAAGTAATGCATTAGATGTAGGTTGGGTTGTAGCAAGATCCCGTAGGGTAGGAAGTGAAACCCAACATGGACTCGTGTTGGTTTACCCTGCGGGAAGCCGCCCGGAGGGCGTCTATGTTCCTCAAATGCCACTTCACAAGGGTGGGGGTTCCCCCGCACGTGAGTGGCTCCCCAACCTACAATTTTTTTTGCAACATTTAAGGCTTGCCATATTTTTCAGAACTGATAGGGCGCAGAGCAAGCACCAAATCAAAGATTTTGATGGTCTTTAATTGACTTTAATGATCGCAACTAAAAACCTACCGTTCTAAATAAATTGGCATCACTAGTCAATTTTTTGGCATGGCGGGTCAATCCATACATTAGCAGGAAGCATTACCTTTGGACTATCAGTAATTGCATGAAATTACATAGCTACCACGGGTATTTATGATGACAAGCAAAAATCTTTTCCCAAGTAAAACAACATTCTTAGCACAGCCAGAACTGATCATGAATTCGGTGATGAGCGATCGCATGACTATTTACAGTATCGCCAATCTTATTTAACTCAGTCATGAACACTCTACATCGAATTATCGACACAGGACTACTGCTAATTGCATTAATACTATGGGGAGTTCAAAAACGACTGGTTCAGAACTGATACCATTATTAGACTTATTGCAAAAATACTTGAACCGTCAGAGACTCAAGTCTCTGCCTAATAGCAAAAGTCCGTTGAAACGGACTAAAAATACTGTTATTAGTCGGTTTCAACCGACTTGAGTTATCAGCCAGAAAATTTATTTTCTGGCGAGTATCCGACTTGTGCAAGAGGTCTATTGACAACCTCAACTTACGTCGAAGTATAGTTGATGTCCTCAACTATACATAAAACCCAAACACTAAGAAACTTTCAAGCCTGTTAAGAGTTCCCTGCTATATTGGGCGCGACAGGGGCTTCCCCAACAAACTTGACCAGGAGGGATTTTTGTAAATACGCTACTACGCGCACCAATGACAGCGTTAGCCCCAATTTCTACTCCTGGTGCTACAAAACAATCTGTAGCTATCCATGCACCATTACCAATGGTGATGCTGGCTGTTTTTAACCCAAAGGCAGGATCTTGGATGTCGTGACTACCAGTACACAGGTAACTTTTTTGAGAAATTATACAGTGTTCGCCAATATTAATTTGGTCGAGGCTGTATAAAACCACATCATCTCCAATCCAACTGTAGTCACCAATGGTGATTTTCCAAGGGTAGGTGAAGCGGGCTGTAGGTCGAATTAATACGCCTTTGCCAATATGAGCGCCAAATAGCCTTAGCAAAGTGCAACGCAGAATATTTAATGGTTGAGGAGTCAGGGGAAAAGCGATCGCCTGTACAAACCACCACAATAAAATATACCAACCCGATCGTCCCCGATCAAACCAGGATTGGTCATATTTGCGTAAATCTACTAAAGGTTGGTCATTTGTCATTTGTTATTTTCTTCCCCCACACCCCCGCACCCTTACACCCATGTTTCTTGAAAATACTGATAGTTATCACTCATTACCCTATCTCTCTCATCTGCCTCATCTGCCTCATCTCTTCTTTCGGATTATTTGCCGTATTTAATTGCCCACCGCAGTTACGTAGTTCGTACAGTTTGACTCCTATTTGATATTCATATTGGCTCAACAGACGCGCGTATATATACCCGGCTTTGCCATCCAAAAAACCACGTTGAATTATATAGAACAAAATAAATCGCAAAACTGGTTTAAATGGTAAACGCACCCAGACTCTTTTCAAAAAGCGCTTGCGTTGCACTGCGTCACCAAATAGATTCGCGCCAATAGTGCCGTGGTCATCTTTACCTGTGAGCAAGTTAAAATAAACGCGGGCTTCCCAATTGGAATAGCGATTGTGTCGTTCTAACCAATGGTAAAGGTCACGGAAGTCCTCATGAAGCATATCGTTTTTGAGATATCCAACTTTACCTTGCAAAATAACGTGTTCGTGAACTTCGTTATCGCCTGTGTTAGGAATGTCTTCGGTATTAAGGTTTTCGTATCGACCTTGTTTATGCTTAAATAATCGCAAATTCCAATCGGGATACTTACCACCGTGACGAATCCATTTTCCTAAGAAAAATACGCGACGGTTGAGATAGTAACCGTTATTTTCGCTATGATGAATCACTTGGTCGATTTCTTCCCATAATTCGGGTGTAATGCGTTCATCGCAGTCTACAATTAGCACCCATTCGTTACGGAAAGGCAAATTATCTAAAGACCAATTTTTCTTTTTCGGCCAACGTCCATTAAAGTTGAACTGTACGACATTTGCGCCGTAACTTTGAGCAATTTCAATACTCTTATCGGTACTTTGGGAATCTACTACAAATATTTCATCTGCTCTAGCAAGACTGGTAAGGCAAGCAGGTAGATTTGCTTGTTCGTTTTTTGCTGGAATCAGCACAGAAACTGGTATTTTTGATGCCATCTTAAGTTAATTTTGTACTAATTAATCAGACTTTATATCTTCAATTCTGGGAGTTTTAGTATAGGGTTTATCGCTTTATTTGGGTGATTTGGAATTGCTGATCAGTCCATGAATAGCTGCATTTAAGTAACCAATTTGACCATAAGTATAAACAAATTTATCAAATCTTTCTGCGGGATCTGAAAAATATTGTAATGTTTTATACAATCCTCGCAAAAACCTTTCGCTGCCTCGCCGCAACTGGGCAATACCAGCTTGACCAGCTAATTGTTCGCGATAACATTCGCTGATGCCTTGCCACCAGCCTCGGTTTAAAAACCAGGAGCGTTGCAGACGTTCTGGGGCAACATTGTGAGCTACTAGGGCTTGAGGAAGATAAGCAACTTGCCAACCACGCTGTAGAGCAAATTCGGTCATTTGCAGTTCTTCATTGGATAAGAGGTTTTTGCCCACTCGACCAAGCTGGGGATCAAAACCTCCTATTTCTTTGAGGAAAGCGCCGCGGATTGAGTAATTCAAACCTCTAGGAGTTAAACCAGGCTGTTTGATGTAGACAATGCTGTCACCTAAGTCGTATAGTCCTAAGTTGGCAGCTAATCCAGAAGATAGCCAGTATGGTTGTTGAATGCCTTGGGGCCATAAAAGAGTAACTTTACCACCTGCGATCGCTAGTTGAGAATTATCTTGATAAGCATCGTATAAAACCTGCAACCAATTGGGACTAGCAACGGCATCATCATCTAAATAAGCCAGAATATCAGCACTAGCGACTTTAGCACCAGTATTACGAGCTACAGATAAACCGATAGTTGGCTCAAATACATACTTCAGCCGGGAATCACTGGCTCTTTGTTCTACTACTTCACGGGTGCGATCGCAAGAGCCATTATCAATTACCACAACCTCAAATTCAGCAGCGAAATCCTGCCTCAATAGGCTATCAATCGCTGCACCTAAATAGGTATCTCGATTGTGAGTACAGATAATGGCAGAGATTTGGGTATCTGGCATTTTTTCAGTTATCACACTGTTTACAAAACTTAGTGCTGAGTGCAGAAAAAGCATTAAGTACTTATGTACCAATTAGTGAGTGCCCAGTAGGGAATCTCACTTAGCAACGCAGTGGTTCCTCAGCATTTTCAACTCAGCACTGTTTATACTAGCTGCCTGTTAATCTAAACCAAAATTTACTACCCACCAACCGAGTTTTTTCGGAAATCACCTTTAATACTTCATGTTTGTTGGAGTTGACTATGTAAACCTACCAGTGTTTCGGCTAGTTGGCTGAGGCGGGTTTCTAAGTATTGCTTGCGTCCCAGTAGTTGACGTAACTTTTGGTAACGAGCGATCGCCATACTAACATTGGCAACCTGTTCCGCCGGACAAGGACGCGACCAAACTTTACCGGAATTATCCAAGCCACACAAACGATAACCACTGCGAGGTGCTTGATTGGATGCTGGCCCATCAGTTGAGCAAATTTCTTCTACATAGTCCATCAGACGCTCAACTTCCGCATGGCGCAATGTTGCCGTTCCTCCCTGTTCTGTTTCCTGGGGATTGGATTCTAACCAACCATTGACAATCGGGCCCTCTATATAAATATCTTGTATTTGTTGTAAGATTTGTTGCAATTCTATTTGCCAATCAGCGACAATTCCCTGAATTTCTTGCAATAAATTCATGGCTAATGCCGGATTCGCCCCATGACGATGGCTACTCAAGCTAGGAGTTTTTAACTTAGGTAAACTAGGTATTTTGTTGCCACCCTCTTGTGTTTGAAAGGTTTGTACAGACTCATGCTGAGGAAATAAATTCTGTTCAACAAGAGAATTATTCTCGGTATCTCCATCAGGGTCGATTGTTTTTGCTTGCATTTCTAATTCTGCATTTGGAGCCTCGGTACTTTCTGTAGTTTCGTTTGCTCCAACGCTGATCCTAAAAGATAAAGACTGCTTTGTGGAATCATCTGCTTCAGTTGCAGAAGCGTCGCCGCGAGACTTTAAATCGTGTAAGGTAGCCTCAATACGTTTTAGACCTGCTTTCATAAAGATATCCTGACGTTTACTGTCCCCACCAGTGTTGAATGATAGACAATGGGGTTGTTGGGATTTTCGACTTTTGCCAGTCATGGCATCAATAGACGCTGGTGCTAATTTTATCTCTTAAAAGTTAATAGGAGCAAAAAATTCCCAATTCCCTACTCCCCACTCCCCACTCCCTATTCTCTGAGGAAACAGCTTTGGGTAAAGTTATCTTAGTGACGGGGCCGGCGCGTTCAGGTAAAAGTGAATGGGCAGAAACTCTGGCGTTGCAGTCGCGGAAAGTTGTTGTTTATGTAGCGACAGCCATCGAAAATCCCAATGATCAAGAGTGGCATCAACGCATTCAAGAACACCAAAAACGCCGTCCTCAAGACTGGCTAACGCTCTGTGTACCTGTGGAACTTGCTGCTACTCTTGGTGATGCCAAGCCAAATACCTGCCTTTTGGTTGACTCTTTAGGAACTTGGGTGGCTAATCTCTTGGAACAAGATAAGTTAAAGTGGGAAGACACCCTTGCAGATTTTTTGGAGACAATAGAATTGGTTGCTGCTGATATGATATTTGTCGCTGAGGAAACGGGTTGGGGTGTAGTGCCAGCTTATCCCCTTGGGAGGACGTTTCGCGATCGCCTGGGTTCTTTAGTCCGGCAGTTGGGCACGCGCAGTGAAGTTGTATATTTAGTTACTGGCGGTCATGTCCTCAATCTCAGCGCTCTCGGTTCGCCATTGCTAGCACCCAATTCTTAATTGAAAATTAAGTATTCAAAGTTTAAAATTTCTCATCTGAAACCTAAGATTATGGTATGGCAAATCAACAAGAAGTAAAAAAATATCTTGCCTACTGGTTTCAGTTGGGTAAGAGGGTGGTGACGGGCAATGGTCAGGCAAGCTTTTTGCCTCAACCAGTGCTAAAAGGCAGCAGCTACAGTCCAGAATTTGAAGAGTGTTGGCAAAAAATTATCTCGCCAGAATCGGGTGACTGCTATCTAGAAGGGACACACGAAACCATTGCAGAACTGTTGACGCCAGCATGGGAAATGTTACCATGCGGTCGTTGTGAGATGCCAGTTGTCGCTAAAAGCGTTGGAATGCCAGCACTGCTGTGTCCCTGCAACGACTTACTCACCTGGCCGAATACCGAACTACCAAAGCCTCGTAGCCCAATTTGTAGCCAAGAGCAATTGAGAGTAATTCGCGATCGCCTTTTGAATAATTAGTATACCCTTGACACTCTCCAACCTAAAGGTGCGGAGATTCTTAAGACCTCACAGACTTAATATCCTGTTTACACAGGTACGCGCGGCTCACTACGTTTGCCCCATAGGGCGTAGTGATAAGCTAAAAAACATCTAAATTACATAATCAAATTAAATAAAACTCTTGTGGGGTGGGCATCTTGCCCGCCCTAATTATGCAAGTTATATATGGAACAGCTTATCTCCTCAAGGTTTTTCGGGCGTAGACTTCCCCCCAGTCCGGGGGTAGGTTTTGAAATCTTGTACTGATTAGACTATTTTAACATGGCTGAGACAATAAAGGACTTAATTAGCCTTCATCTAGGCTGTTGACTTTGTTGGTTTTTAGGCGATTTTGCGGAAAATTATTCGTGTTCTTTTTTGTTTGTGGAAAAACGGCTGGAACAGCCGTTTTTCCACAAAAATAGTCAACACACTTTCTGCATGAACCCTTATGGGCAAAAGAGTACAAAGTTTACAGCCTAGCCTTCATCCCCTGCATAAAGTACGCTTGGATGCAACTACGTTGCTGTTCGGAGAGGGTTTTCGGCATATTTTTTATAAAATACTCAAGTAGGTTTGCTCAGAATTCATCGGCAAAACCCGCAACTGACGATTTTTTAGGTCTGGTTCTAGCCCTAAAACTTCCATTGGTGTTACACCCAAAAGGGCATAAGGCACTTCTGTAAGTTCTAAACAATCAAACGTCCCTCGGCGTTCTCCAATACAGAGTTCAACATCTCGAAAAATCCTGCCTTGTTTCACTCCAGCCGCAGTTTCTACATTGGCCTCCCCACCTGGAACTAAACCTAGTTGACTAATAATATTTGCAGGTAAGCACAGCAAGGTTGCGCCCGTATCAACTAAAACATCATTTAGGCTACAATAACGAACCTCCTCAAGAGAAATAAAGCCTCTTTGGGCTAAAACTTGATCAATTCGATTAGTGACAGTGAGGGTAACTATTACTTGCCCCATTTGCTTACCCCGAAGATTTGGCATGATTAGCTTACCCATTTCAGCCAACTCCTAAAGCTATACAAAAAAGCCCCAAGGCGCTAAGAAAACTCTGTGTCTTAGCGCCTTGGCGCGAAATTAATCTTTGCCCATAATTTTAAACCATCTCTGACGATGTTTGTACCATTGCCTGCGGTTGGGGCTGGAACATAAACAGCGAGTAGACTACATCTCGGCGGATGTTAACCATCATATCCAAGAATAATTCATAACCTTCGCTCTTATATTCAATCAGCGGGTCTTTTTGACCGTAACCGCGCAGTCCCACTGATTCGCGTAAAGCATCCATTTGTTGGAGGTGTTCTCGCCACAGGGTATCGATGCGTTGCAAAATAAAGAAGCGTTCGGCTTGCCGCATCAGTCCGGGCTGAATTTGGTCGATTTGGGCTTCCTTAATATCGTAAGCAATTCGTACCTGTTCTTGCAGGAAGGCTTTAATCTCACCAACAGACATATCCTCTAGTTGACTTGGTTGTAAATCCTCTAGCAGATAGACAAATTCTTTGACTTTATCGACTAGTTTGGGTAAATCCCATTCTTCTGAGGGTAGGTCGGGGTTGATGTAATAGTCAACGATGTCATCCATCGTTTTTTCGGCGTATTTAATTACTTGTTCTTTTAAGTCTTGACCTTCTAATACCCGACGGCGTTCGGCGTAGATGGCGCGGCGTTGATTGTTCATTACCTCGTCATACTCAAACACCTGCTTGCGAATGTCGTAGTAGTAGGTTTCGACTTTTTTCTGTGCGCCTTCTAGACTGCGGGTAAGCATCCCAGATTCGATGGGCATGTCTTCTTCTACTTGAAAGGCATTCATTAACCCGGCGACGCGATCGCCTCCAAAAATTCGCAGCAAGTTATCCTCTAAACTGAGGAAGAATCTTGTCGTTCCTGGGTCGCCTTGTCGCCCTGCCCGTCCGCGTAACTGGTTGTCAATGCGGCGTGATTCGTGGCGTTCTGTACCAATGACGTGCAACCCACCTAGATCCACAACTTCATTGTGTTCACGGGTAGTGAATTGTTCGTACTCTTGTTTGACACGGTTGTAAGCTGAGCGCAATCGTTGAATGATTGGGTCATCGATGGGAGCTTTTTCTACAGCTACAGCGATTTTGTCTTCTGCTTCCAATTCGGGTAAGCTACGCTCACCATATTCTTTAACTGCTGACTCTACAGCATCTTTGAGTAGTTTTTCTATCTCTTTGGTTAATTGAGTGGGAAAAATTTCTGGTGAAGCCCGCCAAGTTTTAACCTTTTTGCCTGGAACAAAGCCGTGACCACCACCACTGCCTGTAGGTAGTCCCGCCGCTCTTTGGATACCAAATACATCTTCGTCTTCTGGCTGAACAATCCGGGGCATAAAGTATTCCCGCAGTTTCAGACGCGACATATACTCGGAATTACCACCCAGGATGATATCTGTACCTCTACCTGCCATGTTTGTCGCAATAGTTACAGCACCCTTGCGTCCTGCCTGAGCCACAATTTCTGCCTCACGCTCAACGTTTTCCGGTCGAGCGTTGAGCAATTCGTGGGGAATCTCCATTTGCTTAAGCAATTGGCTGAGATATTCGGATTTTTCGACGCTGGTGGTTCCTACTAACACAGGTCTGCCAAGTTCATGCATTTCTGCACATTCTCTAGCGATGGCTTGCCACTTGCCTGGTTCTGTTTTAAAGACCATATCAGACAAATCTTCACGTCTTCTAGGTCTGTTGGTAGGAATTACCGTCACTTCCAGTTTGTAAATTTTTTCAAACTCTGGTTCTTCTGTCTTGGCTGTTCCAGTCATTCCACCCAATTTTGGATACAGCAAGAACAAGTTTTGGTAAGTAATTGTTGCTAGAGTTTGCGTTTCTGGTTGAATTTCTACGTGTTCTTTGGCTTCTATGGCTTGGTGCAGTCCATCACTCCAACGCCGTCCAGGTAATACCCGACCAGTAAATTCATCTACAATTACTACTTCTCCATTCCGCACGATGTATCTTACATCTTTTAAGAATAGTTCTTTAGCTTTAATCGCATTAAACACAAAATGTGCCCAAGGATCTTCTGGATCAAATAAATCATTGACATTTAACAGATTTTCTGCTTCAGCAAAGCCTTCATCTGTCAATAGCACGTTTTGAGCTTTTTCGTCCACCTCGTAATGCTCATCTTTTTTGAGTGTCGAGGCTATTTCTGTGGCTTGCAGGTATTTTTCTGTAGGTCTTTCTACCTGCCCAGAAATAATTAGGGGTGTGCGGGCTTCATCAATTAAAATCGAGTCTACCTCGTCAATCACGCAGTAATTGAAGGGTCGCTGTACCACATCCTTAAAATCTGTGGCCATATTATCGCGTAGGTAGTCAAACCCTACCTCGCTATTAGTGACATAAGTAATATCACACTCATAGTTTTTCTGGCGTTCACTGGGAGTCATGCTTGCTTGAATTAGCCCCACACTCAGCCCCAAGAAGCGATGCACCTGTCCCATCCACTCTGCGTCCCGACGAGCCAGGTAATCATTGACTGTGACTACATGGACACCTTTACCAGTCAGGGCATTTAAGTAACTCGGCAAAGTCGCAACTAACGTTTTACCCTCGCCGGTTTTCATTTCTGCAATTTGTCCTACATGCAGAATTACACCGCCTAAAAGTTGGACATCGAAGTGTCGCAAGCCCAAGACTCGCCGCCCTGCTTCTCGGACGACTGCAAAGGCTTCTGGCAAAATATCATCCAGAGTTTCGCCTTTGGCCAACCGCCCTTTAAACTCTGCGGTTTTACCTTTTAACTCCTCATCGGAAAGAGCGTTGATTTCTTCCTCTAGCAGGTTTATATCAGTTATGTAAGGTTGGTATTTTTTAAGCTTACGAGCGTTGGGATCGCCCAACAAAATTTTTAGCATGGCAGGTTTTGGAGCTGAATCAAGGGGGGATGGGGATTAAAGGTCTGGCATTGATTATAAACTTTTAACCCAATAGTCTTAAACGTAGATAGGTTTGAAATGAGAATTAACTTAAAAGCTGAATGGCAATTAGCCAATCATCGAACGAGGGAACAGGGAACAGTTTTTGCTATTTCCTGTTTTTTGTCTGGGAGTTAGGAGACTCGTACAAACATTCAGTGGTTTGTTTTTCTTAAGTATAAATCTCAAGAAAAACTCACCGTTGTCTGTTGCTCGTTAAGAGTTCCCTCTTGAAATTGAGCTAACTGGGTGGTTTTAATTTACTATCTTATATTTAGACTTTATTCATAGTATCATTTTGCCTCCAGATGGGGCCACACAAGGCTGCCTATCGGAGGTAGCGATCGCCGTCCTCTTAAAATGGGGAGTAGAGAGTAAGGAGTGAGTATTTGTGATTTCTCCCCCTGCCCCCATCACGAATCCTGCCATTGTGAACTCAAGCGTCGGAAATTATACTCGCTAGCGCTGGGATGACAGTTTACGCAGCCGTTGATCTGGGCGGGATGCAGTCCCTGGACTTTCGGATGCAAAGCTTTAAAATAGCGTGAGTTGTTAACGCGATATGGTGTTTCTTCGTCTTGTAACTGGGCACGAGAGAAAGTAGAAAGATATCTCCACACCAAGATGCGTGGTGGATCTACTAAAGGCTTGAGTTGTACACCGTAGTGTTGCGAGTCTTGCAGGAGATTTTTCCAAGTTTGGGTAGGCAAAACGGCTGGTGGTAAGGCAATGTGACAATTAGAGCAGTTTTCTACGTATAGTTCTTGCCCCAACTGATATTGTGGGGGTACTACGTCAACTGTACCAACTTCAGCAACGAGAGTAGGACTTTGAGCGTTAGTTATTGAAGCTAAAAGCCAACCCATAGCTAGACTCCAAGCGAAAATGACTAAAAGCAACATCAAAGGCTGCCGCTTGAGTTGATGATGGGATTTACGCTTAACAAAATTTGACATTCCTCACATTCCCAGATACTTGATTTAGCGCCTTTAGCTAATCATAAGACTTATACAGTATCAGTGATGTTGCAGGCTTGGTGTAGATATTTTTATGATGCAAGATAGCGATCGCAATTTATCTTTAGGCTTGATTTACTGCATCAAAGATTTGTGATGCTTTGAGATTTAGTTGACTAAATTGTGGAGATATAACTAAATCATTACAAGCAAAGTTACCGATTTCAGTATAAGTTTTGTCAACCAGTTCTAGGACTAATATAGTTTGAGTTTCAGGGTCGATAATCCAATATTCAGGAATTCCACAATCTTGATACTGCGAACGCTTAGCAATAAAATCTCTATCTCGCTGCAATTCTCCTGGGCTAACTACTTCAACTACCAGTAGAGGCGGAAGCATCTCTAAGCGAATAGTATTACGTTTTGCTAACTGCTGAATATGCTCTTGACGAATAATTGTTAAGTCAGGATAGCGGTTTCTGGGTTCTCCTCTAACTTCCAGTTCTAAACCATGTCCCCGAACTCGATTAATCCCTACAATCGTCACAAAAATCAGGAAAAGACGATTGGCAATCTGAACATTAATTCCTGATTCTGGAAGCATCTCGATTAACTCTCCATTAAACAACTCATAGAGTTGATCTGAGCCATCATCATAAGACAGATATTCTTCAAAGCTTTGAAATCGATGTTTAATTTGTTGCATCAGGATAGCTCCATGATGAGTCTTAACTGGAGTTTAGCTAATTTTGCACACATTCGAATCGCAAACCAATCAAAGTATGTGCGTACAATCTCTGCTGAATTTAAATGGGGAGTACAAAATATTCAACAAGTTATTCAGATGGAGTGAGCTGTTTAAATAATTCGTAATTCGTAATTCGTAATTAAGTTTTGTAATGGGGATTTGACCCCAACACAAAACTTGCCGATTCTATAACCGGGGGACTTAAACATCCAAACCCTCAAACCTAAATGTAAAATCCTATGGAATAGGAAGCGATCGCAACAGCCGCTCAACAATACCTCTGGCATTACGTCCTCCTCTGGGGATGAGACGATGGCAAAGAACATGAGGAACGAGAAACTTGACATCATCGGGGATAGCATAATCGCGTCCTCGCAGAAAAGCTAACGCTTGGGTAGTCCGTTGCAAAGCCACTGAACCGCGCGGACTAACACCTAGAGCAATTTCCTCATCTTGTCTTGTTGCCCGCACCAATTCAATAATGTACTGTTGCAAAGAAGTTTCCACCCTCACTTGCGAGCAAATATCACGCAATTCCTGAATTTCTGCCAAGGTAATACAAGGTTGTAAATCAGTAACCTTGACACCATTTTGCAAACTTTCCAACATTTGGAGTTCTTCTTCTTCAGAAGGATAACCCAAACTCAGCGACAACATAAACCGATCCATTTGCGCCTCAGGTAGAGGAAAAGTACCTTGGTACTCAATGGGATTCTGAGTGGCAATTACAAAAAAGGGCTGGGGAACTGCACGCGAGACACCATCAACCGTTACTTGATGTTCTTCCATGACTTCCAACAACGCTGACTGAGTGCGGGGTGTAGCACGGTTGATTTCGTCAGCCAGCAGGACATTAGCAAACACGGGCCCAGACAGAAAAGTAAATTCACCACTTTTGGGGTTCCAGATGTTAGTACCAGTGATATCAGTTGGTAATAAATCCGGTGTACATTGTAGACGTTGAAACTTGCCAGCCACTGAACGCGCCAGGGATTTAGCAAGAAGAGTTTTGCCAACACCAGGAACATCTTCTAAAAGAGCATGACCACCAGCTAAGAGGGCGACTAGTACTAAACGTATTGCCTCAGTTTTACCAACGATGGTATGACTCAGATTTTGTGTTAAAGCGTCAATTTTTTCTTTCATGAATTTAGGAATGGGGAGTGGGGAGTGGGGAGTAGGGAGTAGGGAATTGAGAATGGGTTTTTACCTTGATTCCCCTAACTCTTTTTTCTGTTCAATACCAATTTCTCTAACCACATTGTTCCCACTCAGCACTCCTCACTCCCTACTCCCTACTCCCTACTCCCTACTTCCTACTCCCTACTCCCCACTCCCTAACACTTCTTTAGCAGCCACACAATCAAGCTGAATTTGCATTTTGAGGGCTTCTAGGGAAGGAAATTTTTGTTCGGGGCGTAAAAATTTTACTAGTTGCACAGCCAGTTCTTTACCATATAAGTCACCAGACCAATCGAAAAGATGTACTTCCACAGATGAATAAGCACCATTGACTGTGGGGCGGTTGCCGATATTCATCACGCCCAAACTCTCGGTAGAGGGAGTATCTGGGGTTTCGCTCAGATGGAAAACGCGAACAGCATAAACCCCATGGCAAGGAATAAACTTTTCTTTTGGGAGTTGGATGTTGGCGGTGGGAAAGCCAATTGTTCTACCCAATTGTTGACCTTGAACAACTGTACCAATTAGGGTGTAGGGGCGTCCTAGTAGGAGATTTGCTCTTTCGATGTCACCGCGCTCAAGAGTTTGACGGATAAGTGAAGTGCTAATGCGGGTATCTTGAGTCGGGGCAACACTGATGCAGCTTTGATTGGGTGAGTCACCTGTATAAGTTTCTAGGGGGACGATGGTAACGGGTATGTCGTATTTAGCAGCAAGTAATTGCAAATCTCTAGCAGTACCAAGGCGCTGTTTGCCAAAACAAAAATCTTGACCGACGCTAATTCGCTGACATTTGAGTTGTTGTACGAGAATTTTTTCGACGAATTCTTCGGGGGTTAAAGCTGATAATTCCTTGTCAAAGGGTAGTAATACCAGTTGTTCTACCCCAAGCGATCGCAATTGTTGAACTTTTTCATCCACTGGTGTTAACAATGTACGAGGTTGCCCCGTAAAAAACTCCTGTGGATGAGGATGAAAGGTGACAACTGTCGAATAAACATATTCTTGATTTGTCAGTTGGGAATTTTCGTTTGACTGCGAACTACTAACAACAGACAACTGACTACCAGCGTGCAAAACTGGTTGAATTACCCTTTGATGACCAAGATGGACACCATCAAATTTGCCAAGAGCAACAGCAGTTGGTGTTAGCAGCCCTTTGGTCGAAGAAGCAACCCACACAGAACACCCATTTTGAGACAAATTTAGCACGTGGATTCTGGGATTTTAGGTTTATTTGAGCTATCAGCCGCAAGCTACTTGAGCAGTAGTGAGCGATGAGTTGCGAGGAGCCAGTTGCTTGTGAGGGGAACCCCCGTTGAGCTAACTGGTGTTGCTGAGTGGGAATTTTCACTCATTATTTATGACTTGCAACTCAGCACCACTTGCATTCTCGCGCTGAAGGCTTCTGATCACCAATCTAATCTAAAATCTCTAATTGCTCCGACTGCAATCTTCAAGGAGAAAACTTGCTAATAGGAAAAGATTCCGATAAAGAAACTGAAACTGGAATGGAAAGGATCAGTCCTTCCCGGGCCATAAATGCCTCTGGAAACTTAGCTACTGCTTGTTTCCCCACACAATCTAAAAAGTCATCATCATGTGCGGGGTCGTGGTGATAAATTACCAGAGTTTTCACATTGGCGGCTTTTGCTACTTTGACAGCTTCTTGCCAAGTGGAATGTCCCCAGCCAATTTTGGGAGATGTTGAGCAATAATATTCCTCATCAGTATAGGTGGAATCGTAGATCAAAATATCGGCATTCCGAGACAGCCACAGCACATTTTCATCGAGTTTGTTGGGAAAATGTTCTGTATCGGTAATATAAACAGCAGCACCACCACACCAGTTAACTCGGTAGCCGACGGCTTCACCGGGATGATTTAAAGATGCTGTTTCTACAGTGATGTCATCAATTTGGATTGCTTGCCCTGGATGAACATCGTGAAAATCCAAATTAGCTTGCATAATCTGCAAGGGTACGGGAAAATTTGGATGCAGCATCTGATCGTTTAAGCGCTGTTCTATGGTGGAACCATCTGGTGCGATCGCCCCGTAAATATCAAAGTTATTGCCTTTGACAAACCCTGGCACAAAGAAGGGGAAACCCTGCATGTGATCCCAGTGAGAGTGAGTAAAAAATATATGAGCTTCTATCGGCATTTGACGCAATAAAGATTGCCCCAAAACATGCAGTCCCGTACCACCATCAAAAATTAAGCGTCTACCGCCCACTTGCATTTCAACACAAGGAGTATTGCCGCCATAACGAACGGTGTGTGGCCCTGGACTGGGGATGCTGCCCCGAACGCCCCAAAATTGCACTGTAAATTGGTTCTCTATCCTAGACATGGGTGTTGCTTGCTGGACTGAGCGGGCGATCAATTAAAAAAATGTTACTTATTGTGTTTAAGTTTATGCTGTATCCTGCCTTTGGTAGAGAAGGATTTATTGGTAAAACAGCATACTCCGTTTCTGGCTGATTGTGTAAAAGAAGGGGAAGTATTACAAAGCACAAGTTTTTTTGTCTTTGATCTTAAAAGCGCTCCTACTTTATAGCCTACATTTTCTGGTGATGTATTCAATTAACGAAGTCAGGAGGCAGGAGGCCGTTTTTGTCACGGGGATTTATACCCTGATCCCCAAAATTTTCGCCTTAAAAGGCGAAGTTTGAGACCCGATTGTTGCGATAACTCGATTTATTTGTCTATAAGCACCATAATTTAAGGAAACTGGAATTTCCATTGTGATAATTTATGTAGTCCATTTGCATAAGTAAGATTGTATTGCAATGGCGTTATACTGATGTAGTTTTTACGGATAACATGCACATCTGTAGGTATGTTTTGAGGCAGGTTTAATCCGGTTGGGGGTTCTATGTCTTCAATTACTTCTCCGGTTAACCAGTAGTACGTTTTTCCTCGAGGATCGACTCGCTTATCAAACACGTCAACATAGCGGCGTACTCCCTGACGAGTAAAACTGACTCCGGTAATTTCTTCCCATTTGACAGCAGGAACATTAACATTCAGCAACATCAAATCAGGTAGAGGTTCTTGTGCTATTTTGTCTACTAAAATTTTGGCAAACTGAGCAGCAGGTTGAAAATCCTTCGAGATCCCACTAGCAAGACTCAGCGCTATACTGGGAATGCCTTCGATCAGACCTTCCATTGCTGCTGAAACAGTGCCAGAATAAAGAATTTCTGTACCTAAGTTAGCGCCTTGATTAATACCAGACAGCACCAAATCGGGGGGAGACTTTAGCAAAGCCCACAGAGCGAGTTTTACGCAGTCTGAAGGAGTGCCATCGCAAGCCCAAGCTTTAACAGCAGGGTGAAAAACTGATTCGATAATTTCGGCGCGAATTGGCTGGTGCATAGTTAATCCATGTCCAGTTGCCGATCGCTCCCGATCAGGGCAAACTACAGTGACATCATGCCCTGCTTCTGCCAAACAGTTAGCTAAGGTACGAATACCTAAAGCCGAAATGCCATCATCATTGCTAACAAGTAATTTCATGTGTCAGTGGTCAACAGTCAACTGGCGGTCAATAGTCAATGGTTAACAGTCATGGTTCAATTGTCAATGTTTGATATCACAAGTCCAGAACAAAAAAAAACCTCTGACGCTCAATCCCTTCTAAACTGGTAAAAAGAAATAGTATTATTTGTCCTTTGTCATTTGCTAATGACTATTGACTATTAACCATTGACTAATAACTAATGACTAACAATTTAGAAGCTCAACTATTAGCATTACAGCAAGAAGGAGAAAAAGCGATCGCAGCCGCCGATACTCTAGAACGCCTAGAGGAACTTAGAGTCAGCTATCTAGGTAAAAAGGGGCAATTGGGGGCATTGTTGCGTAGCATGGGACAGATGAGTGCAGAGGAACGACCGAAAATCGGGGCGATCGCCAATACAGTTAAGGAGTCCCTGCAAACTAGTCTAGACCAGCAACGCACCGCCTTGGAAACAGCACAAATTCGCTTACAGCTAGAAGCTGAAACTCTAGATGTAACTATGCCAGGGATTTATCGCCCCCAAGGTCGCATCCATCCCCTCAATGGCATTATTGACCAAGCGTTGGATATCCTTGTTGGTATGGGCTACACCGTAGCCCAAGGGCCAGAAATGGAGACAGACTACTACAATTTCGAGGCTCTCAATACCCCACCCGACCACCCCGCCCGTGATATGCAGGATACCTTCTACCTACCAGATGGTAATCTGCTACGGACTCACACCTCATCAGTGCAAATCCGTTACATGGAAGTTGAAGAACCATCCATCCGTGTTGTAGCACCAGGACGAGTTTATCGACGAGATAATGTAGATGCCACTCACTCAGCCGTTTTCCATCAGATAGAACTTTTAGCAATTGATGAGGGACTGACATTTACAGACCTCAAGGGCACTATTAAAGTATTTTTACAATCAATGTTTGGTGATCTACCAATTCGCTTTCGTGCTAGCTATTTCCCATTTACCGAACCATCTGCGGAAGTGGACTTGGAATGGAATGGACGCTGGTTAGAGGTGATGGGTTGCGGTATGGTCGATCCCAATGTCCTCAAAGCCGTGGGATACGACCCAGAAGTGTACACTGGATTTGCTGCCGGTTTTGGTGTAGAACGCTTTGCCATGGTGTTACACCAAATCGATGATATTCGCCGCTTATACGCCAGCGATTTGCGCTTTTTACAACAGTTTTAGAACTAACAATTTTTTTAGAGACGCGCCATGGCGCGTCTTCTGAATATAAATTTGCTAAAATATCAGCACGCAACTTACCTTTACGCCATATGACCGCAATCGCTGGCAAACGGCTAACGTTGGAAGAATATTTAAAATATGACGATGGCACAGATAACCAATATGAGTTGGTGGCAGGAGAGTTAGTTGCAGTGCCACCCGAAAGCCCAAAAAATGTACAGATATCTCTATTCTTACTAGTAAATTTACTCAAATTTGTTCCCATCAATTGCTTAAGTAACAAAGTTGAAATTGTGATCTCTGGTTCTCGTGCAACAACTCGCATTCCTGATTTAATCGTGCTGACGGATGAACTAGCAACAGCTTTAAAAGGCGCAACGCAATCCACAATTACACTGGATATGCCGCCTCCATTATTGGTGATTGAAGTTGTTTCTCCTGGCAAAGCCAATGAAGACCGAGACTATCGCTACAAACGTTCTGAGTATGCTGCAAGAGGAATTGCTGAGTATTGGATTGTTGACCCACAAACAAACAAAATCGCTGTATTAACCTTGGTTGACGGATTTTATGAAGCAACCAAATTTATAGGAAATACGGCAATCGTTTCTACCATCTTCCCTGAATTACAGCTTACAGCACAGCAAATACTCAATGCTGGAGAAAGTGACTAATAGCAATTCGTAATGACGCTCGATGACTCGCTACCGCTACGCTAACGTAGTTCGTAATTAAGAAACTCTTATTTAGTATGGGTTTCGGAGTTTGAATGTGTAGCCGAATTTTAGAGAATTGGTAGAACTGCAAACAAGCAAACAAAAACATACAAAAAACAAGGGGAAGTGTTGCTTAACTTCCCCTCATTTCTTGGCCTTCTTCGTTAACTAGCTTTTAGGCAGCGTCTCTAATTGTTCTGTTAACTTTTGCGCCTGCGTCATCAACGGTACGTTGAGCGTTTCTTTTCACATCCTCAGTCCCACGTTGAACATTTTTAGTGAGGTCTTGGGTATTTTCTTTGATGTTTTCAATTCCGCGTTGAGTTCCTCTAACTACACCTTCGCGAACTTCATCCGCTGAACCACCGACATTCTCACCCAAGCGTTTTACTCTTTCACCTAAAGGCGTACCTTGGCGAAAATTTTCCACATAATCTGCTGGGTTGTTAACTCCCTTTTGATTAATGTTTTTCTGGGCATTTCTTACCAACGCTTCAGCTTTGTCCTGTGCTGCTTTCTCGGCTGTTCTTGATCTTGGGTCTACATCACTAAAGTTATTCATTCCCCGTTCAGGAGAAGAGAGAGGATAACTTTTGGTAGGATCGTAACGTTCAGCATTAGGTACTTGGGCACCGGGTTGAGGTGGTTGAGCTGCGATGTTTGGACGGTTACAGGCTTGAGTCAAGAATAGAAAAATTCCTGCCAAGAAAACTGTTAAAACTTTCACTGGACGAATATTTTTCAACCAAGCGATTACTCTTTGCATAGTTCTACTCCTTGCTTTTTTGTATTCCAGTTAAATGTCAAATCTCCAGCCTTATCTGCGTACTGCTGGATTTGCTTTCAATTCCGGTCTAATGCTGGCTTCATCCGCTTTATTTTTGAGAAAGCCAGACGCTTCTCCAACTTCCTCTGTTACAGTTTCCAGCCGTTCTTTAACTCGAGTTCCTATATTAGGTTCACGTTGAATCAAGTTACCTGGTTCAGGGCGTTGGAAGTTTTCTTTAGTAATGATTGGTAGTTCTGCCTCTTTTTTGAGTCTGCCTACTGGTGTTTCCGCACCGGGATACAGTAATTCAGATTCTTTATTTGTGGCAATTAGCAACTGTGAATTTAGCTGTAGAGTAGCTTGTTCACGTCCTTGATTATCTTTTTGGTTGGTTATTTTTGGGTCAGTAGACATCCTATAGTTACTATATTTGTCTCCACCACCTTTATAGGGATTATTTGCTCTACCAGCTTGCACAGCAGGGTTTTGGGGATTTGCACCTTGAACATTTGCCCCACTACATCCAGTGCTAACCATCAACAATATTCCAGCCAAAAAGACAGTTAAAATCTGGCGCAGTTTTAGTTTTTTCAACAAAGCTATCAAATTGTTCACCTATTCCTCCTTGCATTTAAGAATAAGCCCATAACTTGACTGAAGAATTATTTTATTCATTCAGTAAGTTTTTGTACTTGTTTTAGCTAGTTAGTTTTTGAATAACCCTCGTTTAAGATACGAATAATAAAATCACCTTTACATCTAGCGCAGGTCACATATTAATTAGGATCAGAATACTATTTTTATCTAACTGTAGAGAGATATAAACTAAGAGCAGAAGTTTTAGCCTATATTGTTTGTATTAAAGGTTTTTAGTAGTATGTAATTTGATGACAAATTGAGAATTGAATTTCTGCTTACTGACATAAGTCTCTAGAAAGATAGTCAACTACCTTTGAATATATAGTAATCCATTTTGATTTTTGAAATTACTTGCGTGGTACGCGATCGCGAAGCGTCTCGCAGAGAAGCGCAGCACCAGCGCGATAGGCTATGAGTAGGAAAAACCCTTTTCGATTGGTACTGAATTGTTTCAGAGATTAAATAGGAGTCTTATATCAAGAATTTTATTTAAAAAGAGTGTTGCAGAAATAATGTAGGATAATTTTAGAGATTTTCCTTTGTGCCTTCGCGTCTATGCGTGAGACATTGATCCCTAGATTCAGCAACATCAAAAACCTTAGTTGTTTGGTTAAAATAGCATAATATTTGTGAGTTCAGCCTAGATTTCTCGAATCTTCAATCACCAAATTCATGAAGCAAATTTTCCGCTGGATAGTTTTGGGTGGGACATTGTTCTTTGTAGGTAAAGCCATAAAGGATCATTGGCTAGAAGTGAACGCGATCCGCATTGATGGAGTAGGGTGGGCGATTTTAGCGATCGCTACAGTTATTACTCTACTGGCGCATACTTGGGCAGGCTGGATTTGGACTTGGGTTTTGCAAGAGTTAAATCAACCTGTGCCAGTTTCCCAGTTTATCCAAGTTTACCTCAAAACAAACATTGCTAAGTACTTACCAGGTAATGTTTGGCATTACTATGGACGAATTGTTGCAGCCAAAGAAGCTAATATTTCTGCTGGTGCTGCTACTTTAAGTGTTTTGTTAGAACCGCTACTAATGGCTAGTGCCGCGTCAATTGTGATAATTTTATTTGGTAGCCAATTAGCAATAGCTAATACTAATTTTGTTCTACAAATACTACAATTATTCAGCTTATTTCTAGTTCTTTGTACTATTCATCCTCGGTTTTTGAATCCGATTATTCGCTTTCTATACAGATTAAAAACTAAAAAATCTGCTACTACCAGTACCCAGCTAAATATTCCCTTATATCTTCAACGCTATCCCCTCAAACCTTTGTTGGGAGAATTAGGCTTTTTAGGATTGCGTGGTACTGGTTTTATATTAACTGTATTTGCTTTAAGTTCGTTCAATATAAGTCAAATTCCGTTGTTGCTGGGTGCTTTTAGTTGCGCTTGGTTATTAGGTTTGATTGTTCCGGGTGCGCCTGGTGGGTTGGGTGTGTTTGAAGCAACTGCGATCGCTCTTTTGCAACATCATTTTCCGACTGCTTTAGTAATTAGTGCGATCGCTCTATATCGGCTAATTAGTATTTTAGCTGAAACAGCTGCTGCTACCTTAGCCTTGATCACGGATTAATAGGGATTACTGGATTACACGGAAGATTAAGATGTTGATCATGGATTAGACGGATTTCAGGATGACAATTATGGTGGTTGCATCACCCACCACCAAATTTTAAAAAACTTTTCCCAGTCCCCAGTCCCCAGTTGACTATGCAACTTTTGCTGGGTGGCGGAAGTTTGGAGTTTCCTCACTTGGCTGGGCAAATTTAGCGACGATCGCATCTAGATTTTTCTTAGCATCGCCAAATAACATCCGGGTGTTATCTTTGTAAAATAGGGGATTTTCAACTCCAGCGTAGCCACTGGCCATACTCCGCTTCATGACTACAACGCAGTCAGCTTTCCATACCTCTAATACTGGCATCCCTGCAATCAGGCTTTGAGGATTTTCTAAAGCACTGGGATTAACTGTGTCGTTAGCACCAATCACTAATACAACATTCGTTTGGGGGAAGTCTTCGTTAATCTCATCCATTTCTAAGACAATATCATAGGGCACTTTTGCCTCAGCTAAGAGGACGTTCATGTGTCCTGGCATCCGACCGGCTACTGGATGAATACCAAAGCGAATTTGGACGCCGCGATCGCGCAGCTGCTTAGTAAGTTCTGATACAGTATGCTGGGCTTGAGCTACTGCCATACCGTAGCCAGGGACGACAATTACACTTTTGGCTGTTTGCAAGAGTTCCACGGTATCCTCAACTGTGGCGGTGGAGACGTTGCCTTGAGGCTGTTCTCCATCTTGAGGAGTTGCTGGGCTTGTCTGCTCACCAAAGCCACCGAGAATTACACTAATGAAGGAACGGTTCATAGCTTTGCACATAATGTAGCTGAGGATGGCACCACTACTACCCACCAACGCACCTGTAATAATTAATAGGTCGTTGGAGAGCATAAAGCCAGCCGCCGCCGCCGCCCATCCAGAGTAGCTATTGAGCATGGAAATTACCACTGGCATATCAGCACCACCGATCGCCATGACTAGATGCACACCCAAGATGGAAGCGATCGCCATCATTGCCAACAGCGCTTGCAATCCAGTCAGATTTGTTGTTGTCAAGAACTCGAAACCCAGCCAGACGGAAGCGGTAATCATCCCCAGGTTAAGCAAGTGACGCCCGCTCAAAAGTAAAGGCTTACTGCTGATAATTCCCCGCAATTTACCAAAGGCAATTACCGAACCTGTGCAGGTGATTGCACCAATAAACACACCCACAAAAATTTCGATTTGGTGGATTGTGGACTCAACAGGGGTAAGCGATGGCGACTCTTGCAGATAATTGGCAATCCCTACCAGAACTGCTGCCAACCCGACAAAGCTATGCAGCATCGCCACGAGTTCTGGCATGGAAGTCATCGCCACACGAGCAGCCACGATCGCACCGATTGCGGCTCCTGGGATGACAACTGACGTGAGGATACCGTATGTAGTCAGGTCTAGCGAGAGTGCTGTAGTCAACAAAGCAATCAGCATCCCGATGATGCCATAAACATTGCCTTTACGGGCAGTCTCTTGATTAGAAAGCCCCCCCAGGCTGAGAATGAATAAGACACTAGCCACAATATATGCGACTGTCAGTAGGTTGTTCGACATGAGTTTCCTTTTACTTTTTTCAACAAGAAGGCTCACACCTACCCGGTAGGGAGGTGTTGAGATGAATTGTTGGACGATGACGAGTTGACCTCCGACCAATATCAATCTCTAGGTTGATAAGGGAGTGGGGTCGAGGAGGAATCGCCAGTTTTCTGACTTGGCAACCTATCGATCCAGTCTTCGACAAGTTGAGTAACTGTCTTTTCTTTGCTTTCTGCACAACTCTTAAGTTTGTTATATCTTTTCTCAGACAACCTAACTCTAATAGATTTTTCCTTCATAAACGTATCCATATCGGTGATACGTTTATGGTAATATCTAAATGGTCGATGACCCTCCTGAATGTATGGAACAGAAAGGCTAACTTCAAAGTAGTGAGACTTGCCGCAGCAACATGACTAGATCAGGGAAGACGCAAAGGAAAGCTGGTTGGCTATTGCCGTGATTCCAAGACAAGCGTGTTGCAAAACAATTAAACTGCCTATGGAAGATGGGCGGCTGCCTGGGTTCTCCCTTGAGGAGATAAAGCTGAGAAATCAGCAGAGACGCTGTGTAAGACCAGATTAAACACGGGTTTAACGAGGCAAGGGCGAATGAGACGGGAAGCCTACACTTACCTTCGGGTAAGTGTAGGTACTTCACTTTTGGAACATCCTGAGCATACGTTGAGTGACTAGAAAGCCACCGGAAATATTGATTGTCCCGACGAAAATAGCGATCGCTCCCAGGATGGTAGATGAACTTGATAGCTGGGAAATTTGCAGCATCCCGCCAATAATAATGATGCCGCTAATCGCATTAGTGACACTCATCAGCGGTGTGTGCAGAGCAGGCTTAACATTCCAGATCACTTGCCAGCCCACAAAACACGCCAGCACAAACACAATCAAATGAGATAGAAACGAAGCCGGCGCACTCACGCCAATACCAACAAGAGCTAAACCAACAAGCGGCAGCCAGAGGAGGGAAGAGGACGCGGGGACAGAGGGACGCGGGGACGCGGGGATTTTTTCAGTATCTTTATGTGTTCCTGCTTCCGTATTTACTCTTACCTGAGTCTTTGCTTCTCCCCCTCCCTGAGTCTTTGCTTCTCCCCCTATCTGAGTCCCCGCGTCCCCCTGTCCCCGCGTCCCCGCGTCCTCTTTCGGTGGTGGCCAAGTAATTTCACCGTCATGAACTATCAAAGCGCCGCGAATCGCCTCATTCTCGCGATCGACTTTGTAGTCTTTAGCTCCACCCATTTCTTCGAGGAGATGGTAAAGATTGATGCCATAAAGCTGGCTGGCTTGTTGAGCCATGCGACTGGGTAAATCAGTTAAACCGACAATCGTCACTCCCTGGTAAGAGTAAACTTCACCAGGATGAGTACGGGCGCAATTACCGCCCTGTTCGGCCGCCATATCGACGATCACCGATCCTTCTTTCATACTCTCAACCATTTCCTGAGTAATCAACACAGGCGCTCTTTTACCTGGGATGAGTGCCGTTGTGATGATGATGTCAACCTCTTGGGCTTGAGCGGCAAACAGTTCCATCTCTGCTTTGATAAATTCGTCGCTCATCACCTTGGCGTAGCCGCCCTCACCTGTACCATCCTCAGCAAAATTGAGTTCCAGAAACTCTGCCCCTAAGCTTTCTACCTGCTCTTTAACTACAAGGCGCGTATCAAAAGCGCGGACAATTGCGCCCAAGCTTCTGGCGGTACCGATGGCTGCTAGTCCAGCGACACCAGCACCAATTATCAGCACTTTCGCGGGTGGTACTTTGCCTGCGGCTGTAATCTGTCCGTTGAAGAAGCGTCCAAAGTGATTCGCAGCCTCAATTACCGCCCGGTAGCCTGCGAGATTTGCCATTGAACTCAAAGCGTCCATCTTTTGTGCCCGTGTAATCCGAGGCACTGCATCCATCGCCAACACTGTGGCTTTGCGTGCTATCAGTTTTTCTAGTAAATCTGGGTTCTGGGCTGGCCAGATAAAGCCGATTTGCGTACCTCCTGGGCGTAACAGTTCAGTTTCATGTTTACCAAGTTCTGGGTGTATTTGGGGTGGACGCACTTTGAGTACGATATCTGCCTCTTTCCAGAGAGTGGAGGCGTCTGGCACAATCTGACATTCTGCTTGGATGTAAGCATCATCTGTAAAATTTGCACTTGCGCCTGCATTAGACTCAATTAGCACGTCGAAACCCAGTTTAGCCAGACGTTTAGCTGTGTCTGGTGTAGCTGCTACACGACGTTCACCAGGGTAGACTTCTTTTGGGATACCAACCTTCATCTGTGTTCTCCTTTTCATTTAGCTGAGTTTCCCAGGTAAAGAGAGACACTAAACTTATTTAGAGTTTTGAATTATCGCTTGTCATGACAAAGATATTGAGGATTTCTTTATCGACCCCTATTTTTGATCAACCTGCTGGTTGATATTGTTTAAAGGTCAATTTTTCATCCTCTGCCTGAGCTGCCGCTACCAATTCGGAGTACCGAATTCAGTAAGGGACTTACAGCGTGATAGTTAAAGATATCATTATGAGTAAGTCTTTATATCTATAGCTGTTTTAATTCTTCACAACAGCAGACAGTCTTTAATCCCAAATTTGGCAAAAATGGAAAAAATTGTTAACTAGTTCCGTGGGTTTAAGTCCCCCGGTTCTATGCTTCTTCCCCTACTCCCGGCTTTTGTAGTGTTTTGTAGTATAAAATTTACAAAGATGCTCAAACAAAACTTAGATAAAAATGGCACGAGTGCAACTTGTTTATCCAAAAATCCCAGATAGCAAAAATTGTCCTTGGGAGCGTTGTATAGCTTTTGAGAAATATGATGGTACAAATCTCCACTGGGTTTGGGAGTCGGAACTGGGGTGGTATGCTTTTGGTACACGTCGCGATCGCTTTGATTTGGATAAGCAGGGGATTGCACAATTTAATGCTGCACATCCAGGGTTAGAAGCAGCCTCTAAAATTTTTAATAGAGATTTTGCTAGTGCCCTAGAAATAGTATTTCGAGAAAATGAAAATTATCGGTATCCAGAAATTACTGTATTTACTGAATTTTTTGGCATTAACTCATTTGCTGGTACGCATAAAAATGATGATCCAAAGCAATTAATTTTATTTGACGTGCAGACTGATCAATGTATTATTCCTGCTGAACAATTTCTGCAAGATTTCAGTCACCTCAACATTGCACGGGTTGTTTATCGCGGTAAGCTCACTGGTAAATTTATCCATGATGTCCGTGAAGGTAAATATGATGTCACCGAAGGTGTTATTTGTAAAGGAGGTAAAGATATTAATAACCTATGGATGGTCAAAATTAAAACATATTCTTATCTAAAAAAATTGCAGCAATTTTTCCAAGATGATTGGCGGTCATATTGGGAATAAGGTATTGCAATCGCTCTTTATTTGGTCAATGTTCAAAGGTGGCGATCGCTATTCTAAAGTATATTTAATTAAGTTATTATTTAAACTGAACACACAGTACCATCAGTATATTCTTGCGTGTAAATAAATTTATTGATCGCGCGTAACACCCCATCCCCTTGTGGGTGGGGCGGTTGACGACTAATCAGTTACAAAATAGCGATCGCCATTATGTAAGCAAGTTTCATATATTTGAAGGAGGCGATCGCTATTGTTGAGTGCAATTACTTAATCTGTCCTTAACTCAGCACATAGTATAATCAGTATATTCCTACATGTAAATAAATTTATGACCTCAACAGTCACTTATACCTACAATACTAAAGTCAACTCCTTGTTTAATGAGATTACCGAAAATAAACTCATCACTGAGAGGATTGATAATAATGGCGATGGCGTAGCAGAGTCAGTCATCACCTATGATCTAATATCCGACACCTATGACTTTGACGGCGACGGCAACGCAGAACAAGTTACAAGCTATACTTATAACTCCCAAGGCAAAGTCCTATCAGAAATTACTGATAATAGAGGCATCGACCCCTCCAAAAAGATTAATCTTAATACCTATGATGCCGCAGGCAATTTCACATCCAGAAGCTTTGATGACAATGGCGATGGTAAGCCTGAGTCTGGCAGCATTTATACTTATGATGACAACGGCAATCTGACATCAGCTAAAAATTACGACTCAAACTTAAAGTTAGAGTCGTTCACCACTTTTATCTATGATGCTAAAGGCAATTACATAACATTTAGTTCTGACAGCGATGCAGACGGTATACCAGATGAATTTGGTGATGAATATACTTACGATGCCAACAGTAGAGTCATCTCTGAGAAAAGCTATGGTGTCACCACTACTACTTACAATGATGACGGTAGCGTGGTGCAAGTTGAAAATAAGGGTTTTTCCCTGGCAAAAAATACCTATGATATCAAAGGCAGACTCATAGAAGTCGAAGGTTATCAAGAAACTGAAAGAGGTAGGATAAAAACCAATACTACATATAGCTACGATGGTGAAGGCAATCTAGTATCGATAAATTCTAAATCTATTTATGATATTGAAACCGAATCTACCGATATCAGAACTTATACTTACGATGCTGAAGGCAACCTGACATCTGAACGCTTTGAAAATAATTTCATTAGGGACATTACACAATATACTTACGATAGTGAAGGTAACAGAACATCCAAAAGCTACAGCCGCTATGAGTATGACTACGAAAATGAAGTATTCAATCTTCAATATCTCACCATTTCAACCTACGACAGCTATGGCAAACTGATATCTGCAACTACAGACAAAAATGATGACGGTACGCCTGAAGTAGTTCAAATCTATACATACGATGCTAAAGGCAACTTAATATCCAACAGCTATAATCAAGATGATGCATCTGTAGCTGATTTTACTTATACTTATACCTACGATGTCTATGGCAACCTGACATCTGCAACTAGAGACGAAAATGCCGATGGCACAATTGACTCGACTTTAATTTATACCTCTACCTACGATACCGAAGGCAAGCTAATATCCCAAAGCGCTGATAGCAATGGTGATGGCAAAATTGATAGCGTCAAAATTTATGGACAGACATCCAATAGCGTTGACACAGACGGTGACGGTCAAGCCGACGCATTCACCACTTACAACTACGATCCTAAAGGTAAGCTGATATCTGAGCAGACTGACAGTGATGACGATGATTTAACTGATGAACTTGTCACTTACAGCTATGATAGCGACGGCAAACTGATAACCAAGAAAGTTGATATTGGCAACGACGGCATCATCGATGCAGCAACCACTTATAGTTACAATCCTAATGGTAAGCTGGTGTCTGAACAACTCGATAACAATAATGATGGCGTCACCGATGCACTCACCACTTACAGTTACAACGCAACAGGCAAACTCACAACCAAGAACTTTGACAATAACACCGACGGCATTATAGATGAAACCACCACTTACAACTATGATGCCGATGGTAAATTGATATCCCAAGAAATTGACAACAATAATGATAGCGTCACAGATACACTCGTCAGCTACATCTATGAACGCAATGGTAAGCTTTTATCCAAAACGATTAACAATGACCCAGCCGAAAATTTAACCCTCAACGGTGGTAAGGGTAATGATGAGTTAATTGGTGATGCTGGCAATGACACAATTTATGGTCAAGATGGCAACGATGAACTGTTGGGATTGGGTGGTAATGACATCATTTATGGTGGTAAAGGCAACGATGAACTGGTAGGATTTGATGGTTATGACCAACTATTTGGTGGCAATGGTGATGACCAGCTTTCAGGCTTTGACGGCAATGACCAACTATTTGGTGGCAACGGTCGTGATACCTTAATTGGTGGCGCGGGTGGCGATATCTTAACTGGTGGTAATCTGCGTGATACGTTTGTGTTTGAGTCTTTGAGTGATTCGTTGCTGGCGAATTTTGATGTGATTAAAGACTTAAACATTTATGTAGATAAAATTGATGCACCCAAGGCTGTAAATGCTCGTAATCTGGAACAATTTGGTCAAATTAATGTATTAACTGAGTCCAGAATTCAACTTTTGCTGGATAGTAGTAGTTTTGTTGCTAATCAAGCGGCAACCTTCGGCTTGGGTACGAATATTCCTGGTAGAGATGATGAAAGTCTGCGAACATTCTTGGTAATTAATGATGCTACCAATGGATTTAGTGCGGCAACTGACGCCATCGTTGAGATTACTGGTTACAGCGGTAATTTAGGTGCATTAGCAATTGTTTAATTTGAGTGAGTAGGGTAGGCGAAACGCCTACCTTAGTCAAAAAATTTACAATTACTCACAAAATAGCGATCGCCCTCTCCAAGCATCAGTAATTCGCTATTATCAAGTATAATTACTTAAATTATTGCTTAACTCAGCATCCAATATAATAGACCTCTGGCAAAAGTCGGATACTCGCCAGGAAATAAATTTTCTGGCTGATAACTCAAGTCGGTTGAAACCGACTAATAACAGTATTTTTAGTCCGTTTCAACGGACTTTTGCTATTAGGCAGAGACTTGAGTCTCTGACGGTTCAAGTATTTTTGCAAGAAGTATAATCAATGTGTTCTTACGTATAAATAAATTTATGACCTCAACAACAACTTATACTTACAATGCCAACGGTAGCCTCGCCTTTGAGAGGATTGACAACAATAACGATGGCATCGCAGAGTCGGTTATTACCTATAACCTCATATCCCAAAAAACTGACAATGACAATAACGGCAAGCCTGAGAGTACCACCTTCTACACCTACGACAACAAAGGCAACCGCACATCAGTAAATAATGCCATTACCTATACATACGATGCCAATAACAACCTAACATCAGAAACTAGAGATTCTGATAACGATGGTATACCTGAGGAAGTTTCGACCTATACCTACGATGCCAATAGTAACTTGACATTTAGAAGCACAACTTATGATGGGCTGAGCTACTTCTATACTTATGATTCTAAGGGCAACTTGATCTCCATAGACCAAAGCTATGAGGGCAGCATACCTTATAATGTTGCAACCTATGCCTATGACGCTAACAGTAGATTGATTGCCGAATCTGGTTACAGAATTTATGAGGCTACTTACAACGCTAGCGGTAAGCTTATATCTACATTCATTAATGATTTTAGCGGAGGATATGATAATCCTGTTTCCAGTACATATATTTACGATGCCAGTGGCAAACTGACAAAAGTTATACGTCAAGCTTCAGGTATCCTCTATCGCCCTAATTATGAAGCTACAATCACTATCGATTATACCTACGATGTCGACGGTAAACTGACATCTATCAATGAAGGAACCGATTTATTTGGTGCCGGTGTTCCTCAATTTATTATTGCCACCACTTATACCTATAATGCCGATAGCAACCCAGTAACTGTAACTTTCACTGATACCTTTAATGGTTTTATTTCTCCTTACACTAATTATAATTACACTTACGATACTTTTGGCAACCTTATATCTGCGACTAGTAACTTCTATGATATGGATGGTAAACCTTATGGGTTCAGCACCAACACTTACAACATCAGAGGGGATTTAATATCGCAAAGCTTAGATGAGAATGGCGATGGTGAGTTCAATGATTCTGATTCCTTCAGAACATATACTTACACTTATGATGATAAGGGTAATATCATATCTGAAAGCCTTGATAACAATGGTGACGGTAAGCCGGATGAGGTAAATTTTTATGCCTATGGGCCTACAAGTGCCAGCTTTGATACTGACGGCGACGGTGTGCCTGACACATTCAAGTTTTACAACTATAATGCTGAAGGTCAGCTGATATCTGAGCAGGTTGACAATAATAATGACGGTACAGTAGATGTACTTACTACTTACAGCTATGATACTGAAGGTAAACTCATAGCTGAGCAGGCTGACAATAACAATGATGGTACCGTAGATATACTTAGCACTTACAGTTACGATCCCAATGGGAAGTTGACAATCAAGAATTCTGACACAAACAACGACGGCATCATCGATACAGTCACCACTTACAACTACAACACTGACGGTCAACTCATTTCTGAAGAAATTGACAGCAATGGTGACAGCGAGACCGATACCCTTGTGAGCTATATCTATAACCGCAGTGGTCAACTTTTATGGAAAACTACTGATGAAGAGTCAGTAGATGGTTTGCTCCTGGATGGTAGCAATGATGACGATGAGTTAATTGGCGATGCAGGTAACGATACAATTTACGGCAAAGATGGTAACGATGAACTGTTGGGGTTAGGTGGTAACGACATCATTTATGGTGGTAACGGGAATGATGAACTGGTAGGATTTGATGGTTATGACCAACTATTTGGTGGCAATGGTAATGACCAACTCTCAGGCTTTGATGGCAATGACCAACTATTTGGTGGCAACGGTCGTGATACCTTAATTGGTGGTGCAGGTGGAGATATCCTCACTGGTGGCAATCGTCGTGATACTTTTGTGTTTGAGTCTTTGAGTGATTCGTTGCTGGCGAATTTTGATGTGATTAAAGACTTAGACGTTCATGTAGATAAGATTGATGCACCCAAGGCGGTAAATACCCTTAACTTGCAACAATTTGGTCAAATTAATCTGCTAACTGAGGCGAGAATTCAACTTTTGTTGGATAGTACTAGTTTTATTGCTAATCAAGCTGCAACATTCACCTTTTTTGATTTAAATGATCGGACTTTCCTAGTAATTAATGATGCCACCAACGGATTTAATGCTGCTACTGACGCCATCATTGAGATTACTGGTTACAGCGGTAATCTGGGTGCTTTAGCGATTGTGTGATTTGTGGTTAGTAAAGTTGCCTCAAATACTAACTTTTTTCAACGCAAAGAACGCGGAGTTTAGCGCAAAGGTACGTAGAGATTTTATGTAGGATAGTTTTGTGCTAAAAATTCTTTGGCTTCAAGCTGATCTGTAATCACTCTATCAAGAGTCGCGGCGAGTAAATCATCTAATATTTGTCGATACTGTGGCCCTGGCTGATAACCTAGTCTCCTTAAATCATTGCCGTTCAAAAGTGGCTGTATATGATGCCAAACTGTGAGATATTGCCAAATTTGTTGCCTGATTACTCGCGGACTTCGCAAAGCAATTAAAATCAGCATTGGTAAGTCATACTGTCGCAGTAAATGTACAATTTGACTGGGATGTTGCAAATTAGGTAATGAAGCCATCACCTCAGTTTCTGCTTGAGATAAATTCTTCAACCTAGCGATGCTTTCCTCTTGTAGTTGTAGATTTTTTGCTACTTTCCCTTGATGTTCTGGTATTAAATGAGCAATTAATACTTCTAGGCGCATTTGCCAGTGAATTAAGGTTTGTTGACTGTCAAATCGCCCTAAACAGCGTTCTAGCAAACGTAGTTGTCGTAGAAGTTCTGCATCTAGTTTGAGGGTAGGATGAATGCACTGTAACGCTCCTAGATTGTCGAGTAGCTGTAAAGCCGATTTCCAGTAAGGGGCTTCTAGGATATGCTTTAATTCTGTTTTGAGTCGAGTTTGGAGAGCTGGAGTTTTGCTATTCTCTTGAGCAGTGCGATCGTAAACACCACTATTGATAGCATAACGGATATACTCTTCTGTCTGCGGTTCAATATCAAATCCCAAGCGCACGGCAAAGCGCACACCGCGATAAATGCGAGTTGGGTCTTCAATAAAGCTATTGGCGTGTAAAACTCGAATTTGCTTAGCTTGTAAATCTACTAAACCACCAAAGAAATCAAGTAAATCTCCAGCACGGGGGGATGTAAGTCGCAGTGCCATGGCGTTGATGGTGAAATCCCGACGATACAAATCTTGACGAATCGAACTCGCCTCAACTTCTGGATTAGCGGCGGGGTAAGGGTAAAATTCTGTCCTAGCGGTGGCAATATCTATCCATAAGGAATCTAATTCTGAATCTTTATGCCATAGCAAGGCAGCAGTTTGAAAAGCCCCATGGATTTCTAAACGCGCACCTAAGTAAATTTGCTGAAGTACTTTGGCTAATTCAACACCAGCGCCAACAGCGGCTGTTTTGTGAAAACCATCCACTACAAGGTCAATATCTTTAATCAGCAATGTGCCCGTTGTTGCTTCAGCTAACAGCACGTCTCGCACTGCCCCCCCCACAAGATAAAGGTGCCAACCCCGTTTTTCTGCCTCTTGCGATGCTATGGTGAGCAATTGCCACAATTGAGGAGCAAGAGCAGAGGACACGGGGACACGGGGACGTGGGGACGCGGAGAGTAATGTTGTCCCCGCGTTCCCACCTTGCCCTGTGCCTGTGTCTGCTTGATGTAATTCGCGTAGCACATCGGTACGGGTAACGATGCCGACTAACTGCTCATTCTCCAGCACTGGTAGGCGTCCGATATCATATGTCACCATTAACGCCTCAATTTCTGGCAGTGTGGTATCTGGGGTGATAGTTTTGAGGTTGGTTGTCATATAACCCTTGACTGGTGCATGACTAAACCCGTGATGTAAGGCAATATCAATATCCCGTCGGGAAATAATACCTACCAATTGTGCTTGGGAATCAACTACAGATAAACCAGAGTGTCCATAGCGTAATAAAATACGCTGGGCTTCCGTAATTGTGGTGTCAGGGCGAATGGTGCGGACAGGAGAAGACATTAAATCTCTGGCTGTGGGGGGATGAGGAATTTGAGCTTTAATGCCATCGAGAAGTTGTTGCAGTATTGCTTGTGAGTCTACTTGACGCAAATTCAAAGATGCTGCTTGGGAATGACCGCCACCACCGAAATTTTGGAATAATATATTGAGGTTTGTCTGGGGAATTTGCGATCGCCCAATCACTGTTAAGCGTGAATCACCTTCCCCTAACGGATATTCGTTGGCTAACAGCAAAGCATCTATTTCGGTTAACTCCACAAGTTCTGAAGCCAGACTCGATAAACCTGGCACAAATCCTTCAGTTTTTAACGTCACCGAAGCGATCGTATATCCACGCAGGTCAACGTATGCTAAATTTTCTAGCGCTTGAGTCAATAACTGCTGCAATTGCACAGATAAGCCAGGATCGCAATAGGTGGAAATTACCTTTAAACTAGCACCTTGCTGCATCAACCAAGCCAAAGCTAAAGCATCTCTTGGTGTAGCTTGCTCAAACGTCAACGAACCAGTATCAACATGGATACCCAAAGCCATCACCGTTGCTTGGGCAGGAGTTAGAGAGATTTGCCGCTGTTGCAATTGTTCCACAATTAATGTTGTGGTCGCTCCCACAGCAGAAATATACGATTGCGTCACCGCAATACTAGGTTCTTGTCCTAAGTGATGGTCATAAATAACAATCTCTTTTAAGTGTGGTAAATCTAACCACTCCGCAGCCTTACCCAAGCGATCGCGGTTTTGTGTATCCACCACAGTTAGAGAGCGAATTTTCTCAGGATTAACCGAACGCCGCTCAATTAGCGGGTATTCATCCCGATGCAATGCCAAAAAATCCCTCACAGGTGGGTGAGAACCACCACTCAGCACAATTTTGCTCCCCGGTAGCAGGCAAGTTAGTCCTACCGCCGCCCCTAATGCGTCAAAATCAGCTGTTGTGTGGCAAAGAATTAAATCCATATTCAAGAGTCATTAGTCATTAGTCATTAGTCATTAGTACTTAGACAAAAGACAAAGGACAAATGACTAAATGACAAGAGTGTAACGATTTCTGATACCTTAAAAATAAGGAAAAACTATCAGTGTCGCCCTTAAAGATATTCTATCTTTAGCATTTCGTTATTTTGGGAGAAGCAAAAATGACCATCATATTCCAATTCGCTTTAGTAGCCCTGGTTCTGCTGTCTTTTATTCTAGTTGTTGGTGTTCCCGTTGCTTACGCAACTCCCCAAAACTGGGTTGAATCAAAAAGGTTACTCTGGATTGGTTCTGGAGTCTGGGTTGCATTAGTACTTTTAGTCGGAATATTAAACTTTTTGGTTGTGTAGGCCACGACTTCGCTCTAGCATCGGCACATAATATAAAAACTAGAGGAGCAGAAAAGCCAAAGTAAAAGGTTTAAGAGCTTTTTCCTGAGTGCGCTTTCCTGCTCCTCTACATTTAAATAAGAAAAGTATATTGCCAAGAAATATATTAAGAGGCAGTCATGGCAGTTTTCGAGGGAAGTTTTACTCAAACAGAACCTTTGCGGTTTGCAGTGGTCATCGGTCGATTTAACGACCTAGTTAGCGTTAAGCTCCTAGAGGGGTGTCAAGATTGCTTAAAACGCCATGGTGTAGATACAAATCCCCACGGCAATCAGGTAGATTATGTTTGGGTACCGGGAAGCTTTGAAGTCCCAATCGTCGCTCGCCAACTTGCACTTTCCCATCGCTATGATGCAGTAATTTGCTTGGGTGCAGTGATTAAAGGCCAAACACCTCATTTTGATTATGTATCTTCAGAAGTTGCCAAAGGTATTGCCGCCGCAGGTTTTCAAACAGGCGTACCCGTAATTTTTGGCATTTTAACAGTAGATACTATGCAGCAAGCCTTAGAACGAGCAGGTATTAAGAGTAATCATGGCTGGGATTATGCCATGAGCGCTCTAGAAATGGCTAGCCTGATGCGGCAACTACGCTCTAACCTAGCAGAACCATCATATCCTCATAACCCTCAGTCTTTGCCTGCATCTTTTCCCAACACCAGCGTTAACAATCTTGCCCCAGAGTCAGAACAACTGAGCTAAACAATTAAGAGGACACGGAGACACGGGGACGCGGGGACGCGCTTACACGGTGAGACAGCGAGTAAAGGAGGGTTTCCCTCCGCAGGCGACGGCGTTAGCGCAGCGTTAGCGAGCTTGCGAGCGTCACCCGAAGGGTGACGCGGAGAATGTAAATGAAAGTTTCTCCGCATTCCCCCATCCCTACCTCTTATGGGTAGGTTTTTTAGATTTCGCGTTTTGGTTGACGCGGGGACGCGGGGACGCGGGGACGTAAAGAAAGATTTCGGAACGAAAAAATAGGTTTTTTCAGACTGAATATGAAAAACCTACCCTTGAAAGCCCATCTCTACTCCCTACTCCCCACTCCCCACTCCCCACTCCCTAGTTAATAAAATTAGTAGTTGACAAACAATAGCAGATTTGAGATGATAGTATGTACATGAAAATTGCGGGTATAGCTCAGTGGTAGAGCGTCACCTTGCCAAGGTGAATGTCGCGCGTTCGAATCGCGTTACCCGCTTTTGAAGACAGCAAAATCTCTTAATTTAGCTAGTTTTTTAGTTGATGTACTACACTTAAACCAAGGTGTTTAGCAGTATTGTAAGGTGCAACACGTCTTTTGGTGGTGAAATCAGCCAAAATGTAGATAACATAAATTCTGATTTATGACTCCGCAATTGTTGCTTGATAACAGAGAAATTAGTCCTAAAAACATCTGTCAAAGGATAAATTCTCAAAATTTGTAAAAACGCGCTCAAGTTATTAGAACGCTTGTGCAATCTCAAAAACCTGAAAAAATAGATTTCAATACGGAATACCCCTGCCCCTGTCGTCGTCGGGGGCGACTAGTTCCGATTACGTTGACAGAAGCATTTGGTTGCGATCGCTGTCAGCAAATATTTGTACTAGAGGATAATGGTTATGTGCTAGAACAACTCTCCACAACCTATCCCTACAAGCGGGCTTGGCGCTGGATGGGCAATAATTGGCATGTTGTCCATCCCAAATTGGGAGAAAGCTATCTACCCATAGCACTAGGCATTATTTTCGTGCTAGTGATTATATGGCTGCCATTAGCACTGCGATTAGCAAATGGCTCTAGTATTATTGCTTGGGCAATGGTAGCAGTGCTATTGGCTATCCTGCCAGCACTAATGGTCTGGCTGACCTACAGACGTTAACTCAATGACTGTTGCAGCTGTGGAAGATAGCCCCGAACCCATGAAAAGCGCTAAACGCGCGTATCAAGCTTCCTTGAAATTGGGAACTACCAAGGGAGTAGACCGGAGTCGCGCTGTGTTGGCAATGGCACAAGCGCTAGAACGGGCATTTGATGATATCCTAGAAGCCAATACTTTAGACTTAGAAGCCAGTCGGGAAATGGCTGTGCCAGATTTAATCTTAGATTGGCTGAAGTTAACTCCTAAGCGCCTAGAGACTGCGGTGGACATTCTACAACGCTTGGGGGAACTCTCAGACCCGCTGCGAAGAGTCAGAAACGCCGACTATCAATTAGAAGATTCACAAAGTTACTCTCAGTTAATGCCTTTGGGAGTAATTGGATTTATTTATGAGGCGTTTCCTGATTTAGGTGCGATCGCAGCGGGTTTTTGTTTGAAAACTGGCAATAGTATAATTCTTAAAGGTGGTACAGAAGCTAGCCATTCTAACGCGGCGATTGCGGATGCTCTGCAAACTGCGATCGCCGAAGTTGGTTTACCATCAGGTTGTGTAGAACTGATTACAGCTGAACATGGTGCTTCGATTCGGGATTTAATCACCCAAGACCAGTATCTAAATTTAGTTATTCCCTATGGACGTTCCAGCTTAGTACAGCAGGTGATGCGCCAGTCAACTTGCCCTGTTTTAAAGTCAGCAATGGGTAACTGTTATCTCTACTGGTCGTTGAATAGCAGCTTAGAAATGGTGCGCTGGATAATTATGGATAGCCATCAAAGCGAACCAGACCCAGTTAATGCGATTGAAAAGGTATTAATTCATCGTCAAGCCTTACCTTCCTCCTTGGCAGTTTTGTGGAACAGCTTGAAGGAAAAAGGCTTTGAAATTAAAGCAGATGCCGAATTAGTACAAGCCTTTCCCCAGTTGCAGTTGGCGAAAGAAGGAGAATGGGAAAGTTCTTATTTAACTAAGACAGTAGCTTTTAAACTAGTAGATAGCTTAGAGGGTGCGATCGCTTGGATTAATCAGTACAGTAGCGGTCATGCTGACTGTATTATCACTGAATCCTATCAAGAAAGCCGCCAGTTTGCCTTGGGAGTTAACAGTGCCTCCACATACATTAATACCTCCCCGCGTTTTTCCCGCAATCCTTCACGGGGAGATTCAGTATTTTTAGGCATGTCCAACCAAAAAGGTCATCGTCGAGGATTTATTAGCTTGGAAACCTTGACCACTGTTAAGCACATTGTTCAGGGAAATGGCAGGTTTTAAGCGCTTTATAATCTCAAAATCACGTCAATCCTGTAAAGTTTTTAGAGGAGCCGGAAAAATAGATGAAAAGAGCAATTCAACTAGGTGTAGCTATTTCAGTTTCTGCGATCGCCTCGCTGGTCATATCACTGAAAGCAGAAGCTGCTAAAGTTAACCTTGAGGGCAATAATGCCACAGGTATCGAAGACTTACAGGTTGGGGACAAACTGTATGATGTAAGTTTTATTAATGATGCAGCTCTTAAATTGTTTGATCCTAAGAGTTCTACATTCCCTGGAGGCGGATCTTTTGAAGCGTTGCAAGCAATCAACAATACATTGAATAGCGTCACTACAGCAACTCTCGCTGGAGGACAAAATTACTATATCTTATCTGCTGGTTTACTTGGTGGTGATGCCACGGAAGTATCTATAGAAGCATATACTTCATCTTATGATGACTCAAGTGGATGGATACCAGATTATCGTGCCGAGCTGGGTATTGCAACTCCACTGACATTCACAGGTTCTGACTCTGGAAATTTTGCCATCTTAACTCTATCAGGTAACACACCTCCAGTTCCCGAACCTGCAAGCATTCTCGGTAGTATGACAGCAGCTGGTTTACTAATTGCGATGAAGAAAAAAGTTAGGCGTTGCTGAAATTAACGAGTGATATCATGTTCGTCTGAAGACTTATCATTAGGGCTGTTTCCCTGTGCAGGCGACTGCGTTAGCGAGGAACGAGCGTCACCCGAAGGGAGAAATTTTAATAATAAGTGATTATCCGAACTTGATATGAAATTTGATCAAACAAATATCTGTTCCCTGTTAAGAATTGACTTCTAGCAAAGTCCAAAAGTAACCATCTGGTGCTACAAAAGAGAAACTCATCTCGCCAAACTCATTGCTGGTGATATCTGTAAACTTTTGGACACTACTTGTTTTAATGCGATCGCAATACTCATATAATCCCTTTACACGATAAGTGTACAAACACATTCCCAAACTACCCGGCCTAGCTGCTTCAAAGCGTGACTCTAAATTAATCTCTTCGGGAAATCGAATCACATAAAGTCTACCGCTACGTGCAGCCATTAAATCAGACTTGGAAGAACGAGGATCATCAAAGGTAGTGACAATAAACTTTTCACCAGGTTTAAGATCGAAAATCTCTCTACCTGCTAACGAAGACTCATAACTCGTTTCAACGTCATCACGCACACGCAGCAAATTTAAAACTTCTTCATAGAACCGCAGAGTTTCTTTGCTGTCATCCTGAACGATGATTCCTATGTGAGTAAATTGACTAGTTTTCAAAGCGGCATTGTGGTTAATTTGCCCATAATGTGGCAATGTATACCCAAACCGTTGAAATAGAACCTGTCTAGCAAAAGGTTGGAGTAGTAACATTTCTCGCACCCCAACCGCCTGTTCCACAAAAGGGCGGCTTTTTCTCTCTTTGTTGTAAATTACTTCCCAATAAGGGTTAGTATATCTGATGGGCCAACCTGCCGTTTTTGCATCCTCTGCATGATTTAAGATAGTCAATGCATCAGCAGTTAAGGTAGTCGCCCAGCGATTTCCCTTAACTTTCATTGACTCTATTCCTAACCCTTGATGCGTAGGTTTTTGCCAAACCATCAAACGAATTAACCCATGATCTGCATTTTGGTGGTAAAGACGAATCGAGTGCAAAGACGAATTCACCCCATATAATTGATGGGCTGTAGCTGCGTCTAATTCTCCCACTTGTCCAATATGATAGCCAAATTGCTCCCAATATTGAATGGCAACAATTGGTTCAGGAACACCAATGCACACCTCATAAATACCTTCAATTGCAGTTTGCCCTTGAGTCATACTAATTCGTAATTCTTAACTAAGATATACTCTCGTTTGATTAATTGGCGACTGAGTAACGCATAACTAAACGGTATCTGTTTTACAATATATACCAATTAAATTCAATGATTAATATTTTTTAAATCTTGCATAACTGCAACGGTTGATTGATAGCGATCGCTAAAATTATATCGCACCATTTTATCTAAAATTATCGCCAATTCTTCGCTAACTTGTGCCATTTCACGCCACACAACATTTCCTGTTTCGGGATCTGGATGTAATTCCTGTGGCGGTATGCCAGTTATGGCTTGAATCCCAATCATTCCTAAAGCGTAAATATCACTACACAAACGGGGATGTCCAACAATTTGTTCTGGAGGCATGTAACCCCGCGTGCCAATAGCAACTGTTGCTAATTCTGTTTTCTCGCTAGGTGGTTGCATCAATTTAACTGCACCAAAGTCAATCAACACTAACCGATTATCTTGAGTACATCTAATAATATTACTCGGTTTAATATCTCGATGAATTACCCGATGCTGGTGAAGAAACCCTAAAACTTCTAAAACTTCTTTGAGCATCTCAATAACAAATAATTCATGCTGTATATCCCGCACAGGCGGTAATTCCTCATTGAGAGTATGTCCCTGAATATATTCTTCAACTAAATAAAATTCTTGTTCATCTTCAAAATAAGCAAGTAATTCTGGAATTTGATGATGTTTACCTAAAGTTTGTAAAATTTCTGCTTCGGTATTAAATAATCTACGCGCAACTTGCAAAAATTTAGTATCTTGTCGAGCTGGCATTAACTTTTTTACTACACAAGTTGGACGACCAGGTAGTTGAGTATCTTGTGCTAAATAAGTCCGACCAAATCCACCTACACCTAATACTTTAGAGATTTGGTAACGTCCACTCAAAAGAAAATTACCAGGTGTTTTGGTTTTTGTATCACTTATAGATGTAAAATTATATGTATCTGTAAATACTGTCTTATCTTCTAATAATATATTTAATTGCGCGATCGCCTCTTGTTGTTTTTCCACTTGCAGAATAATCAACTCAGTTCGCTGCTGAGCCTGGTAAGTATTGTACCCCATAATACTTAAGCTACTAAATATCATCGCGATCGCAGGCGGAATTAAAGGTATCCATCCAGCTAGAAAAAACAAACATACACAGATTCCCATCAAACTAATTAAGGTGATACTTGCTGCCAATACCAATAACAAAGGATACCGTAAACGCCAAGCGATCGCACTACCTAACAATGACCAACTCCACACCCAAATCAATTCTGCCCAATCAGGCCAGTACCAAATCAAAGGACGCTGATCCAAAACTGTACTAATAATTTGACTTGCTACTTGTGCCTGAATAAACATTGCAGGCATTCTTATTGGTTGCTGCGATAAAGTACTATATGGTGTATAAAAACCACCTGGAGGTAGATTAGCCGCAGTAGTACCGATAATTACCAGACGGTCTTTAATTAAACTAGGGTTTACCCGATTACTGAGGACTTGTGTGAGTGTTACTTGGTTAGTGAAGTGATTGGGGTGATGATAATTTAATAGTATTTGATAGCCATCTGCATCTAAATTTTGATAGCTACCCGAATTAGCCTCTAAGCGAGGAAAAATAGTTTTACCTAATTGAAAGTTCCCATCGTTGTTGAATTGATATTCAATCCCTTGTTTAGCTAAATAATTAATCGCAATCAGGGCACTAAACGAAAATGTAGTTGTGCATTTTTTTTCTGTAGAATAGGCAAATAATAAACCCCGACGGAGAACTTGATCGTTTTCATTATCAGGGATAACGTCACTAAAACCTATATTTTCTATAGGAAAATTAGGTAATGGGGGAATTTCATTTCTACCGACACTACTGAACAAGCAGGTACTGATAATATTGTCTGAATTTTGCAGATTAACAGCTAAACTTTTTTGTTCTGGTCGAAACAGATATAAACCGATAACACGCGGTTTTCCAGCTGCTAATTTCTCTAACAATCTATTGATTGTGCCGTCTGAGAGATGCCATTGTTCTCGTTCTAGATCCTCTTGAGTAATTTTTACCAGTAAAATGCGCTTGTCTGATGCTTCTAGAGGACGCGATCGCAACATCTCATCATAAACTCTTAACTCCCAAGGCTGCAACCATTTAAGTTCTCGAACTCCCCAGACAAAGGCAGTGACTCCCACACTAGTCAAAAGAATAATTGGTAGCCAGTTATTAGTAGCGGAAGTTTCACGGGAAACCTGATCTTTGGTAAACGCAGTACGGAGATATTCTAATAAACCACTGATCACAGCATTGCAGCAATAGCACGAAATTAGTAGATGCAGACGAGAAATTAAGGGTTAGAGTCACCACCAAGAGTTTTTGGACTCTCAGTAATTGACTCTTGATTGGAGGCTATTACGAAGGGAATAGAGTCAAGAGATGCGGTTGATGAACCTAATTGAGGTTGCTCAAGTGATGCTTCAGATGCTTCAATAGCTGTATCACTAAAGTATGAGCCAACAATCTTATCATAGTTGGACGCAACAGCTAAAAATGCCCCCCCCAAAATATAGATGGGTAATGGCAAATTAAATTTTTGTATCCAATCAAACAGTTCTGCTAAGGCAAAGAGTACCAAAAAGCAGGCAAGCCAAACTCTCATCTTTTTATCCCCTGCGTTGAAACAACCTAACTACTAGAATAAACAGCCTGCATCATATATACAATTTTAAAAGGCAGTAGGTGAAGTATACTGAAGGGAAGTAATTACGGACAAATATTTCGTAACTATAGTATAAAATAGCACTAATAATGCTCAAAATATAGCGGTTTTTACTTAAAATTTGTCGCAATCATTAAAGTAAACGTATATATTCAGTTCCAATCCCTAATAGGGATTTATATGCTTTTAGCAGAGGAAAAGGGAGGTTCTTCCCCCCTGCTCCCTGCCTCTTCAGTCAAATGGTTGAGGTCAAAATGTATAAATTACGACTATTTTCTTTGAGTGGCGATCGCTAATTTTGCACCCTCAACCTGGCGTACCTGATCCATTACTGCCACAACTTTACCATGAACAACAGTTTCATCAGCATTAATAATTACCAATGATTGCGGGTTAGCATTGACTAAAGATCTGATTTTTGATGCCAAACTATCAACCGCAATCGGTTCGCGGTTGACGCTAACATCTCCTTGGTCATTCACCGTGACAGTAATTTTAGTGGGGACTTGTTGTTGTTTAGCCGTGGCTGCCTTCGGTAAATTTACTGGCAAACCTTCTGAACGAGTTAAAAATAATGTTGACATGATAAAAAAGGTCAAAATTGCAAATATCACATCAATCATTGGCACAATATTAATCTGTGCTGGAATATCGGGTTCATCTTGTAGACGCATAAGTCTTCTCTCCTCGTTCGTAACGATGGCGGTAGAGTAATTCTAACTGTCCCCCATACTCCTGAATCAGTGCTATTTGGCGCTGATAAAGTCCTCGAAAAGTATTGGCAAATAGGAGTATAAATATCGCAACTATCAATCCCGATGCTGTTGAGACCAAAGCTTCACTAATCCCAGAGGTGACACCAGCTGTCTTACTACCTCCTACATCACCAAGATTAAGTGAAGCAAAGGATGTGATCAAACCTAACACTGTACCCAGAAGACCCAACAGTGGTGCTAGACTAACAAACGTCTCGAAAATGTTTTGAAAGCGTTTGAGTACAGGAATTTCAGCCTGTGACTCGCTTTCTAGTGCTAAACGAAATTCATCTGGTGTTGGCTCCTCCAATTCTAAAGCTGCTAGAAAAATGCGTGCGAGTGGTAAATCTGCATTTTGCCTGAGTTTATCCATTGCACCAACAATATTATCGAGTCGATACAGATTCAACACATCTCGTACCACGCGGTTTTGACGCTTGTTAATTCTTACCCAAAACCGAATTCGCTCGATAATCAGTGCCACGCCCAACAGCGAAAACCCTAGCAGGGGCAACATGACTATACCACCTGCTTCAAATAGTTTCAGAATTCCCATGTTTTCTCAACGTTGTCAACAACACATAGTTCAGACTACCAGAATTTAAAGAAAAGCTGATAGTTTTTCTCAATAAATTTTAAAATACAATGATTCTCTTTCCAAATAAGAGCATCATGATATTTATTTACTTAACTTGTTTAGTGACTTTACATAATTTAATATTATTAAAATAAAAATTAATATTGTATGTAAATCATGATAACCAAAGTTTTTTAAAGTGTTTTTACTGATGACGACTCAGTGATAGCCAGCGAAATAATTTTAATTTTTTACTTGCTATTTGTGACCATGCATTTTAAGATGACTAAATTAGTGAGAATAGGTAGCAACAGGCTATGAGCTTTTCTGGCATTACTGTCGAACAGCGTTCCAAAGAGATTGCAGCTCTCAAATATTTTCTGAGCTACAGTTTGATTGGCTCGCTAGCGCTGCATATCGGCTTACTGTCTTCAGGCATTGGTAATTATTTAACAAGAGTGCCTGAAGAAAACGAACCCATAGAATTAGCGATCGTTGATACTCCGACAGAAGAACCAGTAAAACCACTTGAAGAAATTCCCGAAGAACCCAAAAAGCCAGAAGTTATTGAAAAACAGCCAGAAGTAACTCCACCAATCCAAGATTTGACTGAAAGACCAAAACCAATCCCCCAACCAGAAAAAAATATAGAAAAGCCACAACCAACAAATAAAGAAGTTGCTACCAAGCCACAAACCCCGGTCACAACTGCTCCTTCTACCAATCTCAGAAACATTTTAAGCAGCATCAGAGACTCTAGAGCCAATCAAGGCAACGAGGGAGGCGAGAGTCCAGTAATCACAAGTGGTACTGATAATTCTGGCTCTGGTATTACAGTAGGTCGAGGCACAGGTACAGGTACAAATACAGGCACAGGTACAGGTACAAATACAGGCACAGGTACAGGTACAAATACAAGTCCAACCACCCAAACAGAAATTCGTCCCCCAATAGCAACAGCCCCCACACCACCAAGAATCAACAATCCAAGTAGTGGTAGTGGTCGTGCAGCTTGTCGCGAAGATGGATGTATACCCAAGTATCCAGAGTCAGCCAGAAAGCGAGGAATTGAAGGCAGAGTAGAAGTAGCCGTTGATACAGATTCTCAAGGCAACGTTACGAATGTGCGAGTTGTGAACTCCAGCGGCAATCGGGACTTGGATGAAGAAACCATCAGACAAGCGCGTGAATGGAAATTAAAACCATCCGAGAGTGGTAGACAAGGAGTAGCGATCGCCACTGAATATGCCATTAGAGGGTCACGACGCGATCGGCAAAACCAGGAACGCAGAAGACAAAGGGAACAAAGAGAAGCTGAACAAAGAAACCAACAAACAACAGCATCCAACACCAACTCTACAGAGGGAACCTCCAGACGTAGACGATTGCTAACATCAACTAGCTCTAATATTCCTTCTGAAAGCACCAGCCAACCAAGAATCCGCCGACAGCGAGAGTCTGTATCATCTACGCCATCATCTCAAACAAGAACAACTCGGAGTCAGGGAACTGCCAGAGAATCCTTACGCCGCATCAGAAGTCAACGAGCATCCACCAGTTCATCACAACCGCAACCAACTAGAACTAGAAGACGGCGGCGTAGTGAGAGTCCAAGCCAAAACAAATTACGCCAAACCTTACGCGGTTTGCGTCAACAACCCCAATCGCAGCCAGCAACACCTTAAGGGAGTGGGTAATTCGTAATTCGTAATTCGTAATTCGTAACGACGCCCCTTGTTAACTATTGCAGGTTCAATGGTGAGCGTTGCTGCTACAGCCTTTTCAATGCCACGACTTACTTACACGGTGGCATAGGCAACCTTTCAACTCAGCTTAGTACCCGTGAAAAGGGTCAATTTGGAGAGGAGCCGGATGAAAGGCAAACTTTCATGTCCGGTTCTGAAGCCGAGTATGGGGGGTGACTCCCATACTTATGTTAACGGAGTGTCAATGGAAATACCGTATTTTTGCATCACTTGCTCAATCAACTGAGTTACTTCATCTATCCGATTTTTAACCTTATCAAAATCAATATTTGCCCAAATACTGGTCTTGTAAGGTGTGTGATGATATTGATTCATAATTTGTATCCCTTGTCAATATAATTCTATATAAATACACAATATCAACAGCTTCAATTTCTAAACTACTTACTTAAGATATATAAGTGAATATATGTAAGATTTGCTTAATGTTTTAGCTAGAAGACGAGAGGGGAGGAAGATCAGGAGGCAGCACTTCAACTTCTTCTTTCGGGTACGCTTACTCAGTAACCAGGGAGGCAGGGGGAGAATTACGAATTCCCAATTACGAATTACGAATTACGAATTACGAATTCCCCACTCCCCTAAATCTTTGTTTGTAGATATTGCACTAACTGTGGCGCTTGCATTACGCCCTCAATTCTATCTACTGGCTGACCCTGTTTAAAAAGTACCAGAGTTGGTAAAGCGTAGATTTGATACTGGGTTGCTAACTCTGTGTACTTTTCAGTATCAATTTTGACTATCCGCAGACGATCTTTAAGTTGGGCGTTAACTTGTTCTAAAATTGGTACCATCATTTGGCAAGGGCCACACCAGTCAGCGTAGAAATCTACCAACACGGGTACATCAGAACTAGACAGCATTTCCTCAAAGCTGTCAAAATGTTTTTTGGTTGACATAATAACACACCGCTTTTATTTGATTTGATTTCAATAGTAATGCGTGCTATCTGGAATCGGTATAACCTCATTTTGTTTTTATTGTTGCAGAATCTTGGAATTTTAAATTCCGCAAAGTAGTACTAGGTACGAATCACCATAAGATGATTAGCGCGGAGATTCAAAACATTGAGGAATATTTCATGGTAGTTTTAAATGAAAATTTGCAGCAGTTGCAGGGAAAAGTCGCGATTATTACAGGTGCGTCCAGAGGAATTGGACGAGCGATCGCACTTGAATTGGCTAAACAAGGGGCTAGTATAGTTGTCAATTATGCTAGCTCTAGTAGTGCAGCAGACAAAGTAGTTGCGGAAATTACAGAAGTTGGTAGTCAGGCTATTGCTCTGCAAGCTGACGTTTCCCAAACCGACCAAGTAGATACACTAGTCAACAAAGTTTTAGAAAAGTTCAATCGCATTGATATTTTAGTCAACAATGCAGGTATTACCCGCGATACACTACTTTTGCGAATGAAACCAGAAGATTGGCAAGCAGTAATTGACCTAAATCTTACTGGTGTTTTCTTATGTACACGTGCTGTCAGTAAAATCATGCTCAAACAGCGCTCTGGGCGAATTATCAATATTGCCTCTGTTTCTGGATTAATGGGTAATCCCGGTCAAGCAAACTATAGCGCAGCTAAAGCAGGCGTTATTGGTTTTACCAAAACTGTCGCTAAAGAATTGGCTTCTCGTGGCATCACCGCTAACGTTGTCGCCCCTGGTTTTATTGCCACTGATATGACACACGAACTCAACAACACCGAAGAGATTATCAAATTCATCCCTTTAGGTCGCTTTGGTCAACCAGAAGAAGTTGCAGGCATGGTACGCTTTCTCGCTGCCGATGCCGCAGCTGCTTACATCACTGGGCAAGTCTTTAACGTCGATGGAGGCATGGTGATGGCGTGAAAGGGAACTGATTGAGCGACTTACGCCACTGCCCTGGCATAAACTTCTTCAAGCAGAGAAACCAATTCGTCCACTTGGAGAGAGGTAAATAATCCATCTGGCCCCTGTGGTGTAATGTCGGTAAATGGGGATTCATAGAGGAGTACCGCATCCATTACGCCGTGTTCGGTGAGGTAGTCCACAATCATATTCACAAATTCAATCTGATTAGAGTTAAGATTTTTGTCTAATAGAAATCTAGCTAGTTCCTGTTTGGCTACCTCACGATCTAACCCCACTAAGGAGCGAACGAACAAACCCAAACCCTTTGACTCTTCTTTAGCGCGGACAATATCCTCCTGGACACCCACACCGCTCTGTGCCAGTATTGTCTCTAGCTCGGACAGGTCGGATGAAGTCAGTTGTTTGTTTGTCCGCAGTTTGAAAATAACTACATGATCCTGATGCGATCGCAAAAAAGCCCGTGCTTTAGCGCGAAACTTCTCAAAGTTATCTGATGATGTAAAGCCAGGTAACTCCACTACTATCTCATCCCCCATCACATCCTCAAAGTCGGTATAAATGGGTTGGCGTTTCTGTTTCTCAATCAGCTTTACAAGAGCGCGCAGCCGTTTGCGTAGTACCTCCAGCATTGGCAATGTCACATCTTGCCACCACTCATCGGTCTGTATATCCTGAATCAGAGACAACTGCTGTTGCACTAATGGGATTGATGATTTTTCCTCCAGCAAAGAGGCAAGTGACTTCACTTGTTCTCTCAACCGCTCAAAGGCAGGCTCAGAGCGCAGTATCGCTAATTGTAACTTCAACACCAAGATATCAAACCGCTTTGTCTCTTCTGCTTCTGGTTCCAATTGCGAAGGCAAACCTGCTACTTCTTGGCTCAGTGCGGTAAAATCTTCATCAGATAGCGATACCCATGCTTGAGAATTAGTATATTTTTCTACTAGTCGTCGCTGAGGACGGACTACGAAGTTTTCGCTATTCATGGCTGCAACTTCTGTGTGGAGTAGATTAGCCACTTGGTAGCGCAATTGGGCATCGGTGTTTGGTTCTTCAACGCTGCCTTCGACTTCGCTCAGGCAGCTTGTAACAACTTTTTTATCTAGCTCTGTGATTAACTCCAAGCGGGCGGTAAACAACTGCTTACCCAAGGACTTACCGATTGGGGCATCAGTCGTCTCTAGGTTGTGCTTGAAAAACTCCAGGTTTTGGCAATAGTCGAACAGGTAGAAAAATTGCTTATCTTGCCCTAGACCAAATAAATCGAAACAGCGACGAGTTCCCCGTCCTACCATCTGCCAGAACTTAGTTTTGGAGCGTACAAGTTTGAACATTACCAAATTAACTACTTCTGGTACGTCAATCCCGGTGTCGAGCATATCTACCGAGATAGCAATATGAGGTTCTTTATCCTTGTTGGAAAAGTTATCAATCAGGGTTTGCGCGTATGTTGTTTTGAAGGTAATAACGCGGGCAAACTCACCTTTAAAATGTGGGTAATTGAGATTGAAGCGGTCAGCAATGAAATTAGCATGGTCTTGATTCTTAGCAAAGATAATGGTTTTGCCCAGGCGATCGCCACCAGCAACTTTCAACCCCCTAGTCATTAGATGCGCTAGCACCTTGTCTACAGTATCTTGATTAAATAGCCACTTGTTGACTGCTTCTGCTTCCACGCGCTCAGGTGCATTGCCTTCTTCATCCCATTCCAGCGCGTCCCACTCATCTCTTTCTTCTTCAGAAAGTTCATCATAATTAATCCCCTGGCGTTGAAACTTCAGGGGTACTGATACGGCTTTGGGTGGTACGAGAAAGCCGTCATTTACGGCATCTTCCAGATTGTAAGCATCGGTAGGTACGCCGTTTTCTAAGTCGAACAGTCCGTAGGTGTTGCGGTCTATTTCATCCTTGGGCGTGGCGGTTAGTCCTAGCAAGAGAGAATCAAAGTAGTTGAAAATGGTGCGATATTTCTGGAAGACTGAGCGATGGGCTTCATCAATGATTATCAGGTCAAAATGCCCTACGCCAAAACGACGCTGACCGTCGCGGGTATCATCAATCAGCCCCATCATGCTGGGATAGGTGCAAGCAAACACTCGTCCTTCGGTATCTTTCTCTGTTACCAAGTTCACTGGTGCAGCATCGGGGAGGTGTTTCTTAAATACATTGATTGCCTGATTGACCAAGGCTACACGGTCGGCTAGAAACAGGGCGCGTTTGACCCAGTTACAACGCATCAGCATCTCTACTAAAGCGATCGCTGTTCTGGTTTTCCCTGCACCTGTAGCCATAACTATCAAGGCTTTGCGGTCTTGATCGCGCTCGAAAGCTTCTGTAATACGGCGGATACCACGAGTTTGATAATAGCGTTCGGCAATGCTCGGTTTAATGGTAGCTTCTGCTAAAGACTTGCGGGTAGTCCGGCGCTGTACAAGCAATTCCAACTCGGTTTTTTTGTAAAATCCTTGCACCTGTCGCGGTGGGTAATTGGTGTCATCCCACAACCAATGCTCGTAACCGTTGGTGTAGAAGATGATGGGACGCTGACCAAATTGTTTTTCTAAACAATCGGCATATAGTTTAGCCTGTTGCTGCCCAATGCGGGGGTCGTGTCGGGTACGCTTGGCTTCCACAATCCCCAGTGGTTTACCATCATCGCCCCAGAGTACGTAGTCTACAAAGCCTTCGCCTGATGCGTTGGGCATCCCTGTAACCGGAAACTCTTGATCGCGGGGTTGGTCGAGTGTCCAGCCTGCTTCTTTCAGTAAGAGGTCTATGAAGATATCGCGGGTTTGTGCTTCGGAATAATCGTGTGTATCTGGTTGGTTGGTGCTGGCTTTCTTAACTGCTGCTATCTCTGCTCGTAATCGCTTCAGTTCCTCATCCAGTGCGTTCTTGTCGGCGAGAAGTGTTGAGAGTTTTTCATCGCGTTGGCATAGCCCGCCGAAGGCATCGCGCAGTTGGGTTTCTAGTTTCTGGAGTTGCTCGATGGTTTGTTTAGGCACTGGTGCGGTTTTGGGCAATACGTCGGGGTTGAAGGTCAGCCCCGGTTTTGGTTTGCTGCTGCGTCCGTAGGTGTGTGCTAACCAGTAAGCAACATGAAACAATTCCCGTACTGCGTTGATGGCATCGTTGACTGGAATGGCTCTGGCGCTGTGAACTGCTTGATTACCCAGTTTGATGATGACCCGTGTTTTGTTAAATACTGCCTCACCTACCAAGGTTTTAAAAGTGGGTTCATGAATCAGGGCGCTCAGGTTGTCTTGATAGGGCAGTTTTAGGGAATTATCGTATTTATATAACCAGTTTACGGTTAACTCCAAAGCGCGACGGGCATAAAAGCAGGCGGTGCGGGGGTCGGGATGTGCTGCACTAAAAGCTTTATTGGCAGATTCATAAATTGCGGGAAATTCAGCTTGGAGAAATGTAAACTGGCTCATGCAATTAATCAAGCTTTTGTTAATTAAAATACATTATATTCAGTAAATATGTTGGTTTCAAGCTATAACCCCACGGGATGTTTATCTAGATTTGCAATATGATCTTTACTAGAGTCAGAAACTAAAAACTGAAAATGACAGGTATGCTCTGAGTTTACCTGACCAAATTGAAGCGTGAAATTGAATGGAGAAATCAATGCGTAAACAAATCATCGAATATACATCTCCACTATAGGAATCCTATTTGATTTTTGAAAAAACTCCGTACATTTCAAGAGTGGCAAAATCAAAGGTAGTGTGTCGAATAAACCACAGGACTTACGCAAGTGTCACAAGCAATGGCGCGGTGTAACCGCGCCGCGCACCAAAGAACTAGGCGATAAACATGGGAATAGCGGGACGTTTTAGTTGCTCCCCTAAATAATTTGATAACAATCCA